>JGI12210J13797_10011537_pt1 | contig 49205 bp, 42 predicted proteins | sample ElkSlonscriptome_3_FD_13797 | JGI IMG/M metagenome (IMG submission 13797) | reverse complement strand
AGCCGGTCGCGGTCCAGGGTCTCGAAGCACGGTTGCGCCAGGTCGCCAGCGGCGTCGGTCGCGCGCACGCGCGCGTCGGCTGCCGGCTCGGCGTCGAGCAACAGGGCCTGATCGATCAGGCGCTCCAGCGGGTCGTCCGCGGCCCAGCGGATCGGTGTCGACAGCGGCAGCGCCCGCCAGCCGGGCGTGCGCCGGTCGAGCACGCCGCGAAAGCGAAGCTCGAAACCGCGACCCGTCCCCTCGTAGCCGTGCACGGTGGTCGCAAAGATGATGCGAGCGTAGGTGACCAGCATGCGTTCGAGCAACGGGGCGGGGATGCCCGCGGCCTCGTCGACCAGCAGCAGATCCGCCCGCGGGCGCTCGGCGAGCAGCGCATCCGGGGCGATGAAGCGCAGCCGCGCCGCCGCGCTCGCATCGACCCTGCCGGCCAGTTCAAAGATGGCCTCGGCCGCGGACCGGCGCGGGGCGGTGACGAGGATCTGCCGGCCGGGGTCCGCCAGCAATTGCCCGGCGGCGATGCCGAGTGCCGCCGACTTGCCGCGACCCCGGTCGGCAATCAGCACCAGCGGACGACGCGCGCGTCCGTCCGCCACCTTGCGCACGGCATCAATGGCGCGGCGTTGGTCGGCGTTGGCTGGCTCGACTTGCTTTGACGATAGCGCCCGGGCCCAGTGCGCCTTACCGGGCCGATCGGGTATTGCTTGCTGGGGCAACCGCGGGTCTGTGCTCAGACGCCTGGACGGGCCCATGTCGGTCTTGTTGGCGGTGCGGCGAACCACTGCCGGAGATGCCGCCAGCAGCCGCCCGAGCCGCGCGATGAAGCGACCGCCGACATCAGCGGCGCAATAGGGATAGACGGCGATGCGCTCGGCCCAGGGGTCTGTCATGGCCGGCCAGGCATTGAGCATCGGCGTCAGCAGCAGCAGCAAGCCGCCGCCCAGCAGTGTGCCTGCCGCCGCGCCGAGGGCGTCCGCATCAAGGCCGTTATGGGCGTCGATGACAAGCAGCGCGCATTCGCCGCCGAGCAGCGCGACGGCCTTCGACGGCGGGAGGGCATCGCGTCCGCCGCTGGCGCCGATCCATTGGCTAGCGGGTCTGTGCATCGGGCCATTGATAGCGTCCTTTGATGGACCATTTGGCGAGCGTTTTGACGATCCGGTTGGCGAAGCCTGCGGGGAGCTCTTAGAAGCACCTGTTGGCGAGCCTTTTGGCGATTCCCTGATGGCCTCGACCAGGGCATGCGCCGCGGCCCGATTAGTCTCGGCGTCGCCCTCGAGCAGCAATAGGCGGCGGTGGCCGCCGCGGGCCAACTGGTCATACAGCGCCAACGCGATAGCGACGAGGGTATCGGGATCGGAATGGTTCAACCTTGGCATTGCGCAGGCGTTAATGCCGGGAAGTCTGACCTGGCCGCAAACCGCTTGGGGCATCCGCGCCGCGGTGACTCGTTGGGGCGAGCAGATGCGGCCTCAGACGCCCCAAGACGGCGGCCAGCCAGGCAGCGCCAGCGGCGGCCCCGGGGCGGCTATTTGTGCAAGAAACTCATAAACTCAGAGCGCGTGCGCTGGTCATCGGCGAAGGTTCCGCGCATGGCGCTTGAGACGGTGGAGCTGTTCTGCTTCTGCACGCCGCGCATCATCATGCAGGTGTGGCTGGCCTCCATGACCACGGCGACGCCGTGGGCACCGAGGTGCGCCATGAGAGCGTTGGCCACTTGGCTGGTCAGGCGCTCCTGCACCTGTAAGCGGCGGGCGAAGACATTGACAACGCGGGCGATCTTGCTCAGGCCCACCAACTTGCCGTTAGGCAGGTAGCCGACGTGGGCGTGGCCGAAGAACGGTAGCATATGGTGCTCGCACAGCGAGTAGAACTCGATATCTCGGACGATGACCATCTCATTGACGTCTTCGTCGAAGATCGCCCGCTTGATGATCTCTTCCGCGGATTCCTGATAGCCGATGGTCAGAAAATCCATCGCCTTGGCGACCCGTAACGGCGTCCGGCGCAGGCCCTCGCGCTCTGTGTCCTCGCCAATTTCAATGAGCATTTCCCGGACCAAGCGTTCCTTGACGCGGTCGTAGACCTCATCCTCGGACGCGGGCTCAAATCTGTCCGCGCAATGGCCCTCATCGGCTAGTCGGGATTGGAAAGGTTTCGGTGCCATGTCGGTTTCCTGCAAGGGTGTCGGGTGGCGCCCTGATGTCCTGCCGCCCGCGGTCTGATCGGCGCTTTGTCAGGCGTTAGAGTTTGGGGCGAAGAGGGCGAAACGGAATCGACCCGCACGCGGGCTATCGGCCCGGCCCAATTTCTCCGAGCTTGTTCGCCGAGTTGGGGGGTTGCCTGGAAGCGGATTGGTACTTTCGTTAGACTGTAGTCCGGTCGCGTGTTTGGTTGTGTCTTGAGCGATATCGACCAGCGGTCCGCGCGCGGCCCCTTGCCTGTCCCTGCTCCCCACCCCCGAAACAGATTTGAGGAATTGCTGATGTGTGGATTTTGCGGTGAAATCCGATTCGACGACCGCCCCATCGATCTCGGCGCACTTAATGCCGTCAACCAGTCTATGGAGCCGCGCGGCCCGGACGGCAGCGGTCTGTTTCAACAGGGGCGGATCGTGCTTGGGCATCGGCGCCTGAGTATCATTGATCTCAGCACGCACGCCAGCCAGCCTATGGTCGACAGCGACCTGGGTCTGACGGTGGCGTTCAACGGCTGCATCTATAACTACAAGCAACTGCGTGCCGAGCTGGAGGGGCAGGGCTATCGCTTCTTCTCCCACGGCGACACCGAGGTGGTGCTCAAGGCCTTTCATGCCTGGGGCGCGGAGTGCGTACAGCGCTTTCATGGTATGTTTGCCTTTGCGGTCGCCGAGCGTGATACCGGTCGCCTGACCATGGCCCGCGATCGGCTGGGCATTAAGCCATTTTACTATGCCGAGCTAACGGGTGCGTTGCGTTTTGCCTCTACCTTGCCGGCGCTGCTCGCTGGTGGCGGCATCGACACCGATCTCGATCCGGTCGCGCTGCATCATTACATGCATTTTCATGCAGTTGTTCCGGCGCCTTACACCATCCTGCGCGGTGTGCGCAAACTGCCGCCCGCCAGCATCCGCGTTGTCGAGCCCGACGGCAAGACCCGCGAGCATGTCTACTGGGCCCCGCAATTCGAGACCCGGCCGGAGGAGCGCGACTACAGTTTTCAAGATTGGCAGGACCAGGTGCTCGGCGCGCTGCGCACCGCGGTCGATCGCCGGTTGGTGGCGGATGTTGACGTTGGCGTGCTGCTGTCCGGCGGGCTCGATTCCAGCCTCATTGTCGGGCTACTGGCCGAGCAGGGCCAGCGCGGCCTGAACACCTTCTCGGTCGGCTTTGAGAGCGTCGGCGACGAGGCCGGCGATGAGTTTCAGTATTCCGACATCATCGCCAAACACTACGGCACCAGGCATCACAAGATTCATGTCGATTCCGGCTCGCGGCTGTTGCCGAACCTGCCAGGCTGCATCCAGGCCATGGCCGAGCCGATGGTCAGTCACGATGCCATCGGTTTCTATCTGCTATCGCAAGAGGTCGCCAAGCACGTCAAGGTGGTGCAGAGCGGGCAGGGCGCCGACGAGGTCTTTGCCGGCTACCATTGGTATCCGCCGATGGCGAATAGCCAAGACCCCGCGGCGGATTACGCCCGCGTCTTTTGCGATCGCGGGCATCCGGAGTATCTGCGCGCCGTGCATCCGCGACTGCACGGCGAGGATCACAGCCGCGCCTTCATCCGCGAGCACTTTGCGCTGCCGGGGGCCGATGCGGCGCTGGACAAGGCGCTGCGTATCGACCAACTGATCATGCTCGTCGATGATCCGGTCAAGCGCGTGGACAACATGACCATGGCCTGGGGGCTGGAGGCGCGAGTGCCCTTCTTGGACCATGAACTGGTCGAGTTGGCCGCGCGCATCCCCGGCGAGCATCAGCTCTGCGACGACGGCAAGTGCCTGCTCAAGGCGGTCGGCCGGCGCGTGATCCCAAGCTCCGTCATCGATCGACCCAAGGGCTATTTCCCGGTACCGGCGCTCAAGTATCCCCGCGGCGAGGTGCTGGACATGATGCGCGATACCATTCTTTCCCAGCGTGCGCAGGATCGTCAGTTGTTCCAACGCGACTATATCGATGAACTCCTGGTCGCCCCGGAAACACAGATTACTCCGCTGCGCGGCTCCAAGCTTTGGCAGGTGGCGCTGTTGGAACTCTGGCTGCAACAGCAAGGCATCTGACAACAGCAAGGCATCTCCTATGTCCAGTAAAGATAGAATCCATCACCGCCTAGAACGCCGGCGTGCGCCGTCGGTGAGCAGTTGGGACAACAAACCGCGCCACGAGGACGAGATCTGGTCCGAGACCATCGTCGATTGCGGTTGGGGCCGATTGATCTTCGGGCAGACCTTCGACAACCTCAAACGGCTCGCCGAGTGCCTGCAGGCGGAGCGCGCGGGCACGCGCGATGTCGCCCTTTATCTGCGTGACCCGCACGTGGTGCTGTCCTATGCGCCGCAGGACCTGTTCCTGGACCCGTCGCACACCTTTCGGCTTTGGCTGGATCGCTACCAATGCTCGCACCGGCGCCCGCGCGGCTTTTTTGTGCGCCTGTTGAACAACCCGGCCGACGCCGAGGCCGCGCACCGACTCTATGCCTCGCGCCGCATGGTGCCGCCGAGCCCGGAATTTATCTGGCAACAGCGTACCTCCCGCGTGCTGCAATACTGGGTGGCCGAAGACGAACAGGACGGCGCCATTATCGGCGTGGTCAACGGCGTCGACCACTATGAGGCCTTTGGTGATGTCGAGGGAGGCGCGAGCCTTTGGGCCCTGGCGGTCGATGCGCAAGCCCCCTATCCGGGGATCGGTGAGGCCCTGGTCAGGCAGGAGGCCGAGTTCTACCAGGCGCGCGGGCGGGCATTTCTTGATCTGTCGGTGATGCACGACAACAAGAACGCCATCCGCCTGTACGAAAAACTCGGTTTCGCGCGGGTGCCGGTGTTTGCGCTGAAGAACAAAAACGCGTTCAACGAACCGCTGTTCATCGGGCAGCAGCCCGAGACCAAGTTGAACCCTTACGCGGCCATCATCATTAACGAGGCGCGCCGCCGAGGTATCGGCATTGAGGTCGTCGACGCCGAGGCCGGTTATTTTGCCCTCAGCCTCGGCGGGCGGCGCATCGTCTGTCGCGAGTCCTTGACCGAGCTGACCACGGCCGTGGCCATGAGCCGTTGTGACGATAAGGCCGTGACCCAGCGCCTGCTGCGCCGCGCCGGGCTGCGGGTGCCGGATCAGACGGTCTTCGAAGCGCTGGACCAGGCCGAGGCCTTTCAGACCAAGCATCAGAGTATCGTCGTCAAGCCTGCGCGCGGTGAGCAGGGGGCCGGCATCAGCGTCGATATCCGTGATCCGGGCGATCTAGAGCGCGCGGTCAAAACGGCGCGGCGCATTTGCGAAACTGTGATTTTGGAGGAGTTTTGCAGCGGCGACGATTTGCGTATCATCGTTATCGACTTCCGGGTCGTGGCGGCGGCCATTCGCCGACCGGCGCAGGTGGTCGGCACCGGCTCGCACACCATCGACGAACTCATTGCGATCCAAAGCCGGCGCCGCCGCGCCGCCACTGGCGGCGAGTCGTCGATCCCGATGGATGACGAGACCGAACGCTGCGTGCGTATGGCTGGCTATGGCATGCAAGACATCCTGCCAGAGCAGGAGGTGCTGGTGGTGCGCAAGACCGCCAATCTGCACACCGGAGGCACCATCCACGACGTCACGGATGACCTGTCCCCAACGCTTGCGCGGGCGGCCAGAGACGCGGCGCGGGCCCTTGATATCCCGGTGACCGGGCTCGATTTCCTGGTGCCTGACGTGACCGCGTCGGAATATGTGATTATTGAGGCTAATGAGCGGCCAGGTTTGGCCAATCACGAGCCCCAGCCAACCGCCGCATGTTTCGTCGATCTGCTCTTTCCGCAGACCGCAACTCGGGAGGCCCGCGTTTGAAAGCCGTTCAAATCGACACCGATTACCTGCTGGACATCCTGCTCAAGCTGCTGTTCGAGCCGAGCCCGTCCGGCTACACCGACCGCGTCGTGCATTTGGTCTGCGAGGAACTGGAGCGCATGGCCGTGCCCTTCGAGTTGACTCGCCGCGGCGCCATCCGCGCCACGCTTAAGGGCGAAGCGGCGCGGCCCAACAAGGCCATCGTCGCGCACATCGATACCCTGGGTGCCATGGTCAAGGCGCTCAAACCAAACGGTCGGCTGCAATTGGTGCCTGTCGGGCATTGGAACGCCCGGTTCGCTGAGGGCGCGCGCTGCACGCTGTTCACCGATGTCGGCCAGCATCGCGGCACGATTTTGCCGATGAAGGCATCCGGGCATACCTTCGGCCCCGAGATCGACAACCAACCCGGCGGCTGGGACCATGTCGAGTTTCGCATCGACGAGCGCGTGGCCGACCTGTCCGACCTGCTTAAGCTGGGCGTGCATGTCGGCGACTTCATCGCCGTCGACACCGCTCCTGAGGTCACCGACACCGGTTTCATCAACTCGCGCCATCTCGACGACAAGGCCGGCGCGGCACTGTTGCTGGCCGCGACCAAGGCCGTTAAAGAAGGTGGCCTGGGGCTGCCGGTGGACTGTCATCCGCTGTTTACCATCGCCGAGGAGATCGGCTCCGGTGCCTCCGCTGCGCTGCATCAAGACGTGGCTGAGATGCTGACGATCGATAACGGCACGACCGCGCCGGGTCAAAACTCAAGCGAGTTCGGCGCCACCATCTGCATGGCCGACATGGGCGGGCCCTTCGACTACCATCTCACGCGCCGAATTATTCAGATCTGCCAAGAATTTTACATCCCGCATCAGCGCGACATCTTCAGATACTACCGCTCCGACAGCGCCGCCGCGCTAGAGGCCGGCAACGACGTGCGCACCGCGCTGGTCACCTTCGGCATCGATGCCTCCCACGGCTATGAGCGCATCCATTTGGAATCGCTGGAATCCATTGCCGAGCTGGTTGCGGTCTACATGCAATCACCGCCGCTGTACGCCCGTGACCGCTATGAGATGGGACCAAGGGCGGGCTTTCCGACGATGCCGGGATGATAAAGCGATCGGAAAATACTCCTAATCCGGGCATGGACCCGCACTGCATTTTGCTCGCTGAGCAAAGCGGGTTGACTGTCGAGCAACTAGACCCGCTAGGCATTGCAATCTATGGTGCCGATGTCCGATCCAGGCTTCCAGAACCTGTGATTGAGGCGTTGGAAGTGGAAATGGCCAAGCGCGGCTTTATCGTCTTTAAACACCAGCTGGATCTATCGCCCAATGAGTTGATCAATGCCAGCAAATGGTGGGGCGCTCATGAGATCCATTCCACTCATGGTGTGCATCCCGCCACGCCGGAAGGGAACAGGGATATATTCCGTTGCTCCAACGACAACCGCCATGGCATTCTTGGGGTGGGGCCTCAGTGGCACAACGATGGCAGCTTTGAGGCCGCCATCTTCTCCCATAGCGCATATTACATGGCCCGAGCCCCTGAGCATGGGGGCGGTACCCACTTTGCCCACCAGGGGGCGGCCTTTGATGCCCTTCCTCAGCAACAGCAGGACTTCTGGGAACGTCTCGTTTCCGTCAATTCGGCGTCAGGCGTGCTACATCCCGTCGTCCATCGTCACCCCATTTCCGGGCGCAAGAGTGTTTGGTTGCACTTGGGCATGACGGGCGCGGTGATCGAGCGGCTGCCGGAAGACGGCCTGTCGATCGATGAACTCTTGAACGAGCCTGTTGACGCCGATCGGTTTCGGCTGCTGACGGAGGCCGAAATGAAAAGCCTCTTCAATGACTATAATGACCTCTTGAACGGCTGTTTTGATGCTGGCTACGGTATTCGTTTTGAATACGACCAGGGTGACCTGCTGTTTGTTGATAACTGGGCCGTGGCGCACAGGGCGTCGCCTGAAGCCCATCTGCCCGCGGCAAAGCAGGGGCTCAGGATCATGGATCGCGTCACTGTCAAGTCGAGACAGCGCTTAGCGCCCCATTTTGGCTTGCCGCAGTACATGAACATCGCTGGCCCTAATCCATTCCCTCATCCCGTGCCATCCCCTCATTCAGACCAGCAACAGGGCGTGTGGCTCGCCGGTGGCGTGGGGTTTCGCTGGAGGGATGACATCCCGATGCAGAACTGACAGGGGCAGCCAAGCCGACGCCGCCTGTGTTTATCCGCGCGCTTCGCTGTCAGCAAGCCGGTCGCGCTGGTTCAGCAAAAACACCAGCGCATCCATGACATGGTTGGCCACGGCCGACGGCGGGTCGAGATAGAGCGCGTTCCAGGCCTCGGCGCGATGCTGGTCGTAGTCCGGCGCTTGCCCCGGATGGCGCTGCTCCCAGGCGACGCGCACGGCGTGGCCGATGATGACATCCAGATAGAGGGTGTCATCGATGCGCAGCTCGGGGTTCTTGTCCATCACCAGCATCAAGACGTGCAATGCCTCTTTATAGAGTTGCAGGCTGTCCGGTGACGGGGTCTTGTTGAGGATGTGGGTGACAGGGTCTTTAAAGAGCTTCTCGCCGCGTGTCATGTCGGCGCAGAGCCTGTGATCCAGCCGCAGTTTGGGGTTCCACTGATCGCCGATGACCAGGCCGAGGCTCTGATTGACGATGTCCCAAACCCCTTCAAAAAAGCCCGGGCTGAAGCGCCCGAGGTTGCCTTGCGCCGTGCGCCATTCGTGCCAGTCCGCGGCGTCGGCGAGGTCCGGGTCCAGGCTGGCGTCGAAGTTTACGCGAACCATGCCGCTGGAATCCGATGACACATGCATGAGCTCCCGCTGCAGCAGGGAGTCCGTGGCATCCTGGTAGTGCTCGAGCACGTCTCGGATCGCTTTGGTGAAGCGGTGCGGCGGCAAAGCGAGCAGCTCATTCAGCGCATTGCTGATCGACAAGCGGGCCTCCGGTCGCTGCCGCACCGCGATCAACTGCAGCAGCCGGCCGGTGCGGATCAGGGTCATGTCGCTGAACAGGTCTGGGTGCGAGCGCAGCAGCAGGCCGAGGTTCAGAATCAGCTCCTGCGTCAGGATCTGGGCGCGTAGATCATCGGGGTTGAACTGGCGGATGGCCTGCAACAGCTCGACCGCACCCATGGGGCGGCGAAAGGTCGAGTGGCGGCTGTAGGAGCGCGACACACTCAGCGCGATCTGATGCACAACGATCTCGGTGGCGGCGCCCTCTAGGTTCATGTCGTGTTTGCCGAGCACCGCGGCGCTGAGTCGGATCAACTCCCAGCGGCGTGCCTCGCAGGCACGCAGGTAGACCTCTTCGAGCAGGTCGCCGACGCACGCCGGTCGGTGCTCGGCCGCCCTGAGCCCGGTATCGAATGCGAGACCCTGCCGCGACGCCAATAGGCGCAGGGCTTCGAACTGGGTGTGGAGTGCTTGGGGTGTGCTGAGCAGCTGCATCAGCGCCTGGTCGTCAAGCGAGTCGATCGCGTCTGGCTGCCCGGTAGCGGCATCATCGTCGGTCTGCCGTGGCGCGTCGGGGAGCAGTCCTTGGCAGGGGCGATGGTCTTGTTCACCCGCGTGCTCGGGGAATTGGTAGCCGTGCAGCACGTCGATGCGCTCGCGTCCTGCCGTGGGCAAAAAGCCTGCTATGCGGCCGAGCTGTACCGGTGTGCCGCCGACCTGGCCATCTCGGCAGGCGGTCATGAAGTCGAGCAATGCACGATGGCCATCTTCCGTCAGCATGCGCTCGTTGACCATAAAGACGACCAGCGGCCTTCCGGGAAGGTCCCATTGTTTGCTGACGTAGGTGAGCGACATCTTCAGCCGCTCCACCAGCATGGCGTTGTCGAGCGCCAGATAGAAATCGTGGCGATTCATAAAGTGCGGCTGGAACAGCATCTGGCGTCCCTCAATGGTGTAGAGGGTGCTGGTTGCCAAGGCGCGCAGGTGACGCAGGGGCCGGCCGCTGAGCCCGAGGCGCGGATTGTGGCCGAGTTGGCAGTAGGCCTCGGCCAGCGCCGTTGCCTCGTGGATCACGACCGGCGAGACCTCGCGCCGGGTCTCTGCCTTGATGCCCTTGTCGTCGAGCTGGAGCTTGACGCCCGGCGACTCGGCGAGCAGCGCAAACTGCACCCGGCGCCCGCGTTGCCGTCCAACCTGTAGGCGCCGGCCGAGGGGGTCGACTTGGGCGACATCAAGCAGGCCGTCTTGGATCAGCGCGCCCAAGACATAGAGGCTCTGCGCCCAGACCAGCGGCACGTTGTCGTTGGGCACCCGCGCCTGGCTGCCGGGGTTTTGGCGTTCGGCGTCGATGCGGTCCGCGGGCACCCGAAACAGCTCCGGCAGGAGCAGGTCGCCGTCGCGCTCCACCAGCAGGTCTTCCAACTCGTCGCGGTACGCCTTAGCGTCCGGCTCATTGCCGCGGAACAGGTGATGCAACAGCAAATAGGTGAAAAACAGCGGCCATTCGCATTCGATGTGCTCGAACTGCAACAGCTCCTCGGGCTCGTAGTGCAGCCGTTCGGGGTCCTCGATTGCCGTCTGGTGGCCGTCGCGCAGAAACCGCTTACAGCCGTAGCGGCCTTGCAGCTTGCCGACGACTTGGTCAACCGTTGCGTCCACCAGTGCCGCATCCTCCAGCGCAAAGGCCGGAAAACCGACGACACTTAAGGTCGCCGCGTCGACCTCCTTGGATAGGGACTCGCTTGGCAGGCTGGATTCGAGCGTGATGCGGGCGCGTGCCACGTCGTCGGCCAGCACATGCACCACGGACGCCTGGCCGCCGCCCGGGCCGAACAGGTTAAAGCCGTTCAGCGCCTCCAACGCGGCCTTGGCCATGCCGACTGAGCTGCTGTTGATCTCGGCGACGCCACGGTTGGCCTTGTTGCCGCGCTCCCAGATGCCGTAGTCCGGGGTACGGTAGGCACGGCCGATGTAGTGCACCAGGTTCTGGACGAAATTGACCTCGTCGATGGTAAAGACGATGCGTAGGCCTGATGCGGTCATCTGCGCCAGCATCAGCAGGAACAGGGAGGTCGCGTCGATCTGCAGGTGCCCCCAGGCGTCGTCTCCGACGACGGGGTCACCGGTGCCGGTATCGTATTTGGCATGCAGGGCGTCGAGCGGCTCCAGGGTTTGCTTGAAACGCTCGACCTTGTCGGATTGGCGCATCATCGCAATCAACAGCCCGCGCATCAGCTTGACCACGCTTTGTTCCAGCAGCACGGTTTTGCCGTCGCTTTCATCAAGCCGACGATAGGCGAGTCCCAGCCCCCACGCGGCGAGTATGCTGTAGACGTTGTCGCGGACCCAGGCGTCGGTATAGTCGCCATGGGCCGTGATGGCGGTGCTGGCCGGCAGTAGGCCGGTGATTGGATGCTGGCGCGACAGGATAATTCGGGACACCTGCTGGTAGTAGCGCTCAAGCTGGTCTAGGGATGCCTTGGGTGATGATCGATGGGATGTTCGCTGCATGCTGTGCTTGCTGACCTCTGGCCTCCTGATTCATGGAGGGTTTATCTAGGGTTCTTGCAGGCAGCCAAGGTTGATCTGGGCTGCCGGGGTGATCCGCCGGCGCTCGGCATATCGCGCGATTGCGGTGAGCAGTTATCGGATGTGCTCAGATGGTCCCGATCAGCGGTTCTAGAACCGGCTCGATCAGTTTGGCAAGCTTGTCGTAGCCTGCTGCGTTGGGGTGGATCTCGTTCAACCAATCGTTACTGTTACCTCTTGCGCCAAAGGCGGCGCGGGTCAGTGTATTCCTGGTGTCCACCACATGGAAGTTCCTGATCGCATTCGGTCCCCTGCTCAGGTCCAGTAATGCCTCAGCGAGCCTGTCCGCCAGATAGTCGGCGATGGGAACCCAGTGCTGTCGCGGCACTCCGCCATGCCGCATCGCCTCGCTCAGCCAGGGCCCGAGCCTGCGGATAAAGAAGCTTGCCGGGGCATCGCGCGGGGTGGCGTAGTCGTAAGTGTGGGTCAATATCGGGATGCGTCTCGCCGGACCCGTGGGGCGATCGCGGAGCGCGGCGATCTGTCGATAGGACCCTTGGATCTCGTTGACCAGCCGATCAATCCTCGCCTGGTCACAGAAGTCCGCCGGATTGGTCGCGCCCGCTGGGCGTTGCGTCTCTTTTAGCAAGATGCGCTTGGCCTCGTCGATGAAATCATTGCCGCCGCCGCTCAACAGGATGCCGCTCCAACGTCGTCCTGAGCCGCTTAGCGCCTGATTTAGGGCCGGGTTCGAGGCAATGCGGGCCATCCGCCGGATGTGATCCCCCGGTCGTGCCAGATTGATGATCTCCGTTGCCTTGTGGAACCTGAGCTGGTGCAACAGGTTCTGCGGTTTGCCTGGCAGCGGGCTGGTGTTCAGCGTGAACCAGGAATCGCCCTCGGCTAGGAGCCGTGCACTGGGGAAGGTCGGCACATCAGAGCCTTGGGTCGGTCGATGTTTGCCTCTGGACATATTGAGCATACTCCGTTGTTTGGTTGCCGTCACCGTCGCCAAAGGATGGCTCGGCGCGGCGTCGAACTGACCGCGCGGTAGCCTCTCAAGCGCATCGACGAACGCTTTGGCCTTCGCCAGTACCTGTGGCAGGGTGATCAGGTCCGGGTGGGTTAGTTGGGACTTGATTCGGCCTTCTAAGGCGTGAGTCACCCATTATCGCTCGGATTGGCCCGCGCCATCGCTTGTCGCCAGTCGGGTGGGGTAGAGTGAGCCGCGGCACCGGCGGATTGGCCGCTACTAGAACCTATATTGCCGAGAAAGACCATGCCAAAGACAAAAGATTTTCTGCATTCCGAGCCCGCATTACGAGGGACCATGCTGGACCTCGGCAGCACCGACATCGGAGACCTGGACCTGTCGGCGCTGGATCGCGTCTGTGCCTGTTGGACTCGCCACGCCGCGACGGCGCCGACGCAGACCGCGGCACGCATTGCCGATGCCGAAGTGGTAGTGACTAACAAGGTGGTGATCGGCGCAGCGGAGATGGATGCAGCGGCAAGGCTCCGGCTGATCTGCATCGCCGCCACCGGCACCAACAATGTCGATCTGGAGGCGGCCCGCGAACGCGGCGTCGCCGTGACCCATGTCGCTCGCTATGCGACGCCTTCGGTGGTACAGCATGTGCTGGCCATCCTGCTCGGTTGGGCGACGCGGCTTTGGGAGCAGCGGCAGGCGGTGCGCGCCGGCGAATGGTCCCGCAGTGCGCACTTCTGCCTGCTCGGGAAAGGGTTTAGTCAGCCGATGCGCGAACTTACCGGGCGTCGGCTCGGCATCGTCGGCTATGGCGAGTTGGGCCGCGGCGTCGCGCGTGCCGCGGAGGCCTTCGGTATGGATGTAATAATCGCCCAGCGTCCTGGCGGCCTTGGTCAGGCGCCAAAGGCTGATGTGCCGCGGGTGCCTTTGACCGAGCTGTTGTCGAGCGTCGACGTCTTGTCGCTGCACTGCCCGCTGACGAAAGACACCCGCAACCTGATCGGTGCGGATGAATTGGCCCTGCTGGGTTCTGAGGCGTTGCTGATCAACACCGCTCGCGGCGGCATCGTCGACGAGTCCGCGTTGGCCGCGGCGCTGCGCGCCGGCATCCTCGGTGCGGCCGCCGTCGATACGCTGACCGTCGAGCCGCCGTCGCCGGATCACCCGTTATTGGCGGCCGATATTCCAAACTTGATTGTCACGCCGCATGCGGCCTGGGCCACGCGCGAGGCCCGGCAGCGACTGCTTGATGAGGTTGCCGCGAACATCGCCGCCTTTGCCGCTGGAGAGCGCCGTAATGCTGTAGTCTGATGGCGTCGGCGGCGCGGAAGCTCTGCGCCTTGGAGTGCTGTCGCAAGTCGAGGGGAGAGCCTTCGCAGGTGGAGGGAAGGGCCTTCGCGAATGGAGGGCTCGCCAATGATGGTACCGGGGACGAGACTCGAACTCGTAAGGTGTTACCACCGGTGGATTTTGAGTCCACTGCGTCTACCAATTCCGCCACCCCGGCATTAAGCGTGCAATGATAGCGCGTTCGAGGAACACTTGAAAGTAACCTATCATCGATTTTGACATGAGCAAACGCGATACCAAGTCTAGCCTGGAGGCGGCGCCGTCCTCGGTGGCAGTTCCGCAACGTCGTTCCGATTTCCGCTTTGTACTCCCGCCGGAACTGATCGCGCAGCGGCCCTTGGCTCGCCGTAGCGAGAGTCGGTTGCTGTCGCTGGACGGTCTCACCGGTGCCTTGGTAGACCGCCGCTTCAGCGATCTCCCCGGTTTGTTGCGGCCTGGTGATCTGTTGGTTTTCAATGACACGCGGGTCATTCCAGCGCGGCTGTTCGCGCGCAAGGAGACCGGCGGGCGCGTCGAGGTCTTGTTGGAGCGACTCACCGCGGCGCGAACGGCATCGGCGCAGGTGCGCGCGAGCAAGCCCCCAAGGCCGGGTGGTCTGTTGCTGTTGGCCGGCGGCGAGCGCGTCGATGTGATCGGACGTGATGGCGATTTGTTCTTGCTCGAATCTCTAGATGCCGACTTCGGAGCATTGATGCGCCTTCACGGGCATATGCCGCTGCCACCCTATATCGAGCGTCCCGACGATGTCTCGGATCAGGAGCGCTATCAGACAATCTATGCCCAGCGCGACGGCGCCGTCGCGGCACCAACCGCGGGCCTGCACTTTGATGTCGAGACCCTGCGCGCGGTTGAGCAAGCAGGCGTCGACACGGCAAGCCTGACCCTGCATGTCGGTGCCGGGACCTTTCAGCCAGTGCGCGTGGAGGCCTTGGATCAACATCTGATGCATGCGGAATGGCTGGAGGTGAGCGAGACGCTCTGCGCTCAAGTCGAGGCCACGCGCGCGCGTCGGGGGCGCGTTGTTGCGGTCGGCACCACCACGGTGCGCAGCTTGGAGACGGCCTCGGCGAGCGGGGAACTTGCGCCCTTCTGCGGAGAAAGTCGCCTGTTTATTCGGCCTGGCTACCGGTTTCGCGTCGTCGACGCGATGATTACGAACTTTCACCTGCCGGAGTCGACGCTGCTCATGTTGGTGTCTGCCTTTGCCGGTTACCAGCAGATCATGGCTGCTTATCGGCACGCGGTGGCCGAGCGCTATCGCTTTTTTTCGTATGGGGACGCGATGTTCCTAACGCGCTGTTCTTAATCTCGGGTTAGACCGAGGCGGTTTTCTAGCCTTTCCGGGGCTTTGATCATAACCCCGACCACCCTGGCAAGCCGACTGCGTAGGCAGGCCATCTTGGTCGGATAACACCAGGGCTGGAAGTCCTGATTGCGCACGGGTCGCGACTGGTTGTCCGGGTTGATAATCAAGGCCCTTTCCGTGAGGTCTGTCATCGACTGTCAGACGACAGGATCGGCGTCTTGGAAGGCGGCGGGTTGGACGGTGCGATCAGGCGTGAAAAAAAAAGCGCGGCGGGCGCCGCGCTTTAAGATTACCACCAAAGGAGGATGGAGGAGTGTGATGAAAGTCTGCGAACCTTCAGCACATCAATAGTTTCTAATTTACTGAGTTAGCTGTCAACAGGCTCCGGCGCGGGAACGGGACCAAATGCCCTGTTGATGGTCAGGTTTATTTCTTTAAGAAACTGTAAAACATTGGTTTTTACTGTTTCAAAAGAAGTTGTTGCAAGATGTATCCAATTGTGTAACCCGGCTAGACTAGGGCTCGCAATCGGTTTCTGTGCCTTCGTTGGCCGAGCACATCGGCTTGCGGCTCAAAGATGATCGGTCTTGCTTCGCTTAGCTTAGCTAGCCGGTCGCGGCGCTCAGGTGTGGGTAGGAGACGCCGCATCCTCCGTGCCCGCAGTATCCGCCGGGATGCTTGGCCAGGTATTGCTGGTGGTAGTCCTCGGCAAAATAGAAGGCCGGGGCCGGGATGATTTCGGTGGTGATGGCGACGGGGCGCCCGGCGTCGTTCAATGCCTGCTGATAGCGCTCTCGGCTGGCCTGGGCCATGGCAAGTTGTGTCTCGTCGGTACAATAGACGCCGGAGCGGTATTGGGTGCCGACATCGTTGCCCTGACGCATTCCCTGGCTGGGGTCGTGTCCTTCCCAAAACGCACTGAGCAATCGTTCGTAGGCGATGGCGTCGGGGTCGAACACCACCAGCACCACCTCGTTGTGACCTGTCAGCCCGGAGCAGACCTCCTCATAGGTTGGGTTTGGCGTCAGGCCTCCGGCGTAGCCGACGGCGGTGGAGAACACGCCGGATAGTTCCCAGAAACTGCGCTCCGCGCCCCAAAAACAGCCCATGCCGAATACGGCCCTTTGGCATCCCCGCGGATACGGGGGTTGGATCGGATTGCCAAGCACATAATGCCGGTCGGTCACTGTCATTGCTGTGTCGCGGCCGGGCAGGGCGGTCTCGGCGCTGGGCATCTGCGTCTTTTTGCGGAACATAAACATGGCGTCTGCCTCTGTTGGTTAGGGCGGTTGGTTGGTTGAAAGTCATGTCATCGGCGGCTTTCGCCGCCGCTGCTATGGGTGCAAAATTGGGCGCTTGCGGCGCGTAACCAAATTTGGCCGATCGCGCGACCACCGATTGTTCAGCCATCTCTCCGTCGGTGGCTATCGACTGCTCCACGGACTCTGTCATGCATTCAGGCCAGCGTATCCGCCTCATCACCATTGATCTCGACGATACCGTCTGGCCTTGTGCCCCGGCCATCCGCGATGCCGAGCAGGCACTCTACGCCTGGCTTGTGGCGCGGACACCGCGTCTGACCCTGGTTCATGACGCCGATAGTCTGCGCGAGCATCGTCTTGCCTTGATGCGGCAACGCCCGGAGATCGCGCACGATGTGACCAAAGTACGCCTGTTTGCGTTGCGTGCCCTGATGGGCGACTTCGACTACCCGGCGACGCTGGCTGACGAGGCGATGTCACTGTTCCAACAGCGGCGCAATCTGGTGCAGCCTTACCAAGATGTGCGCCCGGCGCTGACCCGGCTGCGTGCGCGCTATCAGTTGGTATCCCTGACCAACGGCAACGCCGAGGTGCGGAACACGCCGTTGCGCGATCTGTTCCATGGCTCGCTGAGCGCGGCCGAAGCCGGCGCGGCCAAGCCTGATCCCGCCTTATTTCAACTGGCCATGGATCGGGCGGGCGCCGCTATCGAGGAAACGCTGCACATTGGCGACGACCCGCTGCGCGATGTGGATGCGGCGCGCCGCATTGGATTGCATGCGGTTTGGGTCAACCGCGACGCGCTGCAATGGCCGGCGGAACTGGCGCCGCCGGAGTATCAGGTCTCGGACCTGCTCAGCTTGGCGCGCTGGCTCGACAATGAAGCCCGCACTTGGAATGCGGCCGCGGGAGGAGAGGGCTCTGATGAGATTTGAATTGCTTGCCACCGATGGCCACGCCCGTCGTGGTCGGCTGACCTTGACGCGCGGCAGCGTCGAGACGCCGGCCTTCATGCCGGTCGGCACCTATGGCACCGTTAAGGGCATGACGCCGGAGGAGGTCGAGGCCACCGGCGCCGACATTATCCTTGGCAACAGCTTTCATCTGATGGCGCGACCGGGCACCGAGGTCATCGCGGCGCACGGCGATTTGCACGGTTTTATGCAGTGGCAGCGGCCGATATTGACCGACTCCGGCGGCTTTCAGGTGTTTAGTCTCGGCGAGTTACGCAAGATCACCGAGCAGGGCGTGCACTTCCGCTCGCCGGTGGACGGGCGTCCTGTGTTCATGGGGCCGGAGGAGTCCATGGCGGTGCAGCGGGCGCTGGGGTCGGACATCGTCATGATCTTTGATGACTGCACCCCCTATCCCGCCAGCTTCGAGCAGGCACGGGCGTCGATGGAACTGTCGCTGCGCTGGGCCAGGCGCTGCAAGGCGGCACAGAGGGATCATCCGTCGGCGCTGTTTGGCATCAATCAGGGCGGTATGTACCCGGAGTTGCGTGTTGCATCGCTGGAGGGGTTGCTTCAAATCGGCTTCGACGGCTACGCGATCGGCGGCCTGTCCGTTGGTGAGCCTCCGGCGGAGCGCCTGAAGGTGCTTGATCTTCTCGGGCAGCGGTTACCGCCAGCCTATCCGCATTACCTGATGGGTGTCGGTAAGCCGGAGGACATCGTGGCGGGTGTCCAGCGCGGTATCGATCTATTCGATTGTGTGATGCCTACCCGCAACGCCCGTAACGGCCACCTGTTTACGCGCGCCGGAACCCTGCGTATCCGCAATGCCGTGCACAAGCGCTCGACCGAACCGGTGGACCCTGAGTGCGCTTGTGAGACCTGTCGTCATTACAGTAGGGCCTATCTGCATCATCTGGATAAGTGCAACGAGATACTCGGCGCCCGGCTCAACACGATCCACAATCTGACCTATTACCAGGATTTGATGCGAGACCTGCGCGAGGCCATTGTCGCCGGTCGGTTTGATGACGCGGTCGCGGACTTCTACGCCCGCCGTCTTGTGTCATAATGCACGGCTGAATTCCGGCGGATGCCGGATTTCTGACTATTTATCTCCAGCAGGACGCGCCAGTTGCGTCCAGCGAGACAACCGAGGATTCGTTATGAGCTTTTTCATCTCCGACGCCATGGCCCAGGGCGGGGGCGCGGGTGCCGGCGACCCGCTGCTTGGTCTGCTGTTTCCCATCGGCCTCATTATCATTCTCTATTTTCTGATGATCCGCCCGCAGATTAAGCGCCAAAAGGCGCACAAGGCCCTTGTTGAAGGGCTCTCGAAGGGCGATGAGGTCGTGACCATGGGTGGCCTCGCCGGTCGCGTGATGGACCTGGGCGAGAACTTCGCGCAGGTCGAGGTCGCGGAAAAAGTCACCATCAAGGTCCGTCGTCAGGCCATCGAAGCGGTGATGCCCAAGGGCTCCCTGAAAGAACTCTGAGTCCGCGGATAGTGCTCTAAGCCCGAGAACTCACTCGGCCCGACGTTAGGTTCAGAAAAACCGCTGGGTCTCGTGGCACAAGCGGCCTTTGCGCCTTGCGAATGTTGGCGCGGCCAATTTTGGCGCGCCTTGGCTGTTTGTCTGTCAAGCACTTAGTTTACGGCTCTTCCGCTTTAACGCCCACGCGCGTTCAAGCGTCGCTGCCGCCGGGCTCGGAATAGCTTGTCTCGACATGGTCACCGGGACGCCGGCGCCCTATTGCAGCCTGTATTTCAGGAAACCCGCGATGAATCATTACCCGCTATGGAAGAATCTGCTGATCCTGGCCGTTGTCCTGGTCGGTCTGCTGTTCGCCCTGCCCAACCTATTTCCGCAGGACCCGTCGATCGAGGTCACCGGTACCCGCGAAGCGGAGATTGCCAAGTCCAGTGTCGGCGAGATCAAGGCCGCGATGGAGAACGCGGGCGTGCCGGCGAAGGCCGTCGAGCAGTCTGAGGGCAACAAGCTGTTGGTGCGCTTCAAGACGCCGAGCGATCAGCTACGCGGCCGGGAGGTCATGGCGCGGACGCTGTCGGACCGCTATAACCACGCCTTGACCACCTCTCCCGATCTGCCGGGCGTGCTCCAGGCAATGGGCGTGCAGCCGATGTTCCTCGGGCTCGATCTGCGCGGCGGTATCCATGTGCTGATCGACGTCGACATGGATTCCGCGGTGGGGCAGGCCTTGGAGCGCTACACCGGGGACATCCGTACCGAGTTGCGAAACAACAAGGTCCGCTATCTGACCATCACCCGGGGTGACGATCGCATCGCCATGCGTTTTAAGGATGAGGCGGCCCGCGATCAGGCCGAGAAGTTGATCCGTCGCGAGTTCCGCGATTTGAGCCTGACCGCCGATGAGTCGGATGGCAATTGGTATGTCTACGCCGAATTGCCTGCCGCGCAGCAGCAGGAGGTCAAGAACTTCGCGCTGCAGCAAAACATTACCACGCTGCGCAACCGTGTTAACGCTCTAGGCGTCGCCGAGCCAATCATCCAGCGTCAGGGCGACCGGCGAATCGTCGTGCAATTGCCCGGCGCCCAGGACCCGGCCCGGTTGAAGGAGTTGCTCGGCGCCACCGCGACGCTAGAGTATCGGCTGGTGGATACCGAGCACGACGTGCAGGATGCGGTCGAGGGGCGCGTGCCGGTCGGTTCGGCCCTGTATCGCGAGCGCGACGGCCGCCCGGTGTTGCTCAAGCGGCGTGTGATCGTTACCGGCGACCAGATTACCGACGCCTCTGCCGGTTTCGATCAGCAGTCCGGCTCCCCCGCGGTGATCGTCAACCTGGATGGCCAGGGCGCACGACGTATGCGCAATATGACCAACGAGAACGTCGGCAAGCCCATGGCCGTGGTCTTTATCGAGAATCGGACGGTCACGCGCATGGTCGACGGCGAGCCGGTCAAGGAACAGGTGCGCACCGAAGAGGTCATCAGCATCGCCAACATCCTCGAGCCCTTCGGTCGGCGCTTCCAGACCACAGGGCTTGATAGCGCGGACGAGGCACACAACCTCGCGCTGCTGCTTCGTGCCGGTGCCCTGGCGGCGCCGATCGAGATTGTCGAGGAGCGGACAATCGGCCCGAGCCTCGGGCAGGACAATATCGACCAGGGCTTTCGCTCGGTCATGATCGGCCTTTTGTGCGTGGTCGTCTTCATGGCGCTCTATTATCGTGTCTTCGGGCTGGTGGCGGACCTGGTGCTGATCGTGAATCTGGTTATGATCGTCGCAATCCTCTCGCTGTTGCAGGCAACGCTGACCATGCCCGGCATCGCGGGCATCGTGCTGACCGTGGGTATGGCGGTGGATGCCAACGTGCTGATCTTCGAGCGTATTCGTGAGGAGATTCGCAACGGCAGTTCACCACAGGCCAGTATTCATGCGGGCTATGACAAGGCCCTGTCCACCATCGTCGACGCGAATGTCACCACGCTGATCGCCGCCGTCGTGCTGTTCAGCTTTGGCACTGGACCCATCAAGGGCTTTGCCGTGACGCTATTTATCGGCATCGTCACCTCAATGTTCACTGCAATCCTTGGGTCCCGCGCCTTGATCAATCTGATCTACGGTGGTCGTCGGGTCCAGAAGCTCGCCATCTGACGGAGTCGCCAGCATGTCCCACACGCAGATCCTGAAAGAGCAGAGCATCGATTTTCTGGGCAAGCGCCGCATCGCGGCCATCGCCTCGGCCGTGATCCTATGCATTTGTCTGCTGTCAATGTTCGTGCGCGGGTTCGATCTCGGGCTGGACTTCACCGGCGGTACCCTGATTGAACTTGGCTACGAAAACCCGGTTGAGGTGGCCGACATCAACGCGACGCTTGCCGACAACGGCTTCGACGGTGCGCTGGTGCAAAACTTCGGCTCGCGCCAAGACATCCTGATCCGGCTTGCGCCGCAGGTGGGCGAGCAGACCAGTGCTCAGATGAGCGACACCGTCTTCCGCCAGTTGAGTGCCGCGGCCGCCGATGCAGGCCTTGGCGCGGTCGACCTGCGCCGCGTGGAGTTCGTCGGTCCGCAGGTGGGCGAGGAACTGCGTGAGCAAGGAGGGCTCGCCGTGCTGTTTGCGCTGATTGGTATCCTGATCTATGTCGCGCTGCGCTTTGAGTGGCGCTTCGCGGTCGGGGCCGTTGCGGCATTGATCCACGACGTGCTCTTCACGGTCGGTATCTTTTCGATCTTCCAGATCGAGTTCGATCTTACGGTGTTGGCCGCGGTGTTGGCCGTTATCGGCTACTCGCTGAACGACACCATCGTCGTGTTCGACCGTGTGCGCGAGAATTTTCGCAAGATACGCAAGGGTACGGTCACGGATGTCACCAACCGGTCAATCAACCAGACCTTGTCGCGCACCATCATCACCTCTGGTACCACACTGTTGGTGCTGTTCGCGCTTTACTTGTTCGGTGGCGAGGTGGTCAGCGGATTCTCGTTGGCGCTGATTATCGGTGTCTTCGTCGGCACCTATTCCACCATCTACATCGCCACCGCCATCGCCATCTGGCTCGGCATCAGCCGCGCCGATCTAATGCCCAACGCGCCCAAGGAAGGCGAGGTGCTCGACACCAGGCCATGATCGCGATTTCCAGCCAGGCAACGCCTCAGACCGACGAGAGCAAGGCGCCCTGTTGCTTGACCCGTGCGTTGCTTCGAGTGGGCCGAGGGTCGAGGGCCGAGGGCCGAAGGTCGCCGTACAACGCGATCACGCAATGCTGGTCTTTGTCCCTGGGCCCTTGGCGCTTGGCCCTTTGGAGGTCTAGGGCGGCCCCTGGGTCTCCGGCCTCTCCCGGGACTCGTTTCACCTCGCATCCAACCTGGTGGATGCGCATCCTGCCGAAAGGGTCGGCATCTGTCGGAGCGGACTGAAGCAGATGTGCAGCCTCGTTATCCTGCGACGTCCGGGACATGATTGGCCGCTGCTGCTTGCGGCCAATCGCGATGAGTTACGGATGCGCTCGGCTCGTGCACCGGCGCGACACTGGCAGGATCGGCCAGAGGTTGTAGCCGGGCTTGATGTTGAGGGCGGCGGCAGTTGGCTGGGCATCAATGACCATGGGCTGGTCGCCGCGGTATTGAACCGCGAAGGGACGCTGGGGCCGAAAGCCGGTGTGCGCAGTCGCGGGGAACTGGTGCTTGAGGCGCTGGATCATGCCGAGGCCGGCGCGGCCGCTGGCGCGCTTGCCGATCTGCATCCCGATGCCTATCGCCCGTTTAACCTCATCATCGCCGATCCGCGCGACGCCTACTGGCTGCGTCACGGTGGCGACGGGGAGATCCGCATTCATCCCATCCCCTTTGGTCTGCACATGATCACCGCTGGCGAACTGGATGACCCTGGGCAACCAAGGATCAGCCGCTTTCTGCCGCTGTTTCGTGCCGCGGTCGAGCCTGATCCTGAATGCGGGGTCGGCATCAAGGGTTGGGCCGAGTGGGTCGCGTTGCTCCAACGTCGGGACCTTGCCCCCAATGATGCTTCAGTTGATGGTTCAGGTGATGTCCCGGGTGATGTCCCGGCGGAGCCTGTTGTCGCGGCCATGAATGTCGACGGCATAGAGCTATTTGGCCAAGCCTTCGGCACCGTCGCCTCCAGCCTGATCGCCGTGCCGGCCTATCCCGGCTTTAGCCAGCAGCCGATCTTTCTGCATGCGGATGGGGCGCCGGACCTCGTCAGTTTTGAGACAGTTGAACTCGGGGCAAGCGGCGCCATCCACCCTGTGCCCTAAGGCCGAATCTGGTACGGCCGTCCTTGGGGCGATTGTTCCTAAGGCGATTGTTTCGGCCTTTGCGACACTTAGGTTTCCGAGGCTGGTTTAGCGTTACACTGTCGGCGAACCGAGCGGGTGGGTCACAGCCTACCGAGCGGGCGCGATTTCACCAATCGGGAGGACTGCTCCATGGCCTCAGGCCAGCAGATCCATTACAAACAAAACCGCCTGAAACAGCTCCGCGCATTCTGCCATGCCGCGCGTACCGGTAGCGTCAGTGCAGCGGCGGAGAAGATATTTCTCAGCCAGCCAACGGTGTCGCTGCAGATCCAGGCCCTGGAGCGGGAGCTCGATACCGTTTTGTTCGAGCGCCGTGGGCCGAAGATCCGGCTCACCCCTGAGGGCGAGCTGCTTTACGAATTAGCGCAGCCCTTGGTTGAGGGCATGGACAAGCTCCATGACACCTTTTCAGTGCATTGCGGACGCATTGATCAAGGAACCCTGGATATCGCGGCTGGCGAATCGACGATACTTTACATTCTGCCGGAGCCAGTACGACGATTCGCCGATCGATATCCCGGTATTGAGTTGCGTCTGCACAATGTCACGGGCAGAGATGGGCTTGCGATGCTGCGGGCCGATCAGGTTGATCTTGCGGTTGGGTCGATGCTTGAGATTCCTGACGACGTCAACTACCGGCCGGTAGTCACGCATCGCCCGATGTTGATCACGCCGTTGGATCATCCGCTTGCCAACAAGCAAGACGTGACGCTGGCGGAGATTGCCGAGCATGGACTGATTCTGCCGCCGAGGCACCTGAGCACTTGGCGACTCGTGGACTTGGTGTTTCGGCAGCAAAGCCTGAGCTACAAGGTCACCTTGGAGGCGGGCGGATGGGAGGTGATCAAAAAATACGTCCAACTGGGATTGGGCATATCCATCGTCACCGACGTTTGTCTCACCGACGACGAAGCCTTGGGCCAAGTACCGCTAGAGCAGTATTTCCCGCGTCGCAGCTATGGTATCGTGCTGCGCCGGGGTAAGTTTCTTTCGCCTCAGACCAAAAAGTTCCAGGAGATTCTGGACGAGGTTTTTCCCCATGGTGCCGCGGATTTTGCGCGACAGCAACGACGCGGCGACAGCGGTTGGGAGGACGGTCTGCTGAGCTGAGTTTGAGTGGAGTATCCCTTTTCTTTAAGGCGATACGAAGGGTCACGGGCGACGAGCAATGGGTTTCGTCCTCCGGCCTGTCGGTCCTAATCGGAGGCGCTCCAAGACTCGGAAATTTCGCTTTTCGCGCACGGACGACAGCGATGACACAAAAAGTATTCAACCCCGTGGTAAATTCGCATCAATCTGGCTTAATAGCCAAGGCAAGCGTGTACCATTAACACTCAAGCGCTTTGTATTCTAGGCAGATGACACTAAACAAAAAGATAGGGCAGCGCCTCCGGGTCGTGCGTACTCGGCAGAAGCTGAGTTTGTCTGAACTGGCTGCGCGTACCAAGACCTTGTCCAAGTCGCGAATCAGCAACTACGAGCAGGGCATTCGCCGACTGGGCCTCGAAGAGGCGCAAGAACTTGCCGATGCGCTTGAAGGCGTGACGCCAAGTTATCTGCTCTGTCTTGACGACACCTCACCACTGACGCCGGAGGAGCTGAAGCTGGTCGAGCGTTATCGGGGTACCGACGAACGCGGCAAAGACACAATTCTGCGCATCGCGGAATCCCAGGGTAATTACGCGAGCCTAGAAGGTAGCGACAGCGACAGTTTGTAGATTGAGGCCAAGTGTCGATGCCAAGCCTAGCGTCGCCCTTCTGCGTCGACTGGCCGGTCAAATTGCTCTACAGCTGCTGGATCGCTTTCGCAGTGCTGCTTAGCGCCTGCGCCGGGGGGATCGCAACAACGCCGCCTTTGAATCCTCCAAGACCTTATCCACTGCCCGCCGGCGTGGAAGACTCGGCGATATTCTGGCGTAATCTCTACGCCAAATGGATTCGTGACCGAGAAAGCACTCAAACAACAGATCAAAACCGATGCTGGGGCGGGTGCTCTGTTCGGAGCCAGCGAACGTTTTCGCAGCCAACGGGGCGTTCGCGAGCGCTTTCGTCGCGGACTTGAAGACAGCGGCGCCTACGACGCGAGGTTCCGTGAAATAGTTCGTCGACATGGCTTGCCGGACGATTTGGCTTATCTGCCGTATGTGGATTCGTTGTTCCAGATCAATGCGCGTTCCAGCGCCGGCGCATCCGGCATGTTGCAATTCATGCGTTCGACCGGGCGTCAGTTCATGGTTGTCAATGCTTTCATCGATGAGCGGCTCGATCCAGTCGCCGCGGCGCGCTATCTCCCGGCGCTCAGCGATCATCCGGTGACGCTGCGATACGGCGTGACCCTTGATGAACTGGCTCGGCGCTATCGCGTGCCGCGCTCGGTGCTGATCTCCCGCAACCATGCTTGGCTGAGGCCCGTGCACATCTAAGGCATCGCCTCGCTAGAACGGTCATTCAATCGGCCTTCACCTAGATTCGAGATTGTCACCCATGTCCATCAAGTCCGATCGCTGGATTCGCCGCATGGCGGCCGAACACGGAATGATCGAGCCCTTCATCGGCGGCCAGGTACGCGAGTCCGACACCGGGGGGCGGGTGATTTCCTATGGTACGTCCAGCTACGGCTACGACATCCGCTGCGCCGATGAATTTAAGATCTTCACCAATATCAACTCCGCGGTGGTGGACCCGAAGCACTTCGATTCGTCGAGTTTCGTCAATCTGAAGTCGGACGTTTGCATCATCCCGCCCAACTCCTTCGCGCTGGCGAGGACGGTGGAGTTTTTCCGCATCCCGCGAGACGTGCTGACCATCTGCTTGGGGAAGTCCACGTATGCCCGCTGCGGCATCATCGTCAACGTCACACCGCTTGAGCCGGAGTGGGAAGGTCATGTCACCCTGGAGTTCTCCAACACGACGCCGCTGCCGGCCAAGGTCTACGCCAACGAAGGGGTCGCTCAAATACTCTTCCTTGGGTCCGACGAGGTCTGTGAGACCTCCTACCGAGATCGCGGCGGCAAGTACCAGGGGCAGACTGGGGTGACTCTGCCGAAGCCCTAAGTAACGTTGCAATAATCAGTGAAACAGCTGATTGGCTTGGGTGTCGTTAGACATCTAATCGGTATCCGTCTCTCTCGATTCCGATTCCGATAGCGACCCCGCTCCCGGTTTTGCTCAGTCAACCAATAGATCGCGTTGTGCAGGTCATTCGTGAACTGTTACTCATCGTCTTCGGCGGGCTCCGACTCAGAGCTGTCGGCGACATAGTGGTAGATGCGCCACCCATGATAGGGCTGCTCGCAACCCGCGGCGTCCCATCCAGCGCCGCCATCAACGACCTTGAGCGGTTGCCTCGGGCAGATGAACAGGCTTATGGTCGCGACTGCCTCGAAGCCCGGAATCACCGGCGGTGAAAACTTGTACGCAAGCAGCCAGAAACCGCTGCCGCGCACCGCCGCCAGTGACGGGATCGGCGTGATCCGACCGCGCCCATACTCGGATGGTCGGGTGATGCCCGGCCATTGAGCAACCTTGAGATCCGGCCGGTAAAAATTGAGCATGGCCGCGAACGGGTAGCGGTCGGCGAAGACCGGTCCCGGCAGGTTCGCGGCATGATCCGCCAGCGCCGCATAACCCTGTGTCTCGCGCATGATGCGCCGCTCCGCGGCCTGTGGCAACGGCAGCAGCGCCGTGGCGGCGTGAAAGGCGTACAGGCTTAGCAGCAGCAGGTTCATCGCCGCCGCCAGCATCGCCCAGCGCGTCAGTGGGCGCAGCATCACCGCTGCGATTGGCGCCGCGCAGGTCAGATATAGCACCGCCCAGTTCGCTTCCACGTCGCTGATCAGCGCCACCGCGGCGAACAGCAGCAACGGTGTCAGAGTGCCGGCCGATAGCAGCACCCGGGCCGGTGCGGCGATTGATGTCGACAGGTCTCGACGGATGCGCCCGAGCCCCCCGCCAATAAAGGGTGCCACCGCGAGCGGCAGGAGCAGCAGACCCCAGAAGGCCAACTGACTGCCGAGATAGGCCCCGAGGCTCGACAATCGTTCCAGCGGCGTCATCGGCGCGGTGCTGGACGGCCTGTAGGCGCTCGGACCGGTAGCCGCGGGCAGCTTGTCCGCCGCGAGTGACAGGGTGCCGGTGTCGGCGGAGAAACCGTGGCCGAATTGGAAGCGCATGGTCAACCAGTCGTTGTCGGCGTTCCATAGGACGTTGGGCAGGAAGAGCAGCAACGCCAGCAGACCGCCGAGATAGGGCCAAGGGGTGCGCAACGCGCGTGGATCAGCGAGCAGCATGGCGAAGAGAAAGACCGGACCGATCACCAGCATGCTGTACTTTCCAAGCAGGCCCAGGCCGACGGCGATGCCGGCAGTCAACCAGCGTCGGCCTTTGCCTTGCAGTGCTGCCAAGGCCTCGTGTAAGGCCAGCGCCCAGGCTAGGGCGAGAACGGTGTCCGGGGTCGTGATAATGCCTGAGATCAAGCCCGGCGGCGTGCCTGCCGCGAGCACTAAGGCCAATAGCAGATCGCCGCGCCGCGTCAGGCCGCAGGCGCGATAGAAGCGCCAGAGTACGAGTAGGGTGAGGGCACCGGCAGCGACGGCGCCGAGGCGGGCAAACAAGGCCGAGCCGGCGTCGAGCCGAGTGCCAACGCCGAGCAGAGCAACCCCAGGCGGGTGGTCGAAATAGCCCCAGGCGAGAGATCGGGCCCAGTCGAAATAATAGGCCTCGTCCTGCGTGACAGGCACTGCCGCGGCGATCAGCAGACGCCAGATGGTGACGCCGAGGATTAGGGCGAGGGGCCAGCGCGAGGCATCCGTCGCCGCCGGTCTGATGTGTCGAGCGGGCATGCTCAGCGGCGTCTGATGCGCGGGCAGCTGTTTTCACGCAGCTGCTGCTGGGTCAGCTTGCGGATGCGTTCTTGTTCCGCGGCCAATGCCCGCGGCGGCGGCGGTGAGCGGCGCAGCATTGCGGCCGCTTGGCGAAGATCGCCGCAGCGGTCGCGCCCCCTCGGCTGCAAGGCGCCACGGTAGACGTGTGCCGATGCCCCGTAGAGGTAGCCCAATGCGCTGCTCGGAACCTCTCTGCGTGCCCCCTGTGCTGCCATTAGCAGCTTCTCGTTCTCTCGATCGAGTTTTTTGTCCTTGACGGCATCGTCGAACCGATTGCGTCGCTCGCTCAAGGTCAAGAGCAGACCGCCGTGGTAGGAAATCCGACTTGGTGCGGTCTTAGAAGTTTGTTTCTGCAGGGCCTTTCGATAGCCTTCCTCGGCGCAGTCGAGCAGATTGCGCATGCGCGATTCCTTAGACGAGGCGCTTTGGGGCTGCTGGATCGCGAGCCGCAGGCAGGCGTCGCCTTTGGTTGCATGCGCCTGTGCGCAGGTGTCGGTGCGAGCGTTGCAGCCGACCTTGGTAGCGGCAATGGAATTCCAGTCTCCAGCGATCGCCGTGCGCGCCACGGGAGCCTTATCACCGACTGTTCCGCCGGAGGTCGGAGTGCCGCCACAGCCCGCGATCAACACTGTGGCTAGCAGGCAGGCGGCTGAGATATGGATTCCGGTTCTCACGCGAGACACTCCGTGGTGTTGCGTCTTGGGCCTGAACTCAGGCGGGTGCCGCGGCGTCGCCTTGAGTCCCGAAGAAGAGCCGATGTAAGAGCATATAGCCGAACAGCAGCAAAAAGGCGGAGGTGACGACATCGCTAAAATAGTGACCGCCGGCTGCCATACGCGCAAGACCGACCAGTCCTGCATACAGAATCGCGACCAAGACCCAGCGCGATTTCGACCCGAACAGCAGCGCTGCGACCGCGACCAGGTAGAAGGCGGCCGCGGCGTGTCCGGAACTGAAGGAGCCGCCGCCCTGATCGGAGACCACGAACGGCGGCGTGAAGCGCAATGTTCCGCCGAACTCGATCACGTTGATCGGGCGGACGCGACCCCAGTTCTCTTTCAGCACCTGGTTGACGACCAGGCCGGGAAGCAGCGCCAACAGGCACAGTAGAAACAGCAGTTTGCGGCCTGTGAAGCCCAGCGTCGCCTGCCCCGTGATGCGCTTGACGAGCCATAATCCGATCAGGGCGACATTGACCGCTACCATAAAGACCTCGACCGAGTGATAAACGGAGCGTTCCCACCAACGCCCGAGGCTCTCGAAGCCGCTGCCTGGTGTGTAGAACATCGCTGAGATGAGGAGGTCGATGTGTGGGAAGGCGAGCATCAGATCGGCAAAGACAAGAAATAGGATCAAAGCGGCGACGGGGATGCCGAAGACCTGTTGTCGGAGTGCCGATGGATGGACCTCAGCTCGCCGCGCCTTTGGCTGTGCGGTCAAAATAGCGTGTAGATAAATGGCGCCACCGCGGAGCCCTGCGCGAGCACGATCAGTATGCCGAGTAGCAGCATGACAACAATAATGGGTGCGAGCCAGAACTTCTTGCGCTCGCGCATGAAGCCCCAGAGGTCTTTGATCAACTCTAGCATGTGTAGATTCCGAGGTTGAGCGTTAGTCCCTTACCCAGCAACGATGAAAAAAGACCGTCGAAGAATTCTCGTTGTCGTTTCATGTTCGTTGTCGTCATCGAGTATCCGCACGACAACGATCCCGGGTCTGCCGGGTTAGGGCGAGATTCAGCAGGGTGGGATTCAGTACGGCCGTTCCATAGACTCAGGCGCGGCAGTGAGGCTTGGCTCGCGATAGCTTGCGGCATCGGCGCTGAGGCGACGCTGCATCGGGTCATAGCCCATTAGCCGCATGATTAGGCCGGCCGGCGTGAACACCAGAAAAAACACTAGGCTCAAGATCAGCGGTGTGGTCACGCGGCTGATGGCGAGCCCGAAATGCATCCAGCCCAGATAGACGGGCCTCAGCGACTTGGGCGCGGCGAGCCCCCAGGCGGCGAGAATCGCGGCCAGAATCCAGGGCCAGTAGGGTAGCCCGGCGTTGAACAGCCAGGGCAACAGCAGCCCGAATAGGCCGATGACGACGCCGCCAGTCGTGAGCGCGAACTGCCGCAGGCCGCGGGCGTTGAGTACGGGGATGCTGTGCATGGTCATTTGGCGTTGCTTGTCAGTCGAGTTCGAATTCCTGCTGCCAGGTGTCGTCGCGCGGCAGTTGCGGCTGCTCGGACTTGGTCAGCAGGCAGTTCTCAAGCACCAGGTAGTCCATCTCGGTGCGCATAAAGCAGCGGTAGGCATCCTCGGGGCTGCCGACAATGGGCTCGCCGCGCACATTAAAGGATGTGTTGACCAGCAGCGGGCAGCCGGTGCGTGCCGCGAAGGCCTCGATCAACCGATAAAAGCGCGGATTGGTGTCCCGGTGGACGGTTTGCAGTCGCGCCGAATAGTCCAGGTGCGTGATGGCCGGGATCTCAGAGCGCGCCAGGTTCAGCCGGTCGATTCCGAACAGTTGCTGCTGCGCCTCAGTCATTGCCAGGCGCCTGGACTCGGCGACCGGGGCCACCATCAGCATATAAGGGCTAGCGCGGTTGTGCTCGAACCAGTCGGACAGCCGCTCCGCGAGTACGGCCGGCGCGAACGGCCGGAATGACTCCCGATACTTGATCTTGAGGTTCATCACCGACTGCATCTTCGGGCTGCGCGGATCAGCGATGATGGAGCGCCCGCCCAGCGCCCGCGGGCCGAATTCCATGCGGCCTTGGAACCAGCCGACCACCTGCTCTTCGTCCAGCAGTGCGGCCAGCCGCGTCAGTAGGGCATCGTCATCGAGGCGCTGATACGCAATCCCGGCCTCGGTCAGATAGGCTTCGATCTGATCATTGGTGAAGGCGGGGCCGAGATAGGAGCCGTGCATGCGGTCGTCATGCGACTCGGCGCGAGGCTTGTCGAGATATTCGTGCCAGACCGATAGCGCCGAGCCCAGCGCACCGCCGGCATCGCCGGCGGCGGGTTGAATCCAGATGTCTTCAAACGGCCCCTCGCGCAGCAACCGGCCGTTGGCGACACAGTTCAGCGCGACGCCGCCGGCTAGGCAGAGTCGATCAACGCCCAACTCGCGCTCGACGGTACGCCCGAGCCGCAGCACGGCCTCTTCGGTGACCGCCTGAATGGACGCGGCCAGGTCCATTTCGCGCTGCGTGACTGGCGATTCGGGCTTGCGCGGCGGGCCGCCAAGCAGCCGATCAAAGGCCTTGTTGGTCATGGTCAGGCCGTTGGCGTAGTTGAAATAACGCATGTCCATGCGAAAGCTGCCGTCCGGTTTCAGCGCCAATAGGTGCTCCAGGATCAGGTCCTTGAACCTTGGTTCACCATAGGGTGCGAGCCCCATCAGCTTGTATTCACCGGAGTTGACCTTAAAACCGGTGAAATAGGTAAAGGCCGAGTACAAAAGCCCCAGCGAGTGCGGAAACCGGATCTCCCATTGCGGCGTCAGTCGGTTGCCTTCGCCGAGCCAGACCGAGGTGGTCGCCCATTCGCCGACGCCGTCCATGCACAGTACCGCGGCGCGCTCAAATGGGCTGGGGAAAAACGCCGATGCCGCATGCGACTGGTGATGCTGGGTGAAGAGCAGGCCAGGCAGTGCGGCCTGCTCCACCTCGCCGAGCGCGCTGAGCTCCTTCTTCAGCAGGTCCTTCAGCAGCAGCTTCTCCTTCAGCCAGATCGGCATTGCCGCCAAGAAAGAGCGTAGCCCCCGCGGCGCATAGGCCAGATAGGTCTCAAGCAGCCGCTCGAACTTGATCAAGGGCTTGTCGTAGAAGACCATATGATCCAAATCCGTCAGCTTGATGCCGGCCTCAGCCAGACAGTAACTGATCGCAGCGGCCGGAAAGCCCGCGTCGTGCTTTTTGCGCGAGAAGCGTTCCTGCTGCGCCGCGGCTAGGATCTCCCCGTCGCGCACCAGGCAGGCGGCGCTGTCGTGATAAAATGCGGAGATGCCAAGGATATGGACGGGCATGAGTCTGAGAGGCGGCAGGCGATGGAGCGATTACTGACGGTAAAGCCTCCCGATTATATAGCACTCCCGCTGGGCAGGCGCGGCTTTGGCCTCCCTGGCGAACCGGCTTGTGAAGCATCTTGGGATCAATGGCGGATGATGACATGCGACGCGTCGTGTTGGTTTTGGTTTGGCTCGTGTTCGTCTTTCTGCTTTTGCAATTGGCGGGTTTTGTGTTTTACAAGCTGGAGGTCAGCAAGCCGGTCAGTGGTTACGGCTATCCGGCGGGCTTGATTGTGGCGCATCCGCAACTGGGCTATCGCTACCAACCCAACTATTCCGGCCATTTCAAAGGCACGGCTTATCAAGACATCCCAATTGAGATCAATGCTCAGGGGTTTCGCGACGCCGATTTTGCCGCGCGGCCGGGCGATGGCAGGCGCATCGCCGTGCTTGGGGATTCGGTGGTCTTCGGTTCCGGGGTCGCTCGGGACGACCGTTTCACCGAATGTCTCGACAGGTCCGCGGACAATGGCCAAGCGGGTACGGGCCGCCGAATACTCAACCTCGGTGTGAACTCATACAGCTTTGGCCACTATCTGACCTTGGCGCAGTTGGACTTCTTGGGGGCGGAGCCGGATGCCCTGTTGATCGGCATCACCCTGAACGACTTCCAGCCCATGGAAGAGGTCGGCCTCGCCCGACGTATGCGGCGTCACGAGAGCGGGCTGCATACACCTGAATGGCTGGGCCGGATTGGCGATCGGATCGAGCGTACCTATGCCGTGCGCTTCATCCACGAACTCGACAATCGCTTTTCCTACGCCATGCTCAACGCCGACGAGCGCGAGGCCTATCACACCAAGTGGATGCGCACCATGGTCAAGGGCTGGCAGTCCGACGACAATGCGCAATTCTTCGCCGGGCAGCTCGATGCGCTGACGGCCTTGCTGGATCAGGCCGGTATTCCGTTCGGCTTTATCGTCTTTCCCGAACTCAACGACCTCAAGCGTCCAGATGAATTTGGTGCGCCGCGCAAGATCCTGCGCGAGCTGCTCGATCAGCGGGGGCTTCAATATTGCGATCCGTATCAGGCCTTTGCCGGTCAAGACGCGATCGAGTCGCTGTTCTTGGACCGCGACAGCATCCATTACAGTCCGAGGGGGCATCAGGTCTTGTGCCATGCCGTCGAATCTTGCATCGACGCTATGGGTCTGCGGAGGGGCTAGGCCCGGACTCGTGCAAGATTGCCGAAACTCCGAGACCGATCACTGCTGCCGGCAAGCGTCCTGTCGTAGGAGCCCGCTTGCGGGCGATGCTAGGCCCATCGCCGACAGATAGGCATCGGTGGCGGCCTCGATCGCGTAGGGCCGCGCGGCCTCTTTGAGTTGCTCAGCGGGCAGCGGTGCTTGCAGCGTCGCCGCCATGGCGTCCGCGAGTGCGGCCTCATCGCCCACCGGTATCAATCGACCATAGCGACCGGCCTGTAGGATCTCGCGTGGACCGCTGGGGCAGTCAGTAGAAACCACTGGGGTGCCGAGCGCCAGTGCCTCGATCAACACAAAGCCCAGCCCCTCCCAACGCGACGTAAAGGCGAACAGGTCCGCGTGGGCCAGATAGGGGTAGGGTTTGGCGATGAATCCGGGCAAAGCGACCTCGTCGGCGATGCCTAGGTCTTGTGCCAGTGCGAGCAGCCGGTCCCGACCGCGCCCGCGACCGATGATCATCAGTCGGCAGCGGCGCTTGGCGCGCAGTAGCGCAAAGCCTCGCAACAGGGTTTCGAAGTCCTTGCGGCTACCGAGTTCGCCAGCACCAAGTATCAGCGGGCTTGCCGGGTCATGGAACCAGGGGTGCCGCGGTCGCAAGATTGCCGTCTCGAATACCGACTCCGGCACGACCGGCGATGGCAGCACCTGGATCAACCCTCGATTCAGGCCTGTGTAGCTGGCCATATCATCCGCGGCGCCGACGCTAGGTACGACAATCCGATCCGCGAAGGGGTACAGCCGCGCGATGGACCAGCGTTGCAGCCAGCGCTCAAACACCCCTCGACTTGCCAGGTTGGCCGATAGCGTCGTGCCGAAGCGCAGCACAAGTCGGCTGTCAACGCCAGCAAGACTCCGCGCCAACAGTGCGATGCGATTAACGCGATCCTTATCGGACAGCAGCACAAAGGGACGCTCGCTGCGCAGGTAGCGGATCAGCGCCGGCAGGCATGCGTAGGTTTGCCGATGGCCCAGGTCGACAACACGCACGCGCGCCCGGGTGCCAGTCAGGTCCGGTCCGTGATTGCGCACCTTGAGCAAGTCGACCCGATAACCGCGTCCTGCCAGGGCCGGTATCAGGTGTTTGGCGACACGATCGACACCACTGTGTCCGGAGGTCGAGAAAAAGAGCGCGATGCGTTGCGGATCGATCATGCTTGGCACAAAGGGACTCGTTGCTTTGGTCGTGACGTTGCTGATAGCGCCCATTGTAAGGCCGCCTGCGCCAAGCGAGCCTGCCGCGCGATCGCTGGCTCAAGCACTCCCCTTGTGTCAGGCCAACCTAGAGACGGCAGTTGGACGGGCGTCAGGGTGCGTCTTTCTCCCTGCGTTGCGCCCGCGCGTCGCTCGTCTGATACCATCATCCTCGCTTTTGCCGAATGGCGCGGGCCGATCGGGGAGCTCGGTCGCTGTCGTGATGGCTAAATTTTTCAGATAGGCAACCGAGAGCGTTCATGTTGTTTGCTTGGGCTGATCGCATTCAGGGCTTCGGCCTTTACTTAACCGCTTTGTCGTTGTTCTTGATACCCGTTGGCGTCGCCTTTGGGCTTGTGCTGATCTGGCTCGGGTTCTTGCTATCTCTCGGCGCGCGGCGACGGTTGCCTCTATCGAGCGGTGTTTGGCTCGGCGTCGCCTTTGGCGCCTATGTTGTCGTCAACGGTGTTTTTGCGGCTCTACCGGAGTCAAGCCCGACCTGGCGTCTGGCGCGGGCCGGCGACTGGGTCCAGCTTTGCGTCTTTATGCCGGCGGCCTATGCATTGCGTGGTGATTCACAGCGTCTGTTGCGGTTGCTATTCCTTGCCCTGGTTGGTCTGCTGCTGGGCATGTTGTGGCGGCTTGATTGGGGGCTGTTGTTGTCCGATGCGAGCGGTTTCCTTAGTTCTCGTCCGGGATTCGGCTTTCCCGCGATCGTGTTCGCGCTGTTTAGTGGAATTGCGCTGATCGGGCTTTTCGTGTTCCGAGAACGCTGTTGGATGGCATCGACGCGGCTAATCGCGGCATTGCGGGTCACGGCTTGGATCATCGCAACAGCGATGGTCGCCCAGGGGTTCATGCTGACGCTCTCGCGTGGCGCTTGGATTGCGCTCGTGCTGACCGGGATTGCCGCGATCTGGTTGCCGCGCCTGTTGCGCCAAGCCGGTCGTTTGGATCCGCATCCGAGCGAGTCTCAACCGTCGCCTTCAAACTGGTCCGCCGCGGCTGGACCTCCCCGGTCTGCGTTGCATTGGTTTGTCGGTGTGCTGCTGCTCGGTTTGGTCGTCTTCAATGCGCCGCCCTTTGTCGATCGGCTCAGCCAGGAACAGGCCGCGCTGAGCGCCGAACTCGCGGGAGAGGCGGACGCTGGCGCGCAGTCGTCGCTGAGTCTGCGTTGGGGCGCGCAACGCTTTGGGTTCGAGGCTTGGATTGAACGGCCACTGCTTGGTTGGGGGCCAGGTTCCAGCGATACGCTGCTGGCGGCGAGCGCCAACCCGGTATCGCAGGGGGACGGCGGCGGTGTGCTGGCGCATCTGCACAACACTTATTTGGAACTTTTGGTCCAGTTAGGGTTGCTTGGCCTGGTGCTCTGGTGTGGGATCTTCATCTGTCTGTTCATGTCGCTGGTAACGGCTTGGCGCAGGGGTAGGCTGACCCCGGATACAGCGCGTTTCTTGATTTTGGCCATGGTCTATCTGTCGATTTGGAATCTGTTTGATTTCCATGCCTTGCATCAGGATTGGCGTGGCCTTTGGACCTTGCTTGCCGGTGCGGCATTGAGTGTCGGCCTGTTTGCGGGCGTCGGCGAGGACGGCAGCCCGGACAATGGCGGCGAGCGACGACTGGGGACAGCATGCGCATCGCGTTGATGGTGAGCGGTTTTAAAGAAGGGGGCGTCGAGCGTACCATGGCCAATCTCGCCGGGGGCTTGTCCGCCTTGGGTGCGCAGGTCGATCTGCTGAGCGCTCGTGCCGATCACCCCTATCTCCAGTCGCTGTCTCCTGAGGTCGGTCTGCCGGTGCTGGCTGATGGCGATGCGTCCTTGGCCGCCTATCTGGACGCCCGGCGCCCCGACCTGATGATGACCGGAAAGCGCGTGGACGACCGCGCCGCGCTGTCGGTGCGCACAGGTCTGGGTTTGCCTGTGCGGCTGGTTGCCACGGTCGGCACGCCGTTGTCGATGAGCCTGACCGCGAAGCGATTCAATCCATTTCGGACCGCTCGCGAGCGCCGACGAATCCGCGCCGAGTATCGTTTACTGGACGGCATCACGGCGGTGTCTGATGCGGTTGCCGACGACCTACGGCGGCATTTTGGTATCTCCGATGTCCCGCTGCGTGTATTGCCCAATCCGATCGTTCCGAGCAATCTGGCGGCACGCGCCGCGGCGCCCTGTCCGCATCCCTGGCTGGCGATGATGGCGGCCTCCGACCTCGAACTGGAGCCGCGGCAGGGCTCGGCACCGCCGCCGGTGATCCTGGCGATTGGCGGTCTGCGCAAGGTCAAAGATTTCTCGACCCTGCTGCGGGCCTTCGCACGCCTACCCACCGCGCTCAATGCGCGCCTGCTCGTGCTCGGCGAGGGTAAGGAGCGCCCCCGGCTGACCGCGCTGGCCAAGCGCCTCGGCGTTGCTGATCGTGTCGATCTACATGGCTTTGTCGAAGACCCTTTTCCCTATCTCGCGCGCGCCCAGCTGTTGGTGCTATCGTCCCGCCGAGAGGGGTTATCGAACGTCCTCGTCGAGGCCATGGCGATGGGCACGCCCGTGGCTGCCACCGACTGCCCCGGCGGCGTGCGTGGCCTACTCGCTCAAGGGGACCTCGGTCCGCTGACCCCGGTCGGCGACGCCCGGGCCCTGGCGGCATCTATGGCCCACTTGCTGCAATCGCCGACCGATGCACAGAGCCTCAGACGCGCTGCCGAGCCTTACGGTCTGCTGACCGCCTCTAGGCGGTATCTGGAGTTCTTCCAGCAGATCCTTGCTGGCGGTGTGCGATGACGCAACCACTGGACCTTGGCCGCAAGCCGCCGATCGCCATCAATCCGGCTATCGATTTGGCTGTCGAGCCACGCCTCCAAACCGGCGAATCCGCCCTGCCATGGATCTCGCCCCAGCGTCGGCGCATCCTGCTGGTCAGGCTGAGTGCCATCGGCGATATTCTGTTCGCCTCGCCGCTGGTGGCCAGTTTTCGCCGCGCTTGGCCGGAGGCGCATATCGCTTGGCTGGTGCAGCCCGAGTGCGCGTCGCTGCTGCGCCATCATCCGGACCTGGACGAGGTCATCGAATGGCCCTATCCGCGCCTGCGCCAGCACTGGCGCACGGGCCATCCATTGACGTTGTTGCGCGAGACGCGTGCGCTGATTGCCGAGTTGCGCGAGCGGCACTTCGACCTGGCGGTGGACTTGCAAGGGCTCATGAAGAGCGCGTTGCCGGTTCGCCTTTCCGGTGCTGCCGAGCGCGTCGGACTCGGCTCTCGGGAGGGCAGCGGGCGACTGATGACGCGGGTTGTCGACAAGGGGCCGAACGACCTGCGCATCGGCTCGGAATACCTCCACTTGGCGCGGATGCTCGATCTGCCGATGGACGGATTCGACATGGCCCTGCACATCGTCGCCGAGGACGCGGCGGCGGCCGAGGCGCTGATCGCCGAGCAGCGGCTTGAGGCCGGTTATGTCGTGATCTGTCCGTTCACGACGCGGCCTCAGAAACACTGGTTCGCCGAACGGTGGATCACCTTTGCCCGACGCCTGAAGGCGGAGACCGGTCTCCCTGTTGCGATCTTGGGTGGTCCGGGCGACCGCGTCTCCGCCGCCGGAATGGCCCGTGCGGCCGAGCATGAGATGGTTGACCTCAGCGGGCGGACCTCGCTGCTCAGCGCCGCGGCGCTGATCGAACGCAGCCGCGCGGTGATCGGCGTCGACACCGGTCTCAGCCACATGGGCATCGCATTGCGGCGACCGACGCTGTTGCTGTTCGGCTCCACCCGTCCCTATCTCGACACCACCCGTCCCGAGGCCCAGGTGCTCTATCATCATCGATCCTGTTCTCCTTGCCGACGCCGGCCAACCTGCGGTGGTGCCTTCCACTGTATGCGCGACATCGAAGTCGATGAGGTCCTGGACGCGTTGCGCGGGCTGCCGGGGGTCGAGCTATGAGACTCCTGCATGTCGAAGGCGGCGCCAACCTGTACGGCGGCGCGCAGCAGGTGCTGTATTTGCTGGAAGGATTGTCCCGGCGTCGCGTCGATAGCTTGCTCGTGTGCCGCCCCGGGTGCGAACTGGCCGAGCGGGCGGCGCCCTTTGCTGAGGTGCATACGCTGCCCATGGGAGGCGATCTGGACTTTGGCATGATCCGTCGCCTGCATGGTCTCATCCAGCGCACGGCACCGGACCTGGTGCATCTGCACAGCCGTATCGGGGCCGATGTCATGGGCGGGATCGCCGCGCGCGGTGCCGGCGTGCCGGTGATCCATACACGCAGGGTCGACAACCCCGAGCCGCGTTGGCTGGTCGCGGCCAAATATCGGCTGTATGATCGAGTGATCGCGATCTCAGAGGCCATTGGCCAAGTATTGCTAAGCGAGGGTTTGCCGGCGGACAAGCTGCGAGTAGTGCGCAGCGCCGTGGTCGCGGACGCCTATCGAAGCCCCTGTGCCCGTCGGCCCGTGTTGGTGGGGCTCGGACTGCCCGCCGATGCGCTGCTGATTGGCGTGGTCGCACAGTTGATCGAGCGCAAGGGGCACCGTTTCTTGCTGGATGCACTGCCAGCGCTGATTGCGGCGCATCCCAAGCTTCAATTGGTGTTCTTTGGCAAGGGGCCGCTGGCCGGACTGTTGCAGGAGCGCATCGACGCCGAAGGGCTCGCCGAGCATGCACGCTTGGCCGGTTTTCGCGATGACCTAAGCCAGATTCTGCCCTGCCTGGACCTGCTCGCGCATCCTGCAACCATGGAGGGGCTTGGCGTTTCGCTGTTGCAGGCATCCGCCGCGGGGGTGCCGATCGTCGCCAGCCGGGCCGGCGGTATCGCCGAGGCCGTGCGCGACGGGGTCAACGGCCTGCTGGTGCCTCCCGGGGACGCCGCGGCGCTCGGAGCGGCGCTGTCTCGCCTACTTGCCGATGTCGATCTGCGGCGGCGCCTTGGCGCGGCGGGTCGGACCTTGATACGTGAGGAGTTCTCGGCGGAGGTCATGATTGAGGGCAATCTGTCGGTCTACCGAGACTTGCTCAACTCATGAGCAAGACTGATTGGCCGTCTAGCCTGCAAATCGTCGCCAGCAAGCGCCTCGGAGGCGCCGAGCATTGGGTGCAGCGGTTCGCGGCCGCGCTCGCCGAGCAGCAGGCCGATGCCACCGTCGTCGTGCGTGCTGGCAGCGAGTTGGCCCAAATGTCCATGGGCGGGCTGTCGATGCGCAAACTGCCATTTCGCACCGTCTGGGACCCGATCTCGCGACAGGCGGTCGGGCGTCTGGTCAGCGAGCTGCGCCCCGATTTGGTGCAGACCTACATGGGAAGAGCGACCAGGCTGACGCGCCTGCCCCGCGGTGTCGTCCACTTGGCGCGTCTCGGCGGCTACTACAAGCTCGGACCTTACCGGCACGCGCACGCTTGGGTCGGCAATACGCGCCGTCTCGCCGATTGGATGATCGCCCAAGGGCTGCCGGCGGCGCGTGTTCACCACATCTACAACTTCAGCGGTGCTGCATGCCCACGGTCGGCTGACGAAATCGCCGCTCTGAGGGCGTCGCTCGGCATCCCGCCGGACGCCTGGGTCATGTCTGCGCTGGGCCGGTTCGTGACCATGAAAGGACATCGTTTTCTACTACAGGCGTTGGCACGCCTGCCGACCGAGATCGACGGTCGACCTTGGCGCATGGTGCTGGTCGGCGATGGGCCGCTCTGGATGTCGCTGACCCGGCAAGCCGCGGACCTCGGCATCCAGGACCAGTTGATCTGGGCCGGATGGCGGCGATCGCCGGGGGCCTATATTCAGCTTGCCGACCTGATCGTCTTTCCGTCGCTGGAATACGAGCCCTTCGGAAACGTCATCCTTGATGCCTGGGCCTGGCGTCGGCCTCTGCTGTCCACTCGGTTCTACGGTGCGTTGGAGGTCCTGCAACACGGCAAGGATGCCTGGTGCGTGCCCTGCGAAGCACCGGCGGCGCTTGCCGAGGGTATGCTCAGGCTGCTCGGCGACGAGGCACTACGGGCCGCGCTGGTGCAATCCGGTGCGCAACGCGCTATCGGGGAATTCGGCAAAGAAGCCATCATGGCACGGTATTTAGACCTGTATCGCAGGCTAGTAGGAGCTTGAGCCGGCCCTCAAGCAACAGCGTTAGGTTCTTTGGTTGCGGCTGTGCCGGGTTGGGCCTCGAGCAGTTCCAAATAACGCGTCGCGCTGACCTCCTGCGAGTATTCTTGCACGGCGTCGATGAGCCTTTGTCGCGGGGTTGGGTGCTCCAGCGTTTGCAGCATCGCTTCGCTCAAGGCGGCGGCGTCCCCGATCGGCACCAAGGCCCCGAAGCGGCCATGGTCAAGGATTTCCCGCGGCCCGCTTGGGCAATCGGTGGCCACCACCGGGGTGCCGAGGGCCATGGCCTCGGTGAGGACGTTGGGTGAACCTTCCCAGGCCGAAGACAGTGCGAACAGGTCCGCGTTGCCCAAGAACGGATAGGGATTGTCTTGAAAACCGGGCAGGGACACATCATCGCCGATGCCGAACCGCGCGATCTGCTGTTCCAGCGCCGCTCTGGCGCGGCCATCGCCGATGATTATCAGTCGGCAGGGACGCCTGCGCCTCAGCGCCGCGAATGCCTGGATAAGCGTTGGAAAATCCTTCTGGCGTTGCAGGCGTCCGGCACCGACGATGACCGGTATTCGTCGGTCTCGGTGTGTGTCCAGCCAGGGGTGCGGGCAGGGTAGGGCGGCATCCTGGACCAGCTCCGGCGTGACGACCGGGTTGCGGATGACCCTGATTCGCTCCCGCGGATAATGCGCGATCAAGGCCGTATCTTCGGCGACGCCTTCGGAGACCGCGGCGATCTGCTCAATGCCGGAATAGAGCGCGCGGATCGGCGCATAGCGCAACCAACGGTCAAACGCCGAGCGACCGGCCATGGCGGCGGACAGATTGGTGCCCAGACGCAGCAGGATGCGGGTATCGGTGCCTGTCATCCGCCGGGCGAGAACCGCCGCGCGCCCGGCGCGGTCCTTTGCGGCAAGCAGCACCCGTGGTCTTTCTCCGCGTAGGTAACGGGCGAGGCTAATCGCGGCCAAGAGCGTATGTCGCGAGCCGAGATCGACACGCCGCACGGCGACCGGCAGTCGCGCCAGATGCGGGCTGTCCGAGCCCGCTAAGAGTAGGTCCACGGGCCGGCCGAGATCGATGAAGCCGCGCATCAGATTAACGAGCATGCGTTCGACACCGCCCGCGCCCGAGAAAGAAGCAAACACGGCGATGGGTTGAGTGAGTACGGCCATGGCTGTTGCCTGTTCCGCGGAAGTGGGTGCTACGACACAGACGTCATCAGATCGCCCGGCGTCCAAATTTTCGCTGCCTCCAATAACCCAGGCGGTCTTCTGGCCTCTTCAGGAGGTCTGGACCTACCCTGAACCGCAATAAAGGGGCAAGCGGACTCTAGGCCTCCAGTCAGGGCAAGTCCGCTGGCCAGGGAGCCGTAAAGGTCATTTCCGCTGGTTTCGTGTGATATATTGACGCGCTTTCAATTTCTTCCAGGCCAGAGGTAGCGGTCGATGACGTCAAAAAGCGAATCCCCGAAGCCAGAATCCGCGGGAAAAAATCAGCCAGACAGAACGCCGTTCTGGCTTGGCATCTTGGCATTGTTGTTTTCAGTCGCCTTTGTGCTGCCCGGGTTGACCGGGCACGGGCCTTGGCAACAAGACGAGGTCGAGTCGCTGAATGTTGTACACAGCATGCTGGAGACCGGCGATCTGGTGGTGCCGAAACTCGGCACCGATCCCTACATCGCAAAGCCGCCGGCATTCTATGTCACCGCGGCGACCATTGCCGATCTTTACAACCAAGCCTTGTCGCTGCCGTTGCCAGCAGGTGCGCAGGTGCCCGACGCGTTGAAGTTGTCGTCTGACGACGCGGCGAGGCTCGCGACCGGGCTGTATCTGTTCATTCTGTTCGGCTTTACCGTGCTGCTCGGGCGAGCGACCTGGCTCCGGGATGGCCAGAATCAGGCCGAAGGCGCGATCGCCTTGCTGGTGCTGATGGGCACCCTGGGCCTGGTCCAGAGCGCGCACTTCCTGGTCGCCGACATTGCCGTCAGTGCCGGTATTGCAATGGCGTTGTACGGGCTTGTGATTGCGCCGCGCCGCGTCGTTTGGGGTGGTATCTGGCTCGGCACTGGCGCCGGCCTGGCGTTCATGTCCAAGGGGCTCGTTTGGCCTGGCATCATCGCCGTCACGGCCCTGCTGTTGCCCTTGTTCCGAGATTGGCGTAGCGGGCGCTATCTGCGTGCGTTAATCGTTGCCCTGGTGGCTGCGCTGCCCTGGCTGCTGGTTTGGCCGACGCTGCTGTACCTGCGTGATCCGGACCTGTTCCAGCTCTGGCTCTGGGGCAACGATATCCAACGCTATCTGGAGTTCTATCAGAACAGCGAGCAACTCGTCTCGCCGGCGACCACCCAGTTCTGGCTTTACACCTGGCCATGGTTCACCTTCCCGGCCGCGGTGCTTGCGCTCGTGGCGTTGCTGCTGCGCATCACCGATGTCTGGTCGAGCCGCGGTATCCGCGTGATTCTGGTGGCAAGCATCGTCGGCTGGGCGCTGCTGCTGATCGCACCCGATGCCCGCGAACTCTACGCATTGCCATTGCTCGCGCCGCTTGCGGTCATTGCCGCTGGCGGCGTGACACAGCTCCCACGCTGGGTCATTACCCCTGTCTATCTGCTCTCGGTGCTCATCTTCGGCCTCGGTGCGGCGCTGCTGTGGGGCCTCTGGGTCTATCACATGTTCACCGGACAACCGCTGCAGCACGCTGCGCTGGCGGCCTATCTGCCGATGGACTTTGGCTTCGTTTGGCATCCGATCGCATTTGTGACGGCGGCGTTCTTCACCTTCATTTGGATCTGGATCGCGATGCGGTTGCGCGCACCCCGCAAGGCTGCGCTGTTGGTCTGGCCCGCCGGCGTCGTTATGCTCTGGGGACTGATCTCATTGCTGCATTTGCCTTGGGTCGATGCCGCCAGCACCCTAAGCGGCAAGCCGTCGGAGACCAGCGCGGCCATGCCGGCGCCAGCGTCTCCTACCGGGGGTGCGGATGCCAAGGCGAAAGCAAAGGGGGGTTGAGGCGATTCTTGTCAATTTCCGTCCTACTGACGAGTCATGACGGCCGCCTTCCGTGTCGGATTGGCGGTCCCATAGATTGCTGCGTCATCTCTATTCCCTGCTGCTCTGGCTGCTGCTGCCATTGGTGCTTCTGCGTCTGTTCTGGCGCAGTCGGCGGGCGCCGGCCTATCGGGAGCGCTGGCTAGAACGTCTCGGTTGTTTCGGGGCGTCCCCGCGTCCGGCCGAGGTCTGGATCCATGCCGTCTCCGTCGGTGAGGTCCAGGCGGCCCAGCCCCTGATTCGCCATCTATTGCGCCAGCGCCGATCGGTGCTCGTGACCACGACCACGCCGACCGGTACCCGTCGCCTGCGCGACTTGCTGGCCGACGCGGTGCAGCATCGCTATACGCCGCTGGACCTTCGCCCAATCATGGGGCGCTTCCTGGACGCCGTGTCGCCGCGCCTGGTGTTGGTCATGGAGACGGAGATTTGGCCCAACATGCTGGCTGCCTGCGGGCAGCGCGGTATTGATGTCATGTTAGTGAATGCACGTCTGTCGCCGCGCTCTGCTCGCGGCTACGCCCGCGTGCGCCGGTTCAGCGCTGAGACCATGCGGAGCTTCGCGTTGATCGCGGCGCAGAGCCTTGATGACGCGAACCGGTTCGAGTCGCTCGGGGTTGACCCGACGCGCATCCTGGTGACGGGTAGCATCAAGTTCGACGTGCAATTGCCGGGCAGCCTGGTGGAACGTGCCGAGGTCATGCGTCGGGCCTGGGGCATTAACCGCGCGGTCTGGGTCGCCGCCAGCACCCACGAGGGGGAAGAGCCGCAATTGCTTGCGGCACATGAGCGGGTGCGGCTGCGGCATCCGGACGCCCTGCTGGTGCTGGTACCGCGTCATCCGGAACGCTTCGAACGCGTCGCCGCGTTGGTGCCGCGCTTTGGCATGCGTTTGGCGCGGCGCAGCCTGCAACAAGCTTGCGATGCAGAGACAGCGGTCTATCTCGGTGACACCATGGGTGAACTGCCGGTGTTCCTGGCGGCGGCCGATGTGGCCTTTATTGGTGGTAGTCTGGTCCCGACCGGCGGGCACAACCTGCTGGAGCCAGCCGCGGTCGGCGTGCCGGTGCTGATCGGGCCGCACAGTTTCAATTTCGCCGAAATCACCCGGCTGCTGGTCGAGCGCGAGGCCGCGGTGCAGGTTGCCGATGCGCAAGCATTGTCGGATTGGCTCGTGCGCTGGCTCGGAGACGCCGCTGAACGCGCGCGGATTGGCGAGAACGGTCGCCAAGCAGTCCAGCGCAACCGCGGCGCGCTGGATCGGCTGATCCAGTTGGTCGATGTCCGTCTTGGGCCGGAACCTGGTCCCGAAGACCAGGGGAAAGGGCCGCAAGCGGACGAGTCGGCTACTTGAACAAACGCGAGACCTCGCGGAAGCTGGCGTGGCTGGAGTCGCCAAGCCATTCGAAGGTGACCGATTCGGTGTTGGTCAGTTGGACGCCGCCCTGACGCATGCGCTCGATTGCGTTGAGGCGATTGTTCGGATCGCGCGAACAAATGGCGTCGGCGGCAACGAACACCTGATAGCCCCAGCGCAGCAGCCCGGAGGCGGTCTGTACGATACAGATGTGTGCCTCCATGCCCACCAATACCACCTGCTTGCGCTTTGGATGGCTGGTGAGGTTGCGCTCGAAACCGGCCGCGGTGCAGCAGGAGAAGCAGGTCTTCTCGGTTGGGGCCGTGGTCGAAGACAGGTTCTCGCGAATCGGCTCAATGGTCTTGCCAAGCCCCTGAGGGTACTGTTCGGTGGAGATTGTCGGTATCTCCAGCATGTGGGCCGCCGCGATCAAACGATTGATATTGGTCACAACCCTGTCGAGCTCGTCCTTCTGCATTGCAGCGGCTAGACCTTCTTGCGTGTCGACGATCAGCAGTTGCGCGAGTGCGCTCTGGCACAGCGGCATCGGGGCCTGGTGAAGACTCATGGCTTGACCTCTCTCGTCGTGACGTCGATGTGCTGCATCCAATGGGTGCGGTCGACGCGTGGGTTTTGGCGTTGTGTGTTCGATGTCGTCGTTGTGGTTATCTTTGTCGTTATCGTCATCGTAATCGAGTCATCGCAAGACTACGACAACAACAAGCATTAGACTGCCCAAGAACCGAGCCGCTTTTCCAGCCTTTTTGGGAGGTCTGGCGGCAGTGCATCGCATCCCTTAATAAGTCGCCATGGCAGGATCGACGTCGCGCGCCCAGGCGTCGACGCCGCCGCGCAGATTGTAGACCTGGGAAAACCCTTGCTGCTCCAAGAACGCAGCCACCTGCTGGCTGCGGATACCGTGATGGCAGATCACGACCACCGGGCGGTCGGGTTCGAGTTCCGTGAGCGCACCCGGGACCTGGCGCATCGGTAGCAAGCGGGAGCCGTCGATGTGACAGATGCGAAACTCCCAGAACTCGCGCACATCCAGCAGCAGCGGTGGCGGCTGTTCTGCCGTCGCGTTGCGCAGCAGTTCAGCGAGTTGGGACGGATTAAGCTGTTGCATCGCTCTGATCCGCAAGTCAGAAGACAAATCGTTCCGGCTGCGGCACATTCTTGAGTGCCGGTACACAGGTCTCGAGGAGTGCGTCGCGGCGGATGTCGCCGCTCGAAACACGCGTCTCGAGCCAAGCCTCCATCAGTGGCGGCTCGCCAATGATGGCGAACACTCGCCCGCCCGGGGCCAATTGCTGGCGCAGCATCGGCAGTGCCTCGCCGTCCGGCAGGGAGCCGGTGACGGCGATGACGTCGAACGGGCCGCCGTCGACGGCGCCGCTCATGGCATCGCCGGTGACGACCTCGACGCGACGCAGTTGCATCGCGCTCAAGCGTTCGCGGGCCGCGTCCGCCAAGGCGGCATCGATCTCGATGCTGAGCACGCGACCGCCGAGCCGTGCCAGGCAGGCGGTGACGTAACCGGTGCCGGTGCCGATCTCAAGCACTTTGTCGGCTTCTTGAACCGCGAGGGCCTGCAGCATGCGCCCGACCAGCTTAGGTGCAAGCATGCTGTCGCTGTCGCCGATGGGGATGTCGACATCGGCATAGGCGAGGCCGTGATAGGCGTCGGGGACGAACAACTCGCGCCGGATCTCCGTCATGACGGTCAACACCCGGTCGTCGAGCACTTCCCAGGGGCGAATCTGCTGGCTGATCATGTTGAAACGAGCCTGGTCGAACGTCGAATTCATGCTGATGCTGTCCTCAGGAATTCTAGGAAATCGAACAAAATGAGCCGCAAAGGCTAAGGCGTTTGTGATCCAGAGGCAAGCAGAACCATCACGGCGGCTAGATTCATCAGCACGGCCTCGGGGTATTCTCGCGGCAACGGGCGGATTCTGCTTGGCCGGGATGGTGAATCGAGCCGCATCTCCTTAGAATAGAACGCCCAAGCGCCCGATGCCGTAACCTGCTGATCTGCCGACTCATGAACCGCAAGCATTCACCCAAGCCAGCCGCTGGCGCCCTCAATTTGGCCCGACTCGTCATCATGATCCTGCTCTGGGCCTTGTTTTCCGCGCCGATCTTGGCGCAGCAGCAGGCCGAGGCGCCGCCCATTGAAGAGCCAACCGAGGCCGAGATCGAGGCGGCCTACGGGACAACGATTGCAGGCATCAATCAGCGTTCCCGCGAGATCCTCAATGCGGAAGAGGCGGCCCTGATGGAGCTGACGCTGGAGGACCTCCAAAAGCTCAAATGCCGGGGGCTCGATCGCGGTGGTATCCAATACGACTGCCGAGTAGAACTGCGCATGCGCCAAGCGCAGCGACGCCCCAAGACCAAGGTCGTCAACCTCTGGCTGTCCTACGAGAACGACGCCTGGGTGGCGCGCTAGCGTCGAGCGGCGCGCTTGGAACAGATCAATATGAAAAATTGAGTGCAAACAGGCGATTGGCATTCGAGAACGGAGGACGCGGTGGCGGTTAGCGGCTACATCATGGTTGAAGGCATCAACATCTATTCAGCCCTGTTCGATACGACGCAGTTGAGCGTTATCCGAGGCGGCAGCTTTCTGTTGGCCGAGGCGATCGCCAAGCTGCCGAGACAGGACCAGTTTCGGCAGCGGTTGACGGCCCTTTCAACGGGCGCCTCCAGCGGTCTCTACGAGGTCGTCGCGTCCCACAGCGCGGCAGGCGTCGCGCAGGAGGTCGCCGACTGGCTCAACGATGATCCCCGGTACCGCCACTTCACCTTCGCCGTCGCACAGGTAACAACCGATAAGGCCGACCGCCTGCCCGCCGTCAAGGCCGTCCTGCTTGCGTCAATCCGGCGCCAGCAGCTCAACCAGCTGAGCTGCGCACCGGACACCATCGCTTCGCCGAGCAACCACATCCCGTGTGGGCTGTCGGGGGTGCGCGCCTGCCGTGAACAAGGCGGCGTTCGGTTCAAGGTCCAAGGTGACAGTGCCGTGACCCTCAGCGACTCCGTTGCCGCCCGATGGCGGACAGGAAGGCGGCTGAGAAGCGAGATGTATCTCTCGATCCTGCAGCCCGATGATGCCGCGCCGGATGATGCCGCGATTAACAACGGGGATCAGACCACGGATGCCGCGCCCTGTCGCGCGCACCTCGCCGCGCTGAAGCAACTGTCCTTCGTCCGGGACCTGGAGACCTTGGGCAAGAACCCGCGGCTGCGGGCGCTCAACAACAAGATCGCCGTCATCTACCTCGATGGCAACGGATTCGGCGCGATCCAGCGTAATTCCGCCAAGACGCCCGCCTCGCAGCGCGCCTTTGATCACCACATACGGCGCTGTCGGGCAGACTTTCTCTGCCAGCTCTTGCTTGCGCTGCGCAATGGTCACTGGAACCAACACCCGTTGCCCGACGGATGGTAGTCATCTTGTTATCCTGGTGGGGTTCGACTGGAGCGCCTTTGGTGTCTGCACCAAGGCCCGATTCTGGCACGCTTGACTTGATTCTGCCGCAAAATGCGACAAACGAACGGCAATCGGATTCGACACCGCCATAGGGTTGCTGGAAGCGGCCAGCGTCGGAGGTCGCGAGATCGTTCGCCGGGCGCTGGCGGAGGTCCTGACGCCCGACCTCGGCGCGCCGAACGCGACGGTGACCCACGAAGCCTTGCTAACGCTGGGCAACAGCCGCGCCGGGCGCACGCGGCTTATCACCACCAACTTCGATCGCCTATTCGAGGAGGTGATTGCCACGAAGGCGCTGTCCATTGAGCGTTTTCAGGCTCCGTTACTGCCAGTGCCGAAGAACCGCTGGGACGGGTTGGTGTATTTACATGGCCTACTCACCGTTCTACACGCCATCGGGCCTAAGTCCCTAGACAGCATTTCACCCGCCATTACCGAAAGCCTTGGCCGCCTGTGTGTCGCTGCACACGATGTATTCCCGAATGCGCTTGAGCGGCTCCGCGGTTGGCTGCAACCGCTAGCCGGCCCTTACTACCTTGTGCATCGGCTTTGTGCAGCCGGTCTTTGCGCCAGGTTTGAACTGATTGGCCTTAATTCGACCGGCCTTAATTCGACCGGCCTTAATTCGACCGGTTAGTGGTATCGCGTCAAGCAAGTCCGTCGAGATGAACGCTTTGGGGGTTCCAGGGACATTCT
>JGI12210J13797_10571426_pt1 | contig 49941 bp, 41 predicted proteins | sample ElkSlonscriptome_3_FD_13797 | JGI IMG/M metagenome (IMG submission 13797) | reverse complement strand
GCAGATCTCTTCGCAGACCAGCCAGTCGGCGCTCGCTTCGAGGCGCAGGGACTGATCGGTTGCCAGGTCGGCGGGTATCGACAGGGTGACCGGCAGCAGGTGCTCGCCGTCGTAGCCGTAGTTGATCAGGTGGGCAAAGGGAATGGCGTCGGGATAGGGCCAGGCGATCTCCGAGGCCGTGACGCCCTCAGGCAGGGTCCATTCGATGGTGGTTGCGAGCCCCGAGTCGCCCGGATTCTTCCAGTAGGTGTGCCAGCCCGCATCGGGCACCATTCTCAGGCCCACACGTAGCTCGGTCCCCGGCTGCACGGAATCGACCTCGGCGACCAGCTCGGCCTGCAGATGATCGCGCTGAACCAGGCCGCTGGAGGCGGCTTGGAGCATCTCGCTGCCCAGACAGGACAGGATGAGCAGCGCCGTGATGGAGGTTCGCATCAGCATGGGTAATCAGAGCCCGGCTAGTTAAAAGAGTTCGGAATTGGCCGTCAAGATACCCTAAGCGTCGTCAATCCGAGCAATGGAAGTTGTTGGGGGAGGCGGCGAGGGGTGTCCCCGGCGGCGGCGCCAAGGGTCGATCGGCAGGGTTGATTGGTTCGATCGCTGGGGAGCTTGGGTGCTTGGTTATGAGTTGGTGCATACCCATCCATCCGGGTTATCGCGTAGGTCATTGCGATCGGTCAAGATGCTGAATTCTTGCCGGCCGCCGCCGCGACCCTTGGCGCCGTCGCCGGGGGCACCCCTCGCCGCTGAGAGCGAGGAGGGTTTTTTGAGCACGCGTTATTGAATCCACCACCGTGGTTCAAGCCACGGAGCGGAGGTCCTTGAGTGCGAATCCAAAGGATCAGAGATTGGTGTTTCATCGATGGAAATCACCCGTCCATTGCCATCTCTGAACTTGATTTGACCTGGCCATCGATGATCCAAAGCAGAGAACAGTCTTCTGGAAATCGGAATCCAGTCAATTTCTTCATTCAGGGAAAAAACCGCGACGCTAACCCCCCGACCGGGAACGGGACCACCACCTAGATGAGCCCAATGCTGCTTGTTTGATTTGATCACAAGACCTGGTTCGGAGCACATGCTCAGAGAAAGCGTGGAGACGACTTCGTCGGAGTCGTCAAGATCGCCCTTGAAATTGAGATCATGGGCCTGCGCAAATTGGCCATAGAACCTTTCCAGGTCTCTCCATTCATCCTTCGTGATTATGAGTTCGCCAGTCAGTGATGGCGAAGCAGAAGTTCTGCCGTCTCTGAACAAATTGTGGCAACTGCGATCCTTCGTTAAAGCGGGTGAGAGGAAAACGCCCGCAATCATCAGCATCGAGATAATCGGCATCCACCACGATGAAAAGGATTGCCCTTTGGACTTTCGATCTGATTGGAATGTATCTGGTGAATTGGCTGAGAAGCGGTGCTTGATCAGAAACCAGAAAAAAACTCCAGCAACTGCGCCGATCCCGATAAATAAAAGGAGGAACTGACCATAGTCGAGCCATCCCGCAAGCGTCGGAACACCGTCGATAACAGTCTGCCGGCCTCCGGACCATGCGTTGAAACTGGAATCCGAAAAGCTCAAGGGAAAAGTCCAGATTCCGATCGGGACTGCAGCAAAAAGAGCCCCTGATGCGATGCAGGAAAATAGATTGATCCGCCCCAGCCACGCCAGAAGGCAGAACAGAATAGCAGCCGGAACGAGATGAACGAGCGCGACCATCAGGACGATGGGAGCCATCCGTAGGGAACCGAAAATGCTGCTCAGGACAATGGCAACAGCTACGGCACTCATCAGCAATGCGCCGGCAACTCGAAGAACGGCTGCCGCATCGATCTTCATATTGGTGGAACGCTGCCGTTTGTCGCCCTTCTCATTCATTTGAACCTCACCTTCAGCGCTGGCAGCGAATGCAGAAAAACGTGCTGCGCTGGCCGATCACTTCGCGGCGGATGGTCTCGCCGCAGGTCGGACAGGGCTCGCCGTCGCGGCCGTAGACCTGGAGGCTTTGGCCGAAGTAGCCGGGGGTGCCGTCGCCGACGGTGAAATCGCGCAAGGAGGTGCCGCCGACTTCGATGGCTCGGGCAAGAATTTCCTTGATGGCTTCGGCCAGGCGATCGTAGCGCTTCAGGCTGACGCGGCCTGCAGGCCGGCGCGGATGGATGCCGGCGCTGAACAGGGCTTCGCAGGCGTAGATGTTACCGACCCCGACCACGACCTGGCCGTTCATGATGAAGGTCTTGACCGGCCCGCGGCGACCACGGCTCAGACGCCAGAGATAGTCGCCGTTGAAAGGCGCATCGAAAGGCTCCGGCCCCAGATGGGCCAGGTGGCGGTGGGTCAGCGGGTCGTCGGTGGTCCAGAACAGGGCGCCGAAGCGGCGCGGGTCCGTGTAGCGGATCAGGTGCCCCTGTCTCATCTGCACGTCGACATGATCGTGGGCGCCGGCGGGCGGCGGGTCGGTCCAGCCGCGGAAGGAGCCGGACATGCCCAGATGCCAGAGCATGTGGCCGGACTCGAGCTGCCAGATCAGCCACTTCGCCCGCCGCTGCATGGCGAGCACCGTCTGGCCTTCGGCCTGCAGGATCGCGCGAGGAATCGGCCAGCGCAGGTCGGACTTGCGCACCGTGATGCGCTCGATCACCCGGCCCTCGGTTAGCGGTGCCAGACCACGGCGGGTGGTTTCGACTTCGGGTAGCTCGGGCATGGCCTTGGCAAGAACGCGTCAAATTTCTCAATTATGCGCCGTTGCCAGTCAGGCGTGTGTGCCAGAAAATCGATATGCACCACAGAGACACGGAGTTCACAGAGGAAAGAACAAATTCTTCTTTGGTTTTCTCTGTGAACTCAGCGTAGCTTGTAGGTCAATGGCGATTAGCCGTGGGCAAGAAGCCATTGATCGGAAAGCGGCAGCTCAGCTCGATACACAAGCGTGGTTTGCCGGAGGCAAGAAGCGCTTGTGGGGAGGGCGTCCGAGCGTGCGTGTCTCTGTGGTGAGCTGATTTCAACTCCCGCTGGTGGTGACGAACTCCGGATAGGCCTCCATGCCGCATTCGTGGGCGTCGAGGCCGTCGTATTCGTGCTCTTCATCGACCCGCAGGCCCATCGTTGCGCGGATGGCGAACCAGACCAGCAGCGACGCGGTGAAGACGAACCCGAAAATCACGCCGATGCCGAGGAGCTGCCCGCCGAGGGTGGCCTCATCGTTGGACAGCAGAACGGCCAGAACGCCGAGGATGCCGCAGGTCCCGTGGACCGAGATGGCACCGACCGGGTCGTCGATCTTCAGCCGGTCCAGTCCGATGATTGAGATCACCACCAGCAAGCCGCCGCAGAAGCCGATCAGAGCCGCCAGGCCATAGCTCGGCGAGAGCGGGTCGGCGGTGATCGAGACCAGGCCCGCGAGCGCGCCGTTCAGGGCCATGGTCAGGTCGGCCTTGCCGAAGATGAATCGCGCCAACAGCAGGGCGCCGACCAACCCACCGGAGGCGGCCAAGTTGGTGTTGACGAAGACCCGGGCGACGTTGTTGGCCGAATCGAAGTTCGAGACCTGCAGCTCCGAGCCGCCGTTGAAGCCGAACCAGCCCATCCAGAGGACGAACATGCCAAGGGTTGCCAGCGGCAGGTTGGCGCCGGGGATGGCGCGGATCGAGCCATCGGGGCCGTAGCGACCGCGTCGCGGCCCCAGCAACAGCACTCCGGCGATCGCCGCGGACGCGCCGGCCAGGTGAACGATGCCCGAGCCGGCATAGTCCGAGTAGCCGGCCTCGTACAGAAAGCCCTCGCCCCAGCTCCAGTAGCCTTGCATGGGGTAGATCACGCCGGTCAGGACCACCGCGAAGAGCAGGAAAGACCACATCTTCATGCGCTCGGCGACGGCCCCTGAGACGATCGACATGGCCGTGGCCACGAACACCATTTGGAACATGAAGTCCGCGGCGTTGGAGTAGTAGGTGTCGCCGCCGCTTGCCGCCGTCGCCTCGATCGTGTTCTCCGCACCGGGCAGGAAGCCGATGCCGGACCAGTAGGCATTGGCGCCCGTCTCTGGATACATCAGGGTGTAGCCAAACAGCAAGTACATCAGGCAGGCAATGGCAAACAGGGCGACGTTCTTGGTCAGGATCTCGACCGTGTTGCGGGCGCGGACCAGACCGGCTTCGAGCATGGTGAATCCGGCGGCCATCCACATGACCAGGGCGGCGCAGATCAGAAAGTAGAAAGTGTCGAGGGCGTACTGAATCTGTAGTGTCGTTTCCATGTTGATTCCTCTCGAAGTCCGGGGAGCGTTTACAGCGCGGCGTCGTCGATTTCACCCGTACGGATGCGGACGACCTGTTCCAGCGAGGTGACGAAGATCTTGCCGTCGCCGATCTTGCCGGTGCCGGCGGTCTCCTGGATGGCTTCGATCACGCCGGCGACCTGCTCTGCCGTGGCCGCGATTTCGAGTTTGATTTTGGGCAGAAAATCGACCTTGTACTCCGCACCCCGATACAGCTCGGTGTGGCCTTTCTGGCGGCCGAAGCCTTTGACCTCGCTGGCGGTCATGCCCTGAACGCCGGCTCGCGCGACAGCTTCGCGCACCTCGTCGAGCTTGAAGGGTTTGATGATGGCGGTGATGAGCTTCATTCGGACGGTCTCCCATGTCGTGTGCAGTGCACGTTCAATTCACAGGAGCAAATGCCGTGCCATCGACCACGGAGCCCTGGGAAACCGAGTCAGTGACGGGCGCGCCGTTGAGTCGTCTGACCCAAATCAGAGCAGTATCAAGGGAGGTGCTGAAAAATTGAGCAGGGCCCGGAACGTCGCCACAAAAAAGCCCCGGCGAGTCCTTCGCCGGGGCGTTCGTGGTTGATCCTGTCTCGACCAGGAATCAGTCGATGGGTTCGCCCAGTACGGTAACAAACTCTCCGCCACCCATCTGCGGTGGCAGCGTGCCTTGGACCTTCACCGTGTGGCGAGGTGCATTGGCCTTGATCCAGTAGGTCTGATCACCGCCTTCCCCATCGATCGCGTTCAAGTCCACGCGGAAGGCCTCGAACTCACCTTCTGGCACGTCAACGGTTTCGGGCCCGGTGACTTCGGCTTGGTAATAGCGCACGCGCTGCTGCACGCCGACCACGGCGATCCGGATGTTCGTGCGCAGACCATCGCGCAGCTCCAATCCGGCCAGCGCAATCTCCAGCCCGGCATCGCCACCAAAGACCGGCGCATCGAGTTCGATGCTGATCGGCATCTCGTTGCCCTGCATCTGGATCGTGCCGGTGACTTCACTCGTCTCGAATTCGACGTCGACGGTGGAGGGGCCCTGTTCGATCGTGCGACGAATGGGCCGAAGACTCGTGCCATCGATGACGAATCGATCGCTGACCTCTCCCATCGGCGTCTTGCTGTCCGTGAGAACCATCAGAATCTGTCGGGTGTCTTCGAGCCGGCGTTCGATCTTGCGAGTATTGGTGACGGCCATCTGGCCGTTGGGGAGAGTCAGCGTGGAGGTGTAGATGAATTCGCCCTCCGCGACTTGCTGCGCATCGACGACCGGCAGCGGCAGGGTGCGGGCCGCGTCCAGTGCGTCGGCGACGTCTTCGACCACCACGCTGTCGACGTCCACAGTAATGGCGGCCAGTCGCTCGGCCACCGGTTCGGACATGTCGCGCTGATAACGCCCGCCCAGGTGAGTGGCCATGAATTCCTCGCTACGAGCGTACATGGCAAGCCGGTTCTCGCGTCCGCGGAAACCGTGCCCTTCATCCGGAGCGACGATGTATTCAACGTCGAGGTCGCGCTCGCGCATGGCGACCACGATTTGATCGGCCTCAGCCTGTTTGACGCGCGGGTCGTTGGCGCCGTGGATGACCAGCAGTGGGCGCTGGATCCTGTCGACGTGGTTGATCGGCGACTGACGCTCGAGCTGTTCGCGGCCGGTTTCCGTGTCGGGATCCCCCATGCGCAGGGTGAAGATCTGGCGCGCCGGACCCCAGTAGGCCGGGATCGAATTGAGCAGGCTGATCAGGTTCGATACACCAACGATATTCACGCCACAGGCGTAGAGATCGGGGGTGAAAACCATGCCGGCCAGGGTCGCGTAGCCACCGTAGGAGCCGCCCATGATACAGACACGGTCCGGGTCGGCGATGCCCTCATCGATCAGGTGCTGGACCCCATCGCTAATGTCATCCTGCATGGCATCGCCCCATTCGTTGTTGCCGGCATTCAGGAACGCTTTGCCGAAGCCGGTCGAGGCGCGGAAGTTCGGCTGCAGGACGGCATACCCGCGGTTGGCCAGGAACTGGACCAGCGAGCGGTAGCCCCAGGTGTCTCGAGCCCAGGGCCCACCGTGAATCAGGGCAACGACGGCCAGGTCCTCCGGTTCGACGCCTTTGGGCAGGGTCAGGTAGGCGGGTACTTCCAGACCGTCGCGAGCGGTGTAGCGAATCGGCTGCATGTTGGCCAGCTGATCTGAAGGCAGCTCGGGCCGTGACCGATACAGAAGCTCAACGCTGCCTTCGTCGCGATCAAAGACATAGACCGAGCCCGGGTCGACGTCGCGCGACAGGCTGATCAGCGCGAGGGAGGCATCGCTGGTTTGAGAGGTCAGATTGATCTCGCCCTCGGGCAGTTGCTCGCGAAGGAAGGTCAGATCGGCAGCAAATTGCTCGTCCTTGGGATAGATTCGAACGCGGTCACCAACATACACGGTGGCCAGCAACTCATTGGTATCGGGATGGAGCACCACGCTGCCGAAATCGACCTTCCCTTCAGGATCGCGCTCGAACAGGGTCAGCGCATGGTCATTCAGATCCATCAGATACAACCCGGTCAGGTCGTTGTCATCGCCTTTGTTGGAGACGAACCAGACCTGTTCGCCGTTCGGGTGAAAGCTGGAGGGCCCGCAGCTCTCCCGCCAGCTGCACTCGTAGATCACCTCGCCCAGCTCGCCGTCGTTGACGGCCAGGATCTCGGTGCCACCCTCGCTGTTCATGCGAGTGGCCATGCGGATATTGCCCTCCAGATCCGCGGACCAGCCGGCAATGTTCTGGTTGTTCTCGATCAGCAGCTCGCGCTCGCCGGTCGAAATCTGGACCCGGTAGACGTCATGCAGCGCCGGGTCCCGGTCGTTCAGTCCGATCAGCATATGGTCGGGCGTGGCTTTTGGCACGCTGAGAATGAAGGCGCGAACGCCGTCGAAATCGGTCAGATTGCGCGCAGCAGGAACGCCTGTGTCATCGTCGACCTCGCCGTCCGGGTCGACCGCCCACACGTGGAAATTCTCATCGCCGCCCTTGTCCTGCACGTAGAGCACGAATTCACTGTCCCGGCTCCAGAAATAGCCGGGAACTGGCTTGTCGTCGGCGGTCAGGGGACGGGCTTCATCGAACTCCTCATCGATGGCCTTGATCCAGATATTGCGAACGCCTTCATAGGGGCGAATGAAGGTGATGAACCGTCCATCCGGAGAAAGCTGGGCACCGGAGACTTCCGGGTCGCCGAAAAACAGCTCTCGATCCAGGAGCGGCGGTAAGTCGTCAAGATACGCTAGCGGTTGCGCGGACTCAGCGATCGCGACCGTCGACAGGCCGAGCGCCAGAACGGCACTCAACGCAGATTTGAAAAGAGACATGGGCGTTACCTTCGTTTTCACATCCAAAAGAGACTAGGAAGCCTATCGCCCACAGGCCTGAATTGCCATAGTCCAGAGGTCACGAGCAACAGACGGAGGGGATACGCGTACTGACTTTATCGTGTTCCCGAGCCCGCGATGGGCAGGTGAAAGCGGGCCAGGACCGGCTCGTGGTCCGCCGCCTGATCGGCCCGGCGGGCATTGATGTGCACGACCTCGAACTCGGCGCGCGCGGCCAGTTGCGGAGTGGTGAGGATGTGATCGATGGCTTGGCCGGTTCCGCGAAAGATGTAAGTCCAGCGCTCGTTCCTGGGTCGGGTTTCAATCAGATTGATCAAGCCGGTTTCGGCCTCGCCCTTGAGAATGTCCAATGGTTCGGAAAACCAATGGTCATTGAAGTCGCCGAGCACGATCCAGTGGCCGTCATCATTCCAAGCCCCGCGTTCAACCATCAATTCGCGCACGGCGGCGGCCTGGTTGCGCCGGGCCTCGGCGCGCCCGACGATGCGTTCACCCTCGCCGAACAGCGGTGAACTGCCGCCCTTGGACGAGAAGTGATTATTGATCAGTGTGAGCCGATGCCCGTTGAACTCGAAGGTCGCCAGCACGGGCGCTCGTGAACCCTCAAAAGCCACGTGCGTAAAGCGTTCACTGCGGTCAACGACCAGCCGCACTCGTTCCGGATTGTAAAGATAGCCGCTTCGGATATTACCGCCGGGCTGTCCGCCTTCCCTGCCGCGCTTCGGGACGAGGTCGATAAAATCGTAGCTCGGTCCGCCCGCCGCAACAACGGCGTTGATCAGCGCCGCAAAGGTCAGGTCGGCCGCGACCACCTCGCCCAGCTCAGCGCCATTGTTGTCCTGGACCTCCTGCAGAGCGATGAGGTCCGGACCCGCCAGGTGCACGGCGATGTGCTCACCCAGGCGCGCCATGCGGCCGCTGCCCACGTCATCGCTGATATCGTCCAGATCGTTGACTCGATCCTCGCGCTCGATCACGGGATCGAGGTTTTGCACATTGTAGGCGGCCACGGTCAGGCGGTCAGGCCCTGGCAGCAGCGCGGTCGTGGGGCTCAGAGCCTCCGGCAAGCGTTCGGCTGAAAGGACTTCCAGAGTGTGCTGAGCCTGAAGCCGGAATCCGCCGAAGGAATAGTGAACGACTCCTGCCAGGTGTTGGAAGCGATCGCCCGGCAGCGCCGTTGGCGGCGAGCCGGATTCCAGCAGCGGATGAGGGCTGATCTGGATGCGATCGAGGTGGTCGCCATCGGGCTCGGCCACCAGCACGCTGTGCGCGTTCAGCCCGACATGATCGGATGGGCTGACCACCCAGGTGTCACCAAAGCGATTCGTCGGTCCGGTCACGACGTGATCTCCGATCTGGACTCGCATGCCGGTCATCCAGGTCCAGAAGTCGGTCGCACTTTGGGACGGATCGATGGTCGGGTCATCGTCGTGCAGCCTGTCCGGCACCTCAAGTCCCCCCTTGCCGATTCGAACCGCAGGCGGCATCGGCTGGTTGCTTCCCAGGATCTGGAGCTCCTGCGGCTGGATCAGGCGGGTGACGAAACGATCGCGCTCGCGGTCGGGCCGGCGAAAGCGATTCACATAGCCGGTAACGCGAACGAGGTCGCCCGCAGCGACCGGCGCTGGGTCGGCGGTGAAGATCTGCAGACCCTCGCGTCGCTCCGGGACCCGATCCGACGCGCTCTGAATCCAGAAACTGCGGGGATGAACCAGGGTCACAATGCCCTCGGTGGTAACCCTTTGATCCTGATAGGGGGAGACAGAACCGGACCCGTGAATCTCGGCGATGGGCACGGTGTCGGCCAGCGCCAGGACGGGAATGAGCAGGAAAATAAGCAAAGACTGTTTCATGGAATCCTCGGCGGGGCAGAGCTGAAACGTGCTATCGAGTTTAGTGGATCAAGCCGCAAGCGTTTGTGCTGACTTCAACTTGGCAACCTGTTCTTGGTTACTTGTACTTGGCCAGCGCTTGTCATACATTGATGCCAGCGGGCTGCAAACAGCTTGTATTCAATCCATATCGCAAGGGAGTTTCAACGATGAGCAAACGCGACGAACTGATCGAGAAATACGCCACGGACCTAAAGGAAAAGTGCGGCGTGGCCAAACCGGACACGGAGCTTTTGAAGAAGATTGTGATCGGTCTCGGGCCCTCGGTCTACAACGCCGATTCATCCACCGTGGCAGCCAGCGACAAGGAAGAGCTCGAGCGGGTCAAGCAGAATTTCCTGATCAAGAAGCTGGGCCTGAAAGATACGCCTAAGCTCGATGAAGGCATTCAGGCAGCGATCGACACCTATGGACGTTCCAATCGCACCAAGCATCGCGCCGTTATGTACTACTTGCTGACCAAGCATTTCCGCAAGTCTGGCGTCTACGCCTGATTCGCGAGGCAGTCGAGTTTGAATCAACGCCGCTGAAGATCAGCGGCGTCGAATCAGACCCAGCAAGCCCCGGGAAATTTCCCGACCCAGAGTCGTTCCGATCGTCCGCAGTGTGGACTTGAAGAACGCTTCTCCGGCACCCTGCCGACCCGATCCACGGCGCTTTTTCGCAGTCGCCTTTTCCGCTTCCTGCCGGGTCTTTTCAGCAGCTTCAGCTTCTCTCGCCTTTTCCGCTTCCAGCGCCTCTTTTTCGGCAATCGCTTTAAGCATCTCATGCGCCGACTCGCGATCCAGAGTCTGGTCGTATTTCGAACCCACTGGGCTGCGTGACCGCACCTGTGCGCGCTCGTCGGGAGTCAGCACGCCCATGCGGCAGCGCGGCGGCGAGATCAGCGCACGGTCGACGGGCTGCGGCACCCCCTTGTGGCCGAGCATCGAGACCAGGGCTTCACCCGTACCCAGCGTGGTAATGGTCTCGACCACGTCGATGGCCGGATTCGGCACGAAGGTTTCTGCCGCCGTGCGAACGGCCTTCTGATCGCGTGGCGTATAGGCGCGCAGCGCGTGTTGAACGCGATTGCCCAGCTGGCCGAGGATCTCGTTCGGTACGTCGTCGGGATTCTGCGAGCAGAAATACACCCCCACGCCCTTCGAGCGGATCAGGCGGACCACTTGTTCAACGCGCTGCTGCAGCGCCGGCGGACAGTCGTTGAAGAGCAGATGGGCTTCGTCGAAGAAGAAGACGAGTCGGGGCTTGTCCGGGTCGCCGACTTCCGGCAGCTGCTCGAACAGCTCAGACAGTAGCCAGAGCAGGAAGGTGGAGTACAGGCGGGGTCTTAGAATCAGGGTCTCGGCCGACAGGATGTTGATCACGCCGCGCCCGGACAGATCGCTTCGCATCAGGTCGGTGAGCGCCAGTGCCGGCTCGCCGAAGAACAGGTCGCCGCCGTCGGCCTCCAGCGCCAGCAGCCGCCGCTGAATGGCGCCGATGCTGGCGGTATTGACCAGGCCATACTGGGCGCTGATCTCTTTACGATGCTCGGCGACATGATTGAGCAGCGAGCGCAGGTCCTTCATGTCGAGCAGCAGCAGGCCGGACTCGTCGGCCACTCGAAAGGCGACGTTGAGCACGCCTTCCTGCGTGTCGTTCAGTTCCAGCATCCGGGACAGCAGGGTCGGCCCGATCTCGGTCACGGTCGTTCGCACCGGATGGCCGGATTTTCCGTAGATGTCCCAGAACACCACCGGGTTCGGTTCCTGGCGGTAGTCCTCGATACCGATCGTCTCCAGGCGCTCGTCGATCTTCGGGTGCGGCGTCCCGGCCGCCGCGAGCCCCGCCACGTCGCCCTTGGCGTCGGCCATGAACACGGGCACGCCCATGCGCGAAAAACCCTCGGCCATCACCAGCAGGGTCACGGTCTTGCCGGTCCCGGTGGCGCCAGCCACCAGGCCGTGGCGATTGCCGTAGCGCCCGTCGAGATGAATCTGCTCGGCCCCCGCGCCGATCAGGATGCTGTTGTCCATGGTTGAATCCAAACCCTTTTAAGTAAAGATAGAAAACGTAATCATACCGCCAGGGTGACGGGCATCAGCCCTGGATAAGAACGCGTCCCAGTCGGACGGAATGGGAAGATGCAGGTGCCCGACATGGGGCCTCTAGCGAGAGTCAGTCTTCTCGGTCAAGGAATTGACGACTCGAAGCGGTCGTCGAAGATCGGGTCGGGCAGCTCGCGCTGGCCGATGTAGAGAAAGCCGGGCTGGGTGATGTTGGCGGAGATCGTGTTGTTCTGCGGGTTGACCTGGCTGGTCAGGGGTGTGAAGGGCGCGCTGCCGTTGGGTGAAAACACCAGCTCGAGGGCGTTTTCCGCGGCCGACAGTTCGCTGTCGAGGTAGCGGACGGTGACCTCGGCCGCGGTCCAATTTTGACGACTCGACTGCAGGCGCCAGGACACCAGCGCGCCCGGCATGGATACGCCGCCAGGTGAGCGGGTCAGCGTGACTATTTCCAGCGACGCATCGTCGGCCAGGTCGTTGCCGTCGGCAAAGTCGATCCAGAAGCGCGCATCGGGCGTGCTGTCATTGCTGCCGTCACCGCTGATGCCGACGGCAGTGGGCGGCGGGTTGCCGTTGCCGCTGCGTACCCGGTAGCTGGCATTGAGCAAGGGCGATGAGGCGCTGAACACGACGTAGCTCTCCCCGGCATCGAAGTCGCCGCTGGGGTCTGCGAGGTTCGCACCCATGATCAGATCGGCCAGGCCATCGCCGTTGACGTCGCCCGCGCCGGACACGCTGGTGCCCGAATTGTCATCGGCATCGATGCCGTCGATGCGGAAACCGCCGGTGCCGAGAGTGGCCAAATCGACCGGCGTTGAGCCAGCCTTGCCGAACACCACGTAGCTCTCGCCGGCACCACCGTCACCGCCGGGGTCGGCGTCAGATGCGCCGACGATCAGATCCGCCAGGCCATCGCCGTTGACATCGCCCGCGCCGGAGACGCTGGTGCCCGAGCGATCAGCGGCATCGATGCCGTCGATGCGGAAGCCGCCGGGCCCGAGATTGTCCAGGTCCACTGTCGTCGGACTGGCCTTGCCGAACACCACGTAGCTTTCACCGGCAGCGGTGTCGACGCCGGGGTTGGCGTCAGATGCGCCGACGATCAGATCCGCCAGGCCATCGCCGTTGACATCCCCGGTACCAGAGACGCTGATGCCCGAAAAGTCAGAGCCATCGATGCCGTTGATGCGGAAACCGCCGGCCCCGAGATTGGCCAGGTCCACCGTCGTCGTGCTGGCCTTGCCGAACACCACGTAGCTCTCGCCGGCATTGTCGTCGCCGCCGGGGTTGGCAAACGGAGCTCCAACAACCAGATCCGCCAGTCCATCGCCGTTGACATCGCCCGCGCCGGCTACGGCGAGTCCCGATTGGTCCCATCCATCAATGCCGTTGATGCTGAAGCCGCCGGCGCCGAGACTGGCCAGATCCACAGACGCCGAGCCAGCCTTGCCGAACACGACGTAGCTCTCACCGGCAAAGCCGTTGCCGCCGGGGTCGGCACCCAAGGCGCCAACGATCAGGTCGGCCAGGCCGTCGCCGTTGACATCCCCTCCGCCGGAGACGCTGTAGCCCGACAGGTCACCGGCATCGATGCCGTCGATGCGGAAGCCACCGGTCCCGAGATTGGCCAGATCCACCGGCGTTGTGCTGGCCTTGCCGAACACCACGTAGCTCTCCCCGGCAGAATTGTCTCCGCCGGGGTCGGCGCCATTAGCGCCGACGATCAGGTCGGCCAGGCCATCTCCGTTGACGTCGCCCGCGCCGGAGACGCCGATGCCCGAGCGGTCATAGGCATCAATGCCGTCGATACGGAAGCCCCCGGCCCCGAGATTGGCCAGATCCACCGATGCGGTATCAGCCTTGCCGAAGACCACGTAGCTCTCGCCGGCATTGTCGTCGCCGCCGGGGTCGGCGCGATCTGCGCCGACGATCAGGTCAGCCAGGCCATCGCCGTTGACATCGCCCGCACCGGAGACGCTGGTGCCCGAGCGGTCATCGGCATCGATGCCGTCGATGCGGAAGCCGCGGTCGGCGAGATTGCCGAGATCGACGTCCTGTGCGGTGGCGATCGGAGGAAGGAGGGCCAGAGGAGAAATCGCCAGCGCGAGTCTGACGGCTCGGGTCAGGCGTCCTGAAGCAATCGATGAGGTGACCATGGAGGGTTTCCATGAGACTGAGATTCTCAGAGTACCTCAGTGTCGGACCGTCGGTCAAAGAGGGTCTCAAGCGGATTCAGAACCGTCACAAGAATCCGACTTTCGGCACTGGACCCTGCCCGGCTGGCACACTATGGTTTGCTATCCATCTGATGCCAACCCGAGGATCCCATGACCCGCCTTAGTCCATCTCTACGAAACGTGCTGCCGATTGTCCTTTTGCTGCTGTCTTGTCTGGCATCTGCCCAGGACGCAGAGACGCAAACCACGGCACAGGACGGCGAGCCCGACGCTCCAGCCGTGGATAGCGCTGCGCCGCCTATGGATCAGGCTACGAATCGCCGAGACGATGCGCTCGTCGACGGAGTCGCAGCGACTGAGGCAGCCATCGAAACGGAATGGCTGCGTTCGGACCGGCCCGACACGCTGGTCTGTCCGTTCCGGGGCCGGATCGACTACGAGCCCGGCGAGATCGAGTGCGGTCTGATCAAGGTGCCCGAGAACCGGGAGGTCGAGGGCAGCCGGACCATTGAGCTCAACTACGTGCGCATCGTCGCGACCGGCAAAGATCACGAGGACGAGGAGGTCGAGACCCGCGATGACCCGGTCATCTACCTGACCGGCGGCCCGGGGGTGACCATTGATACCTACGTGGAGCGGCTGAAGGGCCATCGGCTGGTCGCCCAGCGCGATCTCTATATCCTGGAGCAGCGCGGCATCGGCAACTCGGGCGACTTTTGCCCCTTCTTCGGCAGCCGAAACGTCGCCGATTCGATTCATGCCGACCGTGAGTCGAGCGATCGCGCCGCCCTCGATCAGTTCGAGGCCTGCATCCGCGGCGCCATCGCGGCCGGCGTCGATGTGACCGGCTACAACACCTTCGAGAACGCGCGCGACGTCAAGGCGCTACGCCTGGCGCTTGGCCTGGACGAGTGGAACGTCTGGGGCATTTCCTACGGCTCGGTGCTGGGCCAGGCCTACATGAAGGTTGACCCGGAAGGGATCCGCGCGGCGATCATCGATGCGATCGTGCCGCTGGACCTGGGTGAGCTGATGCGGATTTCGCACTGGCACGACGCCAACCTGGATCGTCTGTTCGCTGCCTGCGCCGAGCAGCCCGACTGCGCCCGCGTCTACGAGGGCCTGCGCGAGCGCTACATGGCCGCGATCAAGGCGATTGAGGACGAGCCGGTCACTGTAGAAGTCGAAGAAAGCGAGAACTTCCCCCAGGGTGAGGCGCATTTCTTTTCGATCATCATCGCCGGCCTGCCCTTCAGCCTGATGTACGAGCAGGAGACCCATCCGGCCCTGCCGGCCATCATCGACGGGCTGACGCGCGTCGTCGAATCCGGCGACGACACCTTCTTCCGCGCCCTGGCCCAGGCCATGACGATGGGTGGGGGCGGCATGGGGGTTGGCATCTCCATGGGCATGGCGACGGCCGTGCGCTGTCAGGACGGCTACGTCGACGATTCGGCGGAATTCGCAGAGCAGGACGAAGCGCTCTACCCGATCCTGTACAAGGCTTTCAATACGCCGGCGGTGGTGAAGGAAGCCCCGGAACGCTGTCGAGCGGCCGGCCTGGCGCCGCGCGATCTCGCCGATTATGCGCCAGTCGAGACCGATATCCCGGTGGTGGTGGCGAACGGTCGCTGGGATCCGATCACGCCGGTGGCCCTGGCCGAATACATCATGCCCGGCTTCGAGAACGGGGAGCTGGTGATTTTTCCCCACGCCGGCCACGGCCCCACCCGTTCGATTGAATGTGCCGGCGACTGGATGAATGACTGGTATGACGACCCCAGCGCGCCGGTCGGTCGTGACTGCGTTGAGGAAGGCGAAGAGGCCGCCGAGTTCCTGGCTCCCTACTTTCCGACCTCCGTCATGGTCGACGCTTTGGCTTTGATGCATGAGGACGAGAATCGTCTGAAGGCGCATGGTGCCTGGGCGGGTGCATCAGCCGGGCTTGCCCTGCTGGCTGCCCTCTTTTTGCCGCTGGCCTGGGTCGGGCGCCGTTTCAATAGCCATCACCTTGATTCTGGCGGTGGCAGCCGTCTGCTCGTCTTTCTGGCAGCTGGCCTGGCCGCGACCTGGTTGCTCGGCCTGGCTTATGCCGCCTATGCGACCTCGGAAATCGCCGAGGCCATGCTGCTGTTCGGCATGGTGCCCTGGGCAATGTGGTTTGCCTGGGCCGGGCCCTTGAGTGTGCTCATTGCAGTCTTGGCCCTCATTCAGACCTGGCGCAGCCGCGAAGGGATCGCGCTGGGGTCGCTCATGGGCCTGATGCTGAGCAGTCTGGCCGTCATCAGCCTCGGCCTGGCCGGTCAAGTCTGGTCGCTCTGGCCGTTCTGAGGCGATTTCAGCTGCCATTGTTCATAAAAAAACCCCGCCGATGGGCGGGGTTTTTTGAAACGTCCGCGGCTGCGGTCGTCGGTCAGCGTTAAACGCTCTCGACGTTCGCTGCCTGGGGACCTTTCGGGCCGTCAATGACATCGAAGTTCACTTTGGCACCCTCAGCCAGGCTTTTGAAGCCCGAGCCAGTCAGTGCTGAAAAGTGAACAAAGACGTCAGAGCCGCCGTTGTCCTGGGAAATAAAGCCGAAGCCTTTCGCGTCGTTGAACCATTTCACGGTTCCGGTTGTGCTGGACATAATGATGTTGCCTTCTTCAGTTAAGTAAAAAACGGAGGCGCAGGCGAAACTCGCCAGACCGCATCCGATCAAGCCAGGAATTCAGGGAGATGGTGGAAATTGAGAGGTGTAAATCTTAAGAAATACGTTCAACGTCGACCACGGCTGCTTTCCGTAGCGAGGCTGAGTATACGCACTTTTCGGCTGAATTACCGAAATATTTTTTCTGAGCCCTCAGACTCGCGGGCCCCAGCTCTTGTTTGCACGAACGTCCGTCCCCAGTTCTGACTGTTCAGACTTCGACGCAATTAAACAATATCGGCATTTCAGATTCCACTGATCACGACGCGCGCTGAGCGCTGAAGGACCCTGACTCTGGCCGACCGAAATCCGGCCAGGAGGCCGATTTGAATGAAAACCCTGTTCGTTCGAAACATCCACCCCGAAACGCGAGAAAGCGACATTGTCTCGCTCTTTTCTCGCTGCGGCACGGTTCGGGGCATCAAGCTCCCGATGGATATCTTCACGCGCCGGTGCAAAGGCGTCGCCATGGTTGATATGGAAGGCCATGAAGCACGTGCGGCACTGGCCGAACTCGACGGCACCGAACTCAATGGTCAGTCCATTCAGATCCGGGAAGAACGCCCCCGCGGCAAGAAGCGTGGCGGCCGGCGCCGCTGACGTTTAAGGCAACGCCGTGCTTTTGTTCTCGTGCTCTTTTTCTAAGGAGAGCACTCAGCCCCAGCCGTAACAGCGCGCCAGGCGTGTCAGGCCGTCGTTCTCGATCAAATCAAAGTGGTCGAACTGAGCGGCGGTGGCGCAGGCATGATTGGGCAGAATGCGCAGGCGTGTTCCGATCGGAAAATGATCGAGGGGAAGCGACTCACCGCTGCGGGAAGCAACAATGCCGTGTTCCTGGTTGGTCGCTCGTACGAGCATGGCTTGATCAATTGGGCCGCCGCGTGCGTCGCGGACCAATCCGTAGCCCTGGTCCAGATCGTGTGAGGCGGTTCCCCGGTCGCGTGACAAGGCCATCCAGCCTGCATCGACCAACAGCTCACCCGAGGCCCGGCGATGGCCGATCACTTCGGTCAGCACGCTGATCGCGATCGCATCGAGCGAACAGACACCCAGCCCGACCATGACCAGGTCCATGCAGGAATAGACGCCTGCGCGGACCTCGGTGACGCCGTCGAGTCGCTCGGCGAACAGGGCGGTCGGCGTGGAACCCACGCTGACGACCTCGATGGGATGGCCTTCATTGCGCAAGCGGTTGGCGGCTTCGACCGCCACTAGGCGTTCTCTTTCCGCCAGGGCAGTCAACGCGTTCTGGGAGCGGCAGGCGTAGGAACCACCCGCGTGCACCAGTACGCCGGCCGGGCCCTGCCCACCCTCGCGAAGAATGTTGGCCGTGTCCAGTAGCGCGTGTTCGTCCGGTCGCAGCCCGGCGCGGTCACCGTCCGCATCGAGTTCGATGAGCACCCGGAAGTCGATCGAGTGAGCCCTTGCATACTCCACCAGGGCGCGAGCGGTGTCTGGGTGGTCGAGTATCAGGGTCAGGGACAGCCCGGCCTTCCGGCGCTCCGCGACAGGAGCGAGCCGGCTCGGCGCGATGCCCACCGCGTAGGTCAGGTCGGTGATTCCCGCGGCGTGAAAATAGTCGGCTTCGGCTAGGGTCGAAACCGTGGCGCCTCCCGCGTGGCCGTCCATCATGCGCCTCGCCAGTTCCGCATTCTTGACGGTTTTCAGATGCGGTCGCAGGGACACCCCGAGCCCTTCGACCTGGCGGTTCATCCGATCAATATTGGCGTTGAGCGTCGGCCCATCAATCAGGAGCGCGGGCGTCAGGATGGAGTCGATCGAACGCTGAATCATCGAAGGGTCTCGATTGATGAAGGCAGGTGAATTTGAGTGTCAGTCGGCGCGGCGAGACAGCGCATGCTTCAATGCTAACTCACGGCACCCATTTCAATCGAGCCGCGGGCTGCGCTCCGGTGGTAGGCTCAACGGATAGGATCTTGGATTGCGGTCGGCGCCGAACGCTGGCCGCCAGCAGGTGGTGACGCAATGGGCATGAATTCACGCTTCAGTTTTCGATGGTTGCCGGTTGTTTTCATGCTACTGCTCGGCGCCCTGTCCGCCGGGCTTGCTGCACAGCCGGACCCGATCGAGGCTGACCCGTCTCTGGCCGCCGAACTTGCGGCCGTCGATGAGCAGATCGAGCGAGCGCTTCGTACCCGATACGCTGCGATTCCCGGCCTGAAGGATATCCAAGTGGATGCCGAGGGTGGCTGGCTCAGTCTCTCCGGCGACGTTCGGGACGCTGAATTGATCCAGCTCGCCGCCGTTGTGGCCGAACAGCAGGAAGCCGTGCTGCAGATCGACAATCGCCTGACCGTAACCAGTGACGTGGGCGAGCGCGTCGAGCCCTTGCTGATGTCGCTCTGGCAGCGTGGCTCGCAACTGATCGACGCGCTTCCCATTCTGATAGCAGCGCTGCTGATTGTTTTGTTGAGTCTGTGGTTCGGGCGCTGGCTGAGCGAGCGCCGCTTCATCGAGCGACGGGTCCGGAAGCAACCCTTCATCCTCCATCTGCTGCGCCATGCGATACGTGTGGTCAGCTTCGGCGTGGGGCTTTTGATCGCGCTGGATCTGCTCGGCGCAACGGCCCTTCTCGGCGCCCTTCTGGGAACGGCAGGTGTGGCCGGCATTGCCTTCGGCTTCGCCTTTCGGGATGTGGCCGAAAACTACATCGCCGGCATTCTCCTGAGCATTCGTCAGCCTTTCAGCCCGAAAGATTTCGTGGTCGTCGACGGGCATGAGGGTGTCGTTGCTCGCCTGAACTCCCGCGCCACCATCCTGGTGACTCCAGATGGCAATCATCTGCGCCTGCCGAACGCGCTTGTTTTCAAGGCTGTCATCGTCAACTATTCGCGCAACCCCACCCGCCGCTTCGAGTTCGAGCTGGGAGTGGCGCCGGACACGGATCTGGATCAGGCCTGTCGCCTGGCCGAGCGCACCCTGAACAATCTGCCCGATGTGCTTGGCGATCCGCCGCCGCTGACCTTCATCTCGCAGGCGGGTGATTCGACCATCGTGCTGCGCGTGCAAGCTTGGGTCGATCAGCGCAAAAGCGATTTTCTGAAATTGCGAAGCGAGGCCGTGCGGCTGGTGATGAACGCCTTTGAGCAGGAGCGCATCGTGATGCCAGAGCCCGGACTGCGGGTCAGTCTGCAAGGGCGTGAGAGCGCGGCCGAAACTGCAGCCGGCGAGCCGGCCCGGTCCGAACCGCGCCGGTCGCAGGCATCAGCGGCGAGCCAGCGCGACGTCTCACCCGACCACGGCGTCGAGCGGGTGGTTGATCAGGAGCGAGCCACGGCCGAGAACGATCTGCTTCGTCCCGACGCCCCTCAGGAGTAAGGCTCCTAAGCCCGCTTTCACGCCGGCTGTGGTCTAGTTGCGGCATGAAAAGACCCGACCTGCCGACCAAGATCTGTCCGGTCTGCCAGCGCCCCTTCACCTGGCGTAAGAAGTGGAAGGCCTGCTGGGAGGAAGTCCGCTACTGCTCCGAGCGCTGTCGCCGCTCGCGTTCGAAAGCCCCGTGACTCGCGGCAGGGTTCAACTGGTCTGGTTCAAGCGCGACCTGCGCGTCGACGATCATGCCCCGTTGAGCAAGGCCGCCGAGCGCGGGCCGGTGCTTCCGCTGTATGTGATCGAGCCGGAGTACTGGCAGCTCGATGACAGCAGCGAGCGGCAGCAGGACTTCGTCGCCGAATGTGTGCACGATCTGGACCGGGCGCTAGAGGCCCTCGGCCTGCAGCTGAGCATCGAGCTGGGTTCGGTGGTTGAGTGTCTGGTGAAGCTGCACCGCGACCTTGGTATCGCAGCGATACACGCCCACGAGGAAACCGGCAACGACTGGACCTTTCAGCGCGATCGTGCGGTGCGGGCATGGTGCCGCGAACAGGGCATCGAATTGATCGAGTACCCGCAGTTCGGCGTTCAACGCGGGCTTCGCGACCGCGACGGCTGGGCCGGGCAGTGGGAGGGCTACATGGGCGAGCCGGCTTGCGACCCACCGCCAACGGCCCAGGCCGCAAGACCGTCGCAAGCGATCGACCGGCCGGACTTCGCGGCCGTTCCCTGCAAGCACACGCTCGCCTGCCCCGGTCGGCAGTCCGGTGGCTGGCGGGCCGGCGAGCAGGTATTGACAAGCTTTCTGAGCGAGCGCGGCGTGGCCTATCGCGGCGGCATTTCCTCACCGCTCAGCGCCGAGACGGCCGGATCACGGCTCAGCCCACACATCGCCCACGGCAGCCTGAGCCTGCGACGAATCGTCCATCGGACGCGGGACCGTCGTCGCCATGCACGCGAGGCTGGCGATTCCCGCCTCGCTCGCTCCCTCAACCAGTTCGATCAGCGCCTGCACTGGCACTGCCATTTCATCCAGAAGCTTGAGCAGCGTCCCGATATCGAATTCGTCAACGTCCACCCCGGCTTCGACGGCATGCGGGAGGACGACTTCGATGAGGCCCGCTTCCAGGCCTGGGCCGAGGGACGAACGGGCTATCCAATGGTTGACGCCTGCATGCGCTACCTGACCCATTGCGGCTGGCTCAATTTCCGCATGCGTGCGATGTTGATGAGCTTCGCGGCCTATCATCTCTGGTTGCATTGGCGCCAGCCCGCCCTGCACCTTGCCCGGCTGTTCACCGACTACGAGCCCGGTATCCATTACAACCAGTGTCAGATGCAGTCCGGAACCACGGGCATCAACACCCCGCGGATGTACAACCCGATCAAACAGGCTCAGGATCACGATCCCAACGCCGAGTTCGTGCAGCGCTGGGTGCCGGAACTGGCCGGGCTCGAGCCGCTGGCGTGTTTCGAACCTTGGTTGCTGGGCCTGTCCGAGCGATCCACCAGAGGCAGCGCTGATTATCCCGAACCGATCGTGGACTATCGCCGTGCGGTCAGCGGGGCCCGAACCCGATTGGGTGAGTACCGCCATCGGCCGGGTTTCAGGGAGCAGAGCGGCCGTGTGCAGCAACAGTTGGGCAGTCGGCGGGGGACACGAAAGACTCGTAAAACGGCCGATCGTCGGCAACAGCGCCTGTTCTAAGGCCGGGCTTGCATCAAGAGCGAAGGGCAGCCTTCAGCGCTCAAGGGCGCTCAAAATCTCTAAAAACGTTCTACAACCAACGTGCTTCAAGGCCCTTACTTCCCTGACCCATCCGGGCGAGGCCCTCGAATCGGGGGGGCGCTGGCTTGACGCTTGCGGACTGGCGATCGCCGGTCTGGCCCGGTCAATCAATCAGCCGTATACTCGAGAGTCGAGTCCAATTTTTTTAGGAGTGGAGCTATGCAATCACCATGGATCGGTGCCGCGATGGTCTTGATGCTGTCCAGCGGCCTGTCAGCCCAGGAAGAAATTTATTCAGAACAGGGCGAATTCACCCCCGGCGGCGACGCCTCGGCCAATCGCCACGTGATTCAGGTCGAGCAGGGCATGAACGTTGAAGTGGTGGTCACGAGTGAAACGATCGACACCACGCTCAATGCCACGCTACCGGACGGTGAGACGCTTTACAACGACGACTATGACGGCCTGAACGCAGGCTTTGTCCGAACCATGAGCAGCGGCGGTGCACTGGAAGTGGTCGCATCGACGCTGTCCAGCGGTGAAGCGGGCCCCTATCAGGTCACTGCCCGCACCCTGCCGCCACCAGAGACCATTGAGGTCGGTGAGACCGTCGACGGTCGGCTGGGCGAAGGCAACGCGTCCGGAAATCGCTATGAGCTTACTGGTCAGGCCGGCAGCCGCGTGGTTATCGATCTACGGTCTTATGATTTCGATGCTTATCTGACCGTCACCAATGCCAGCGGTGAAGAGACCACTGACGATGACGGCGGAGATGAGGGATACAACAGCCGAATTGCCTATCGATTCGATAGGGATGAGACCATCACCATCGCTGCCAGCAGTCTCGGGTCGGAAGCCGGGCGCTTTCAGCTCAGCGTCGGCGAACTGTCAGAGGAAGTCGCCATGAATCTCAGCGGCAGTCTGACCAGCGATTCACCGCGCGGCCACGACGGAACTCGCTACGAGCGCCATGAATTCGAAGGCGAAGCAGGGCAGACCGTGACCATCATGCTCGAGTCCGATGCATTCGACCCCGTGTTGTTTGTCTCGAATCCTGATGGCAGCAACCTGAGTCGTGACGATGACGGTGGCCAGGACAACAATAGCGAGGCGGTGGTGAACCTGGCCGAGTCCGGCACCTACGGAATCTATGTGACCGGTTTCTCGGACAGTCTGGGTAGCTATGAGCTCACCATCCTGCAGTGACCGACCAGTCCGGCCAGTCGCAACGGGCGAGACGCTGAATCGAAAAAGGCGGCCTCGATAGGCCGCCTTTTTTTTGTCCTGCGAGTGTCGATCAGTTCTGGTCAGACCACGTATTCCTCCACCAGATCGACCAGTTCGTCCGGTGTGATGCCGTTGTCGTGGTTTGTATCGAAACGCTCGAAGATGCGGGAGCTGGTCTGGATGCCGTGCTCGCCGAGCAGATAGCGCACCAGATCGACGAATTCACCGCGCGACAGTTTTCCATCGCCGTTGCGATCGAATTCCTCGAACAGGTTTTTGACGAGTTCATCGGTGTTCATGGCTGTGCGATCTCCCCGGCCTTCCTTTCAGTGTTTGTCGGTGGGCATCATGCACGATCAGCCGATCCGTCTCAAGCGGCTCACTTGCCGTCGATGTAGTCCTTGTCGTCGAAGCTGCGTACCCAGTCCGGGCGAAGCACCGAAAGCATGGTCATGATTGAGCCGTTGACGAAGCCCTCAGGCAGCATGAGCAGGGGCAGAAAAATCAGGTATTCGCCGTAGATGCGGTCCCAGGAATGAACACCAAGGGCCCACAGGGTGAGACTGCCGGCCAAGGCCACGGCGGCGATCACCAGCATCGAGGCGAAATGGGCCGAGACCAGAAGGTAGACAAAGAAGTGTCGCGGCATGCGGTGGTAGATCAGGCGGTGCAGTTGATGAGCCAGCCCGACGGGCAGCGCAACGGAATACAAGCCGTTCAGCCCCAGCGCCGGCAGATCCCTGAAGCCAAGCAAAGTCATCAGCAAGAGGGCAGCGGCGCCGGCCAACAAAGCCAAGCGCCAGCCGAAGATCAGCACAACCGTGGTCAGACAGATCAGGTGATAGTGCAGGCCCTCGTAAACCCCAGCGTTGAGCCACCATAGCCCCGCCAGCAGCAGGATCGTCAAATTGAATAGCGGCACGAGGCCGTTTTGCTTGAGCAGCGCCCAGGGTGCACCCCAGGCCTGCCAGATGACCATCAGGCCGAAGCCAAACCAGCCGGCGGCCAGCAACCAGGGCGGGAGTTGGTCGGTAGTGAGGTTCACGGGCGGGGTCCAGGGTCAGGACTTTAGACGATACCCGCTGCGGATGATCCAGGCGACAACGGCCAGGGCCAGGACGACGAATCCGGCCAGAGCCCCCAGGCTGACCAGAATATCGACATCCCCCGTGCCAAAGAACACGAAGCGAAAGCCTGAGATGATGTAGACAATGGGGTTGGCCAGGCTGATCGTCTGCCAGACTGGCGGCAGCATGTCGATCGAATAGAACACGCCGCCGAGAAAGGTCAGCGGGGTCACGACCAGCATCGGCACGAACTGCAGCGATTCAAAGCCGTCGGATAAGATGCCGATGATGAATCCGGTCAAACTGAAGGCAAAAGCGACCAGCAGCAGGTAGGCGAGCATGCCCACCGGGTGGGCCAGCTCCAGGTCGATGAACAGGCTGGCCGTGGCCAATATGATCAGGCCGAGCAGCACCGATTTCGTCGCCGCCGCGCCGACGTAGGCCAGCACCAGTTCCAGCGTCGAGATCGGCGCCGAAAGCACCTCGTAGATCGTCCCGGTAAAGCGCGGCATATAGATTCCGAAGGACGAGTTGTTCAGGCTTTCGGTAAACACCGTCAGCAGGATCAGACCGGGCACGATGAAGGCGGCGTATTCCACGCCGTTGATTTCCCCGATCCGGCTTCCAATGGCCGAGCCGAAGACCACAAAGTAGAGCACCGTAGTCAGGACCGGCGTGGCGATCGATTGCCACAGGGTGCGGCGAAAGCGAGCGATCTCGAAGCGGTAGATGGCCAGCGCACCCCGCGCATTGAACAGGCGATTGGCGCTCATGGTTCGCGCACCAGATCAACAAAGATCTCTTCGAGCGAATTTTTGCGTGTATCCAGATCGATCAGATGAATATCGGCGGTCTGCACCGCCCGTATCAGCTCCGGCACGCGTGCATCGGGATCGTCCGGGTTGAAGCTGTAGTGAATGCTGCGGCCCTCATCGGCCAGCTCCAGCTCCCAGTCTCGCAGCTGGTCGGGAATTGAATCGAGGGGCTCGGCCAGATGCAGCTCGAGCTGCTTCTTGCCCAGCCGCGCCATCAGGGCATGGGTCTCGTCGACCACAATCAGATCCCCGCGGTGGATCACGCCGACCCGATCGGCCATCTGCTCGGCTTCCTCGATGTAGTGCGTGGTCAGCACGATCGTGACCCCGGATGCCTTCAGGCGGCCAATCAATTCCCACATCCCACGACGAAGTTCGACGTCCACTCCGGCGGTGGGTTCATCGAGGAACAGCAGCTCGGGCTCATGCGCCAGGGCCTTGGCAATCATCACGCGCCGCTTCATGCCTCCGGACAGGGTCATCAAGGGGCTGTTGCGCTTTTCCCAAAGGGACAGGTCCTTGAGTAGTTGTTCGATCAGGGCCTCGTCCGGTGCCAGGCCGAACAGGCCGCGAGAGAAGCGCACCGTATCGAGCGCCGATTCGAACAGATTGATGTGCAGCTCCTGGGGCACCAGCCCAATCCTCTGTCGAGTCTGTCTGAAATCGCTGAGGATGTCGTAGCCGTCGACCGTGACTCGACCGCGGCTGGGCGTGACCAGACCGCAGATGATGCTGATCAGCGTGGTCTTGCCGGCCCCGTTTGGACCCAGCAGCGCAAACAGCTCGCCGCGCTCGATCGACAGGGAGATTTCGCCAAGGGCCTCAAAACCGCCGGCATAGGTCTTGCCCAGTCGGTCGATGACCAGGACGGGATCAGACGCGTTGGCCGCAAGCTCCTTGCGCTCTCGCACGGCCTCAGCCACTCGCCAGGCGATCGTTCGTGGCGTCGCGCCAGGTCTGCAGGGCGCAGTGACCGTCGTCCGGAGCAATCTTGATCGCGCGTTCGGCAAAGTCGATCGTGACCAGCGCATCAATGTCGGCCACGCTGAACCGCTCGCCGCCGACGTGGCCACATTGAGCAAGGCGTTCGTTGAGCGCGTCGAGAAAATGCGGATAGCGTTTCAGCCCCCGTTCGGCCAGGGCGTCGATCTGGGCGACGGGCCGGACGCCGGTCAGCGCATGATCCTTGAGCCCGGGCAATCGGTTCCGGACCGCTTCGGCCACGGCCAGCAGGCCGTGCTCGACCACCCAATTGGTCCACTGGATCACCTCGGCGCGTGCTTCCGCCGTGGCTCCCATCATGGCCGGTTCCGGGTAACAATCTTCCAGATAGCGTCGAATCGCGATGCTGTCCCAGATCGTGCGGCCGTCGTCGAGTTCCAGTACGGGGACCGTGCCATTGGGCGATTTGGACAGAAACGACGAGCTCATGTGCTCGCCCCGCCGCAGATCGACCTCGACCTGCGCCATGTCGATTCCCTTGCCTTGCAGGTAGAGCGTCACGCGGCGCGGGCTGGGCGCGCCAGTGCAGGTGTAAAGCTTCAAGTTGGATTGTCACGCTGAGGAAAGCCGCCATTCTGAACCTCATTGCCGATCATCTCAAGGTGCGCTGGTCACTGCTCGGCGCAACGCTGCATTCGTCGCAGGGTTAAACTGTCGCTATTCCCGCACCGCCTCCAAACCAGAACCCCAATGAACTCTGATTCCAATAGGTCTCCAGCGATGGTCCACATCGATGATCTGGTCCGGCTGCGGCTCGACGCCCAGGTGCTTGGTCCGATGATCAGCCGCAGCCAGTTCGAGCGTGCGGCCGAGCACTTCAAAGAGGTGCTCGATCGACTGGAGGGTTTTCCGGAATCCGACAAAGTGCGGTTTTCAGAAGCCCTGGAAGACGAGGACCAGCGGCGCGATCTCGCCATCGCCGTCAACGGCCTCATGCACGGAAAACCCGCGATCAAAACGCGCTTCGAGCACCATCTGGCCACCCTGAAGCGCCTCGATCTGGCGACCTGGCCCCTGCTCACCGTCTGGCTGGCCCTACGCCACCCCCGCCGTTTCCGCTGGGTCGACTGCGAAACGGCAGCTCGGACGGGACTGACGCTCGACTGGTCCGGTTTCTGTCAGAGTCAGCGCGGCTCGGCGCCGAACCGATAGCGCTTTCAGACACCCCGTAAAGCCGCGGGTTATAGCCAGCAGATAGAGTTTTGACCTCAGCGCGTTATTCGACTATTATCATTCTCGGCTTGAAATTTCGAGCTTGACGGTGGTGCTCTCGATCATTTCGGGGCCTTTTCTGGCGAACTCATTGCCAGCTGCCCCGTGGGGCAGATCGTTTATTCATTTCACAGGGGAGAGACTATGACCGTCAATTTCACCGGCTGATTGATTGCGGCCACGCTTCTGGCGTCCAGCTCGATGGGGATTGAAGCACAAGAGCCGTCCTATACCTACCTCGAGGGTGGTTTCAGTCTGCTCAATGTCGACGCGGCGGGCTCGTCGTCTGAAACCGGTTTCTTTGCCGGTCTGTCAACCGAGCTGGGAGAAGCCTTTTACCTGACCGCAGCCTACGAGGAATACGACGTCGGTCGCGGCGATCTCAGTTTTTCCGAAGTGGCCCTGGGCTTCCGCTCCGAGCTCAACAGCAGCACGGACTTCAACCTCGAGCTCGGATACGATCGGCTCGATGCGGGATCGGACGATCTTGAAGGTTTTCGCGGCACCGTCGGGCTTCGCAGCGCACATAGCCAGCGCTTCCAATCCCGCGCCTACGCCGGGTACTCGACCGACGATGACTTTGATGATGGCGATTTCCTGATCGGCCTAGAAGGTAACCTGCTGTTCACCGATCGGGTGGCGATGACCTTCCAGGCCGAAAGCTTTGAATTCGACGTCAACTTCTATCGAATCGGCTTTCGCTTTATGTTCTGATCAACAAGCGGCATCGCTTTCCATCGATGCCGTCCTCGGCGAGTCCACGCGAGGTTGCCGTGAACTCACCTTTTCATTCCGACGCGGGTAGACTTTGGGGCTGTTCCTGATCGACGGCCCAGCTTGGAAACCCAGTCATGACCCCGAAAGTTCAAAGCACGACCTTTGTTTCGAGCCTGCTGCTATTTGTTTTGTCCAGCATCGCTTTGGCCCAGTCCCCCATCGTCCAACCTGGCGCGCCGGGGACGCCCAGCCGCGAAATCAGTGCCGAAGAGGCGACCGAGCTGGCCTCCCTGCGCTACACGGCAGCCGATGTAAAATTCATGCGCGACATGGTGCCCCATCACAGCCAGGCGCTCGACATGTCGGTCCTGGTGCCTGAGCGCTCACAGGACCCGGACCTGATCGAGCTGGCGGCCAAGATCGAAACCACTCAGCGCGATGAAATCGCCTTCATGCAGGGCTGGCTGGTCGACCGCGGCGAATCGGAAGCACCGATGGACTGGCATCACCATGCCCACGGCGAGCACGCCATGGAAGGTATGGCGACCCTCGAAGAAATGCAGGCTCTGGCGGCGGCCAGCGGTGAGGACTTCGACCGGATGTTCCTGCGTCTGATGATCGCCCACCACGAGGGCGCGCTGGTCATGGTCGACGAACTGCTCGACGAGGAGGGTTCAGCGCAGGACCCGGCTTACTACGAGTTCATCTCTCATATCAAGACAGATCAGACCTCCGAAATCGAACGCATGACAGCGATGTTCAACGCCGTGGCCAATGACCCGCGAGTGGGTCTGGTCGCAGGATTTCGCGACGCGGGTGAGGCCATCTGGAATCTGCGTCTGGCCTCGGCACTGCCCAAGCCCGAAGGCTTTTACGACCCGGAGAATCCGTCCGGTCGCGCGTCGGTACGAGTCAGCGATGATGAGGGTGATGAGGACGACGAGGAGCCGCGGCCCTCCCTCCTCGATTTTGCCAACACGGACATGGCCTTTTTCGATGACGTACTGATTGCCGGCTCCTATCATGGTTTCAACATCTATCGACTGGTCGAAGATGGCGTGCCCGAGCTGATGAGCTCGGTCGTCTGTCCCGGCGGTCAGGGTGATGTCTCGGTGGTCGAGAACCTGCTGATTATGTCGGTCGAGCAGACCCGCGGTCGTCTGGACTGCGGTCTGATTGGCGTGGCCGAGGAGGTCAGTGAGCAGCGTTTCCGAGGCCTTCGGATCTTCGACATCAGCGATTTGACCCGCCCGCAACAGGTCGGCGCGATCCAGACCTGCCGCGGCTCGCACACCCACTCGGTGGTGTCCGGCCCGGACGAGGACGGGCGCATCCTGATCTACAACTCCGGCACCGCCCCGGTCCGCGATGAAGAGGAATTGGATGGCTGTATCGATGAAGACCCCTATCGTGATGAACGCACGGCCCTGTTCCGGATTGATGTGATCGAAGTCGTTCTTGACCGTCCCGAACAGGCCCGCATCATTGACAGCCCGGCGGTTTTCGTCGATCCCGAATCGGGCAATCTGGCGGGCTTGTGGGAGCGTGGCGATCACGGCCCGGGCACCCAGACCAGCAATGAAACTAACCACTGCCACGACATCACCCTTTTCCCGGAACTCGGCATCGCCGCTGGCGCTTGCTCGGGCAATGGCATCCTGTTCGACATCAGCGACCCTGAAAATCCGACGCGCATCGATGAAGTCGTCGACCCCGGCTTTGCCTATTGGCATTCGGCCACGTTCAACAACACCGGCACCAAAGTCGTTTTCACCGACGAATGGGGCGGCGGCTCGCGTCCTCGCTGCCGAGCCTCTGACCCACGGACCTGGGGTGCTAACGCGATCTACGACATCGTGGACCGGGAACTGGTCTTTGCGGGCTACTACAAACTTCCGGCGGCCCAGAGCGAGATGGAGAATTGCGTTGCCCACAACGGCTCGCTGATTCCGGTTCCGGGCCGCGATATCATGGTCCAGGCCTGGTATCAGGGCGGCATTTCCGTGTTCGACTTCAGCGACTCTGCTCGACCGGTCGAAATCGCCTATTTCGACCGCGGTCCGATCCACGAAGACCAACTGGTCACCGGCGGCTACTGGTCCGCCTACTGGTATGACGACCGCCTGTACGGTACCGGAATTGTCCGCGGCCTGGACACACTGGCCCTTGAACCCAGCGATTTTCTGACCGCCGACGAGATCCGCGCAGCCGAGCTGGCCCTGGTGGGCGGACGGTTCAATCCGCAAACCCAGCTGCCGGTGACCTGGCCAGCCGAGCCGGTGGTGGCACGGGCCTGGCGGGATCAACTGATGCGCGGTGGGCATCTGACCGAGGAGCAGAATGAAGCGATCGACCAGGCGCTGTCGGCCGTAGAGCAGAGCGATGCTGCGGCTCAGGCCGAACTGGCCCAGCTGGCCGAAGAACTGCAAGAACTCGCCCAGGCCCGCACCGGCCTGACGCGGGCGCGTTTCACCGGTCTGGCCGAGGCGCTGGAAGGGCTGGCAAAATTGTAGTCACGCTGGCCAAGCCGGCCCATCCAAACAGGTGATTCATGCGTATTGCCAAGATGCTTGCTGTTGCTTTGCCGTTGCTGCTTTTGCTGGCCTGCGCCTTCGAGCGACACGATGAGCTTGGCTCGGTGAATCCTGTCGAAACCGAGCGACAGGAGACCCTGAAGGGCGACGTTTTCTACGTTGATCGTCGCGCATTGTCTGACCAGGCCGAGTTGATTGTTGAGCTCAGCGCTTCCGATCAGACCGGCACGAGGGTGCCACCGCTGTCCCGAGCACTGCAGGGCCAGCAGGTGCCGATCGCCTTCGAGCTCCCACTGCCCAGTACGCTCAAGCGATCCATTCCCGTTCGCCTGCGCGCCGCCATTGTCGAGCCCGGCGGCCCGGTTCGGATCGGTTCGAGCGCTGAATTCACCTTGGCCGACACCGTCGATATCGGACAATTGCCGTTGAATTTCTTGGCAGACGACGACTATCAGGCCGCGTACCGTTGCGGAGAGACCCTTGTTCAGCAACTGAGCATCGGTGAGCGTCTGATCGTATCTCTGGACGGCGAACCGCACATTCTCAGCGCGGCTGAAGCGGCCTCTGGCGCGCGTTACCGCGGTGACAGCGTCGAACTGTGGACGCACCAGGGCCGCGCTCGACTGACCGTCGAGGGCCGTGAGTTTCCCGAATGCCGACCGGTCGATCATGCCAACGGTGGCGCCGGGACGCTGGTCGACAGCGACTGAAAGGTCGTTGAGATCGATGGTGAGGCACCCGTGCTCGAGTCTGCGCTGGAGCTCGGGCCCATGGTCATCACCCCCCGGCCTGTCCCGTCGAAGCGCCCGGTTCGAGCGCCACCCTTCGTAACAATCCTTGACTTGCGGCTGCAGTGACTCTGGCGATAGGGTGAATGCACTGGCCGCCTCGCCCGAACGCGCAAGGGTCGCGGTGAGAATTGATCCGCCGTATCCGGAGACTCGAAGATGGCTGAACCCGCCCCGATTTCAACCCCGCTCAGGGAACTGCTTCGCCTCGTCGAACGCACGACCTATGGTGGTAATCGCCAGTGGACCGGCATCGTGGAGTCACTGGGCTACGAAGGCTTCATCGACTGGCAGCTGCAGGGTGAAGCCATCGACGATGGCGGCCTTGAAGATGCTCTGGCCAGTACCTTGCCGACGCTTTCCATGGACGCCGAAACGCTGGCCGACCACACTTTCGAACAGGGAAATTTCGGCGATGCGCAGCGCGATCTGATCGTCGCCACGATCATCCGCCAGATTTTCAGCCCGCGTCAATTGTTCGAACGTCTGGTCGAATTCTGGTCGGATCATTTCAATGTCCCCCTCAATAGCGCACGAAGCGGATACTTCAAGGCGCTGGAAGACCGCGAGATGGTCAGGCCGCGCGCCCTGAGCACCTTTGAAAATCTTCTGATGGGGTCTGCGAAGAGCCCGGCCATGCTTTTCTACCTCGACAACTTCTCGAGCACCGCCGAGGGCCCGAACGAGAATTACGCCCGCGAGATGTTCGAGCTGCACACCCTCGGTGTGGACGGCGGCTACAGGGAAACGGACATCAAGGAAACCGCGCGCGTGTTCACCGGCTGGTCGATTCGCCAGCCCGCATCCTTCAATTTCTACGCGCTCGCCCACGACAATGGCACCAAGACCGTGCTCGGGGAAGTGATCGAGCCGGCCGGGGTGAGCGAAGGCGAGACCCTACTGGCCCGCCTGGCCAGGCATGAGGCCACGGCGCGCTTCCTCTCGACCAAGCTGGTGCGGCGATTCGTCGCAGACGATCCCGAACGGGAGGTCGTTGATTCAGTGGCTCAGTCCTTCCTGGATTCCGGTGGCGATATTCCAACCACCTTGAAGACACTGCTGATGCTGCCGCAGGTGCGCGAGACACTCGCGCTGAAACTGAAGCGGCCGAATGAATTCAGCGCCGCCATGTTCCGTGGGCTCGAGATCGCGTTGAACGATGCGGTCCTGACGAGCCACTATCAGGCGCTCCTGGCCGGTGGCCATGTGCCATTCAGCTGGCCCGCCCCGAACGGCTATCCAGATGCACGAGCCTACTGGCAATCGACGAACGGGTTTCTGATGCGCTTCAATCGTTCATCGGAACTTCCCCACCGGTCGTTGCAGTCCTCAGCGCTGCTGCAGGAAGTGGCCGGTCTCAGGGGTCTGGACGAGCAGATCGAACGACTTGAACGCGGCCTTCGTCCGCAGGGTCTGGGCGCAGCCGAGCGCCGTCTGCTTAAACGCTACAGCCGGCGATTGCCTGCCGAGCAACGACCGGCCGCTCTGGCCAGCTGGATTCTTGGCGGGCCCGAAGCGCAGTGGCGATGAGGGGTCACGTGCAATCCGAATTGGAGATCAGAGCATGAAACGACGCGAATTGATGAAATGGATGGCGCTTTCCGGTGCCGCGGCCACAGCCCCCGGCTGGGTCTGGGCCATGGGCGAGGGCCAGAATCCCGGTGAGCGCCTGATCGTGCTGTTCCTGCGCGGTGGGGCCGATGGCCTGACGCTGGCGCCACCGCTGGGCGATCCTGCTTATTTCGATCTGCGCCCGACCCTGTCCGTGTCCGAGTCCGACGCCCTGGCGCTGGACGGCTACTTTGGTCTGCATCCGGCCGCCGGCTCGATAAAAACCCTGTTCGACGCCGGCGAGTTGGCCATGATCCAGGCTGCCGGCACCACCACCGCCGAGCGCTCGCACTTCGAGGCTCAGGCCATCATGGAGCAGGGCATCGACCCGCTGGACCTGTCGACTGGCGACGGATGGCTCGGGCGATACCTTGCAGAACGCAACGGGGGATCGCCCCTCTCAGCCGTGGCCCTGGACGTGGCCGTTCCGCTGTCGATGGCCGGCCTGGGAAGTGCACTCGCACTCGGTGAGATCGATCAGTTCAGCCTGCAGCTCGATACGCGAACCCGTCTACTCCTGACCGAAATCTACGCTCAGGATCCGCTGCTCGAACAAACTGCCAATGCAGTTTTCGACGCCTCGCAGGCCTTGGCGCCAGTCCAGGCCTACGCTGGCGGTGAGGGCTATCCCGCCGGTCCGCTCGGCACGGCCCTGTCCGATGCCGCCAGGCTGATCAAGTCCGGTTCCGGCCTCAAGGCCGCGGCCATCAACACCGGCGGCTGGGACACGCATGAGAGCCAAAGCGAAGAGATTTCCGGCCTGATCAGAGGCCTGGGCGATGCGCTTCTGGCCTTCCGCAATGACCTGGGCGAGGCCTGGGCCTCGACCACGGTCCTGATCAAGACCGAATTCGGTCGACGCGCCTACGAAAACGCATCTCTGGGAACCGATCACGGCCACGGCGGCGTCATGCTCGTGGCCGGCGGCGGGGTCAACGGCGGACAGGTCTACGGCAACTGGCCGGGCCTGAACGCCAGCGCCCTGTCTGACGGTCAGGATCTGGCGGTGACCACCGACTATCGTCAGGTGATCGCCGAAATGCTCAGCGTGCGCTTCGGCCAGTCCGACCTCAGCAACATTCTGGGTGGCTGGCAGCCCGGCCCGTGGCAGGGCCTCTTCAGTCCGCCCGGCCAGGCCGGCAGCCTCAGCACCCTGGCCGGCCCGATGCCGTCGGCTGCGACCGAACAGGCCTTCAAGCTGCCCCATCAGCTGGATCTGGGCGGTCTGGAGCGCTTGTCTTCGTTGGGGCGCAGGGTGGCGCGTGGAATTCGGCCTGTTCGATAGTGGGGTTTTGCTTTGCTCGCCTGGTGGCGTTGCCTTTTTAAGTCAAAGTCTCTTGTCTATCTGTCGCTCCGCGACAGGAGAGCTAAAGGCGTTTCGCCCCGCTTCGCTGAGGGCGAAACGCCTTTGACTTTGATCTTCATTCCGGAAAGCGGAATAAGACCAAGCGCTTTTGACGCACATCCGCAAAGGGGATCAACCAAACCCTACGGCAAGCCACCTACTCCCCCGATTCAATCTGCAGAATCCGCTCTCGATACGCATCCAGACGCTCATCCTCCGGAAACGCTTCGAGCAGACGCTCGAACAGGGAGCGGGCCAGTTCCGCATCGCCCGCGCCGATCGCCTCTTCCAGCGCCAGCCAGGGCGAGGGGTCGCTGACAGCCAACCGTTCAGAAACGCCCTCCGCTTCGACGAGCGGTGCTGACCGTTGCTCCAGGCGTGCCGATTCGGCTGAATCGATCGTCTGGTCGTCGGCGGGATCGGATGCGGATCGACCGATGGTCTGGCGTGGCGGTGGATCGGGCTCGGCCTGTGGCCGATCGCTGAAGGCCGACGCCGCCTCGGCCGAGCGAGCTCGGCTGCCGGTGACCTTGACTCGGTCCAGTTCGGGGGCGGCCTGCGGTGCGGACTCTTCTTGCCGCATCAGCGCATCGGGCGGAGCGGTCGTGGTCTCTGGCATCGGCACCTCGGGTGCGGGTTCGGGCACCTGAATGACCACGGCCACGGCCAGCACCAGCACCGCGGCAGTGGCCACACCGCCCGTCCAGGGTAGCGATTTGATGGCTCGGTCCTGCTCGACGGCCTGCTCGGCCTGCGCTCGGATCATCCGATCGAGACCGGCGGGCGGTTCGATTGGCGGTTGATCCTGATACAGGCGATCCAGGTGATCTTGGTCGGCGTGTGAACTCATGGCGGCAGGGTCTCCGTGTTCGGGCCCAATTTTTCTCTCAGTTTGTTGACGGCGTAGCGCAGGCGACTCTTGATGGTTTCTCGGCCGACGCCCTTGTTTTCAGCGATCTGGGAAAGACTCAGCCCGGCTTCCTGTTGCAGAAGGAAAGCTTCGCGCTGATCCTGCGGCAGGGCCATCAGCGCGGATCGAAGCCGGTCGGCCCGCTCGCCCCGGGCCTGCTCTGAGTCCGGCTGGCGGCTCGGGTCGTCGGCCAGCTGACCCAGCGTGGTCTCGCTGTCGGCCGCCGTTGGCTTCTGTACCCGCCAGTGGTCGATCAGACGGTTGTGGGCGATCCGGAAGGCCCAGCGCTTAAAGCCAGCATCGCGCCTGAAGGCCGTTCTGGAGGCGACGATGCGAGACCAGACGTCCTGATACAGATCTTCGGCAGTCGCCCGCTGCCCGGTCGCGTGAACCAGATAGCGATACAGCGGCTGGCGGTAGCGTTCATAGAGCTGGTCAAAAGCTGCCGCATCGCCTGCAGCATAGGCCAGCATCAGATCGTCATCGGAGCGCGCGTCGGTCATTGTTCAAAGGTACGGGGAACAAGGCGCAGGACGCAAGGAAAAATGCGCCCACCACAGAGGCACGGAGAACACAGCGGCAGGGTTCGTAGAAATCTTTCTCCTATGGCCTCTCCATGCCTCGGTGGTGAACTTCGGTCTGCCTATTGACTGGCCTGACGCTGGCTCTCTGCCAGACGCAGGAGCTGCGTGAATTCGGCGCGGTAGCCGAACGGGTCCTCGCCGCGGGCCGGCTGGGCCAGCGCCAGGATTTGGTCGAGATCGAAGCCTTCGAGGTACTGGCCGCCACGAAGATGCTGGCCAAAGGCTGCGACCGAAGCCGCCCAGGTCAGGCGCGGGCTCATCGTCGGGTCTTCGACCAGCTCGATTGGCTGCTCGATCAACTGGCTTTCGTCGGCATCCGGAGCCTTGTAGCGCAAGCGCAGGAAGGCCATCTCGCCGGCCGGATCGGCCTGGGCGGTCTCGGTCTGATAGCGCAGGGGGTCAACGCGTTCGCCGCCCGAGCCGGTCAGGGCGATCTCGTACAGGGCGGTCACGGTGTGACCTGCGCCGATATCGCCGGCATCGACTTGATCGTTGTTGAAATCCTCGCGATCCAACAGACGATTTTCATATCCGATCAGGCGGTATTCGGCGACCACGGCCGGGTTAAACTCGATCTGGATCTTGACGTCCTTGGCGATCATCATCAGGGTCGAGGTCAACTCGTCGACCAGCACCTTGCGCGCCTCGTTCAAGTTATCGATGTAGGCGTGGTTGCCGTTGCCGGCATCTGCCAGCTGCTCCATCAAGTGATCGTTGTAGTTGCCCTGGCCAAAGCCGAGGGTGGTCAGGGCAATACCGGACTCGCGCTGGCGCTCGACCAGGTCGACCAGTCCCTCGAAGTTCACGTTGCCGACGTTGAAGTCGCCGTCGGTGGCCAGAATCACGCGATTGACCCCGCCCTCGATGAAGCCCTGGCGGGCCTGGGCATAGGCCAGCTCAATGCCGGCACCACCGTTGGTGCTGCCGCCCGCCGACAGGCGATCGAGGGCGGCTGAAATCGTTGCGTGTTCATCGCCCGGGGTCGATTCCAGGACCAGCCCCGAAGCACCGGCATACACCACCACGGCGACCCGGTCCTCTTTTTCCAGTTCCCGGCTCAGCATCTTCATCGAATTGATGAGCAGCGGTAGCTTGTCGGGCGCATTCATCGAGCCTGACACATCGAGCAGAAAGACCAGGTTGGACGCTGGGATGCTCTCGGGATCGGGCCGGTAGCCCTGCAGGCCGATTTGCAGCAGGCGGGTGTTTTCGTTCCACGGCGTGCTGGCCTGTTCCACCTGCACGCTGAACGGCGCGCCGCCGGCCTCGGGCACCGGGTAGTCATAGGCGAAGTAGTTGATCATCTCTTCGACCCGCACCGCATCCTGCGGCGGCAGACGACCGTTGTTGAGCATCCGGCGGATGTTGGAGTAGCTGCCGGTGTCAACGTCGATGCTGAAGGTCGAGACCGGTTCCTCACCGACTCGCTTGACCGGATTGGTCTCGATAGCAGCATAGTTTTCCCGATTGATTTCCGAGGAATGCGGATAGGGCATCGGCTCGGGGGAGAAGGACATTGTCCGCGAGCCGGTCACCTGCACTGACGACCTCTCGGGCCCTGCGGCGTCGGCCATTGGCCGCTGGCGCACGAGCGCCGACTCCTCATCAAGCTCGCGCTGCGGCGGTGTCGGCTGATTCTCTGTAGTCTTCGAGACGGCGTCTTCGGCCGGGGTCTCGCCGACTTGCTCCGACGGTGAGCAACCGGCGGCCAGCCCGCCCATGGCGGCAATGGCCAGGATCAGGGTGATTTTCGATGTAAGAGAGTTCATTTTTTATCCTCATGTTTGGCTGGTCAGGGGTTTTGAAATCCGGCTTTCAGTCAAACAACGGGACAGGTCGGAAAAAGGGGTTAATTGAATCGGATGATGCAGGGCCAGCTAGCGAACCTCTGAAATCATTCTGCGCTGGCACGTATTGGGCTGGCGCTGATGGTTTTAACAATCGGTCATTCCAAATGAGCGAGCCAAAACGAGGCGGAGACCCCGCACAGCGCCTGCCCCGGACCTGATCCGCGGCCGCGCCGTGTGTACACTACGGCGTCAAACTCACTCGCAGCGCATCATCGATCATGAATTCATTCGCCAGCCCGTTCGCCGCCGTTTTATTCCTGACAGCTTCCTTGACCGCCAGGGCCGAGGTTCCGACTTTTGAGGAGGTCGTCGGCCATGGCTTTGGCGAACGCATCACTCAGACCCATCAGATGCAGGCCTATCTGCAGGCGCTCGGTGAGGCATCGGATCGCGTGATCGTGGAGCAGATTGGAACCTCCTGGCAGGGAAGACCGCTGATGCATGCCATCGTAACGTCCCCGGAAAACCACGCGCGCCTGGAGACCATCAAAGCGAACGCCCAGCGTCTCGGCGATCCGCGTGGCCTGTCGAATACAGAGCTCGAGGGCATCATCAGCGACCAACCGGCGATCTTCTGGTATGGCGGCTCGATTCATGGGTTCGAACTTTCCGGCAGCGAGGGCGGGCTGAAGATGCTCGAGCGTCTCAGCACGCAGGACGACGACGACACCCAGCGCATTCTGGATCAGATCGTGGTCATCATCGACCCCGTGATCAATCCGGACGGCCGCGACGCATTCGCTCACCACAATCACAACAATATCGGCAGAAACCCCGTCGCGGACAATCAGGACTGGGCCAACGACTTCACCTCCTGGGAAGGGTTGAAATACCGCACCAGCCACTATTTCTTTGATCTCAACCGCGACTGGTTCGCGCACACCCACCCGGAAACGCGGGCGCGAGCGGCGGTTTTCCAGGAATGGCGGCCCCAGGTCGGAATCGATGCCCACGAAATGGGGTCTGACGTGGAGTTTTATTTCGATCCGCCGGCCAGCCCCGTCGGACCGTTCTTTCCGGACCTGACGACAAAATGGTTCGAACAGTACGCCAGCGCGCACGCCCAGGGCTTCGATGCCCGCGGTATTGATTACATGACGCGCGAGCGCTTCAACTTTTTCTATCCGGCCTACACCACCTCTTATCTGAGCTACCAGGGCGCGGTCGGCATGCTCTATGAGCAGGGCAGCAGCCGCGGTCTGGCCCTCACGCGACCCGACGGCACCGTGCGCACGCTCGAAGACGCGCTCACGAACCAGTACATCGCCTTCACCTCCGCCCTGAGGCTGACCGCCAGGCAGCGTGAAGGCCTGTTGCAAGACTATGCGGAAGCCCAGCGCGCCGCCGTGGCTGAGGGCGAGCAGGGCACGCGGCGCTACCTGATCCCAGCCGACGGCGGCGATCCTCAGATGGTGGTCGAGCTGGTCAACCTGCTGCGCCGCAGTGGCGTCGAGGTAGACGTTCTTACAGAAGAGACCTCCCTGCGTGGTGTCAGCGATCGCACTGGCGATTCGGTGGGCAAGCGCACCTTCGCTGCGGGCAGCTATGTGATCGATGCGGCCCAGCCGCGAAATCGCTTTATCCGCGTGTTGCTGGAACCTGAAGTTCCGATCCCGGTCGATTTCCTGAATGAGGCTCGGCTTCGCGTCGATCGGGCAGAAAACCCCCGTTTTTACGACATTACTTCCTGGTCCCTGCCGCTGTTGTTCGGCGTTGAGGGCTTCAGTAGCACCGACGGACGCGCGATCGCTGCGCAAGCGCTCGAGTCCGCCGCGACACCGGAGCGAAGCCGTCCTTCGGACGCGTCCTACGCCTATTTGATCGATGGCCGCCAGGCGGCCGGTCTGCCCGCGCTCATTCATCTGCGAGAACGGGGCTTCCGCGTGGCGATGCTTCAGAAAGCCACGCGCATTGATGGGCAGGACTTTGCTGCGGGCACGGGCATTGTCTATGCCGGCCAGGCCGATGCCAGTGTCCATGACCAGGTCCGCGCCGTGGCCGATCGTTACGCCCTCGACGTGCGTGCCGTGGACACCGGTCTGGCCGAGGGCAACCGCCCCTCGCTGGGTTCGGGCGAGGTCATTTATCTAAAAGCGCCTTCGGTGGCGATTCTGGCTGAGCAGCCGATTCACCCCTATTCGTTCGGCTGGGCCTGGTTCACTCTTGATCGTCAGTACGAGGTGGCGGTGAGCGTGCTGCGCCTGGACTCCCTGACCTCGGCTGATCTGGGTGAATACGACACCATCGTTGTTCCGGAGGTGCTGGGGGATGGCGCGGCGCTCAAAGCCTTTGCAGAAAGCGATGGCCCGCAGCGACTGGCCGCCTGGGTGCGCGATGGCGGCACGCTGGTGACCCTGGGTTCAGGCACCGAAGTGGCTCGCCATCTCGAGCTTGTTTCGCTGCGCTCCTGGTACGAAGAGGAGGAAAACGCCGACAGTCTCCGCGTGTCGGTCCCGGGCGCCATGGTGGCGACCGATCTTGACCGCAACCACTGGCTGACGGCGGGTGTGGGAGATGGCTTTCGCGGGCTGGTCGACTCGAGCCGGGTCTATTTGCTGCCTGAGGGCGCCGCCTCCAATCGGCAGCGAGCGGGCGTGAGATATGCCACCGGTGATGAATTCGAATTCAGCGGTCATATGTGGGATGAATCGCAAGCTCGCCTGCCCGGCGCGGTCCTGGCCTATGAGGAGCGCGCCGGCCGCGGTCGTGTGATTGCCTTTGCCGAAGACATCAACTACCGAGGTTATTTCAGAAGCGGCAATCGCCTGTTTCTGAACGCGGTGCTGGCCGGCCCCAGCGCGCCCTGAACATCTCGCCTGACGAGGCCAGCCACGGCAGGTCAGATCGCAGAGTTGAAACTGGCGAGGGACTCGCCGTAGTCTTGAGAAGGCGCTCGCGAGGACGCGTCGAGCCCAAGCATCGGAGGTCGGTGATTTCTTGAACGACAGGTTGTGTTGACGTCCAGGGACGGTAGAGAGAGTACAGATGGCGCAAATACGAGTCCTGCTGGCCGCCCACGGCGAAGCGGAAACCGCTGGCATGGTGGAGAATTTCCGGATCAGCTGGCGCACCCTCACCCACGCGGCCGCGGTGATGCGCCTGCCCGCGCCCCTGCGCGTTTTTATCTGCAGCTTCGGCGCGCTGCGCAAGCGTCTGAGCGGCCGATCCGGTTCGCCGCATAACGACCATACTCGACAGCAGGCGGCGGCGCTGGAAGCCCGGCTGAACGAGGATTCTGCGGATCACTACCGAGTCGAGCCGGTCTTCGCCTCGGCGCCCCCCTACCTGGACGACGCGGTGGCGGTGGCCGATGGCCTGGATCGCCAGGTCATCATGAACATGATTCCGACCGACTCGCGTTTGTCCTGCGGCCTGGGCTGTCATGCCCTGCTCAAAGCGTCCGAGTCTGCGCGCCGTCGCACCCGAGTGATCGCCCGCCTCTGGGAGGCACCTGAACTCATCGACGTGCACTGCGACCATATCGCCGCGCACTTTCCATCGCCCGCCACCGAAAAAAACAGCTGTCTGGTGCTCGCCCTGCACGGCACGGTGGTGCGCGACGAGCAGGGCCGTCCACCGAGCTATCACAGCGGCGAGGCGGAGAAGACCGCCTATGGTGAGGCCCTCAAGTCGGCCTTGATGGCGATGCCCGAGCGAGCTTGGCAGCGTGTTGAACTGGCCTACCTCAACCATGGCGTCGGTGGGCAGTGGTCAAGTCCGGCCCTGCCCGACCTGATGAACCGAATTGGCAAGGAAGGCGTGGACTATGCGGTCGTCTATGCCTGTGAGCACTTCGTCGACGGCGGTGAAACGCTCGGACTGGATGATCTGCTTGCCAGGGGCACCGTTCCAGAAACGCATGTTCTGCCGTGCCTGAACGCCGTCCCGTCCTTGATCGAATTTCTGGCAGCGCGAATTGAAGCGAGCGTTTCGTCTTCGGTCCCCGAGCTTCGCTGCGACCCCTGTCCGCTGCGGGCGAGCCCGGCTTGAGGGGCTGGGCAAGCCTCAGCCAGGTTTCGCGCTGCTTGGGGGTTCACCATCTGATGGGCAACCACGAGGCGATGAATGTCGACCGTGAGCTGCGCTACGTGACGTCAGGACAATGCTCAGCCTGGGCTGATCGTCCTTCGGCACGATTGCGTGATGTTACTTCGAACAGAGGCTGGATCGCATGGACGTCGAGGATCTCGAACGTATCGAAGCTTTGCCGGAGGATTTCGAAACCACCTGGTAGGCCGACCATCCCTTCGGGTGGCTGGAGCATCGCTCTGCCTGGAGCCCGCGCTCGCGCTGTACTTTGCACGACCGACGGCACGTTGACGGGCCTATACTGATGCCGTTCATCGCGATTTTTCAACGCCACCATCATCGGAGAATGCCATGCCGAACACCAAATGCCTTGTGGATATTGCCCTCCTTGTTGGCCTGATTGCGTCGGCCTTCTCAACGGTCGCGCGTGGCGACGATACGATCCTGATCGAAAACCTTCTATGGGCTTCGGCAAGCAACGGCGAGAACATTCAGTGGCCCGAGGCCGTCGCTTACTGCGAGGATCTCAGTCTGGCGGGCCATGACGACTGGCGGCTGCCGACATTCGATGAGTTGGCCGGTCTGCACGACTCCGAATCGAGCGAGGGCATCCGCCCGCCTTTCCTTATCGGCGACTGCTGCCTGTGGAGTGGCGAGTCACTGGAAGATCGGCCGGCCAGGGACGGGGACGAGATCGCCGGGCGACCGGCGATGTATCACTGGGGGTTCATGTTCGATGGCGGACTTCCCTACTATGCCGTGCACATCTTCGACGACGGCCGCGCTTTGTGCACACGCGATGCGGAGGCGGATGCGGACCCAGGCGACTACCAGTAGCCGATCATCCGTCCGCAGGCAATTACCCCGAGCCAGATCAGCAGCGACAGGGCGCCGAAGCTGGCGAGAAGACGCTGGTCCCCGGCGGACTCGGGCTCACCGGCAGCAGCGCGCCGCCAGGCTCCCAGCCGCTGAATGACGGCGACGTTCACCAGCCCGGCCACGATCAGCGGCAGTTTGGTGTAGAGGAAGGGATTGCCGTGGTATTCGGTGGTGTTGAACGAGAACATCATGATTCCGCTCGTCGCGGCCGTCAGGAAGCCCAGGATGGCGATCGGTACCGTGGGGCGAATCAGATGAGCCGCTGGAATGGAGCGCCACAGGCCGATCAACCGGAGATCGAGCAGCACCACGGCGCCGAACAGGGTGGCAATTCCCAAAATATGCGCCAGATTGAGTAGGCCATAAGTCCAGATGCCGAGGCCGCGCAAGGTCTCGGCCAGCGCCGAGCCTTCGAGCCAGGCCATCCACTCCAGCATGACTCAGCCCCAATCGTTGCGATTATTCAGGCGGATAGACATCGAAGACCTTGTCGTCCCAGATCACGCGGCGCACCTTGGCTTCGAAGACCTCGGGGTCTTCGTTGCGTTCGCCGACCACGGTCACTTCAGCGCCGAGAGGAATGGTGCCCTCGCGCAGGCCGGCTCGGTGGGTGCGCGGACCGGGCGCCAGTGTGATGTCCCACCGGCGGCCATCGGTATCCTCGATCTGCATCGTGCCGTGGGCGCCGGCCAGAGTGACGCCGGTCACCACGGTGCCGGTGACTTCCACATCGCCTGCGCTATTGCCCGACCAGCCGTGATGCGCCAGCGCCGGCCAGGCGATCAGGCCCAGGCTCAAAATCATCAATGCATGCAGCAGATATCGGGTCATGGTTTGCTCGCTGGGAGTCCGTGGATGAGGTTGAATCGTAGCAAGAATCAAGGTGCGGCGATACGGCGCTCGATCCAGGATCACGTTCCGGCGGACCAGCAGGTGAGCCTTCGGGCACGGTTCCAGATCGCAGGCAACTTGTTTTTCCGGGTATAGTTTGACAGTCTTGCGCCCTTATCCGTCCACCGGACGAACCATGATCGCAATAAATCCATCAGGTAGCGATGGTTTTCCTGGCCCGTTCCGATGGGCAGTGCTTGTTCTGATGCTTCTGATTCCGGCCTGGCTCGATGCTAGTGTCGATGAGGATCTGCGGCGGGCCGAAGCATTGCTCAACAGCGATCCGGCCCGCGTTCTCGAGCAATTGGAAAGGCTGACACCGGCCACCCCCCATCAGCGGGTCCGACTTGCCGTTCTCAGGGCCACGGCTCACGTTTTTTTCGGCCGGGGTGAGGAGGCAAAAGCGTCTCTTCTGGAAGAACGAAACGTGCTCGCTAAGGTCGATTCGTCGCTGCAGTCGGCATGGTTTCGAACGTTGGCAACGGTCAAGTTCGCGCTCGACGAGAGGAATCAGGCACTGGAGGCCGGGCGCCGCGCGCTACGGCTGCTGAACCCCGAGCAACAGACGGCTGCCTACGCAGAATCACTGGTGGTCGCGCTTCAGGTATCGCTCGGATCCCTGCACTACAGCGATGCGTTGAGCTTTGCTGCGGAACTGCAGGAGTATCTGACCAACCCCGCCGTGGGCCCGGCCGTACGACGAGATGCCTACAGGATGCTGGGCACATTGCATCAGGAGTTCAATGATTCCGATCGAGCACGCGCGGCTTACCGGGCCGCCGGTGACTACGCCGCCGAGCTCGGGGATGCACTAAGTGAAGCCGATGCAGGCTATGCGCTGGTTGGCCTGTTGATCCAAGATGAACAATTCGAGGAGGCCGCCAGGGAGCTCGCTGTCCTGGCACGCATCTATGATGATGCCCGCGATCAGTTCGGACAGGCCATGGTCACGATGGAGCGCTCGCGTTTGGCCCTGCTTCGGGGCCAGGCCTCACGCGCTGAAGCCTTGAGTACAGAGGCAGCCCAGAGACTCGATGAATTGAGTGTTCCAGCACTGTCCAAAGCCGCTGAACTCATTCGGATCGAATCGCTCGTGGAGATGGGTCGCTTTATAGAAGCCGAGCAGGCGTCGGTACGCTTGGTGGAGAACTACGGCGAGGCAGGCATGGCCCCCATTCACTTTGAGCTTGAGGCGCGGATCGCCGCCGCGTTGGGCGACTGGGAGTCGGCCTATCTGGCCACGAGTGCCCAGCTGGAATCGGTGAAGAAAGATGTGGAAGAGCGGCTCTCGCGGGCTTCCGAACAAGCGCGGGCGCGCCTTGATGTCGAAGCGGATCGCGTGCGAAGAGCGAAGCTGGAATCTGACCTGGAACTGCAAGCGATTCAGATCGAAACCGCGGAACGCCAGGCCCGCTGGCAGTGGATCGTCCTTGTATTGACGATCAGCCTGCTATTGCTGGGCCTCTTTATTGTGGTCCGCCTTCGTCGTCAGCGGCGGCAGCTATCGGAGCTTGCGCTGCGCGATTCCCTGACCCACTTGCCCAACCGGCGCGCCTTCCTTCAGCAGGCCAGAAAGCTATTGGAACAGGCGCAAGCGTTGCAGAGTCCGACCAGCTTGTTGATGATCGATCTGGATCACTTCAAGCGGATCAACGATGAGTTTGGACACGATACGGGCGATGAGGCCCTGGTCTGTTTTGCCGAGATCGTTCGCACCGTGGCGCGCACCTCGGATCTGCCGGCCAGAATTGGTGGCGAGGAATTCGCTTTGTTGCTGCCGGGAACCGATGGCGATGGCGCCGGGCAGGTTGCTGAGCGACTGCTGGTTGCGCTGCGCGAATCGGCGCCTTTTGCGCGGGGCCAGGTCAATGCCATGTCGGCCAGTGTCGGCGTGGCCAGCGCGAAGTCCAGTGGTTCGCTGCCGGATTTGATGAAACAGGCGGACCAAGCGCTTTACCAGGCCAAGCGTCAAGGCCGCGATCAGGCGGTCGTCATGGCGTAGCGCTTGTCGCGAAGCTCGGGCCGCACCATCGCCGGTCGATCGAACCATCACCGAGGGCGCTAGAACAGGACTCCCGATCAGGAAGCCGTCCCTTTGCATTTCCTTTATCGGGACGGGCGACACTAACGACCATGCCGAACAAATCCAGCTCACTTTCTGAAGCGGCCCGGTCCCGAGTGATCGAAATGGCCTGGGAAGACCGCACCCCTTTCGAGGCGATCGAGTCTGAGTATGGCCTGACCGAGAAAGCGGTCATCGGTTTGATGCGACGCGAGCTCAGGTCGGCCAGTTTCCGCCTGTGGCGCAAGCGGGTTTCCGGCCGCAAGACCAAGCATCGGAAGCTACGACCGGCAGGCGTTTCCCGTGGCTACTGCCCCACCCAGTACAAGCACCGCTGATGAATCAAATCAATCCGCGCAAACTTGAGCTGAGCAAGTGGACTGCAATCGAACCGCGCGACCGGGAAAGACACTTTCTTGTCAGCGAGGTCGATATCGACGCTGACGGTGTGGTCATTGAGTGCATCCTCCAGGCCGTCTTGACCCAACGCGAGTCAGCCATCGATTGGCGCGACCTCAAAGACTCAAGCCACTGGCTTCAGGGGTGGAGATAGGTTTCCTTTCCAGTAGCTTGCGCTCCACCAGGGGCGCCCCGGATCACTTCAACACGTAAACGCTCTGCGCGCGTTTCAACGTCAGCAACTCATCGGTGTCTTTGCCGGAAAAGGCATGCTGGAAGAACTTGTGCAGCTTCTTGTTGCGAGTCGCTGGCTCGCCGAAGGGTGAATGCGATTTCTGCACCCAGGACGCATCGGTCAGGTCCACGTAATTGGCGATGTCGCTGTCCAGACGCTTGATGAAATGACCCAGGCGCGCCCTCTGGGCATCGCCGGTCTTCATGCGGGAAAGTCTCAGCGCATAGTCGTTTTCGTTGATGGTGATCAGCACTCGCTTGTTATGACGAATCTGGTCGACCCATAGGGAGTGGTGTTCGTTGTTCGTGTCCGCCTGACACAACACGACGTTGTCGAACAGCAGTTGGTTGCCCTCGCTGATCGTGGACTTGAGCATGTGTTTGTAGAGGTAGTTGCCCATGCTGTGAAACAGGCCGTTGATTGAAATCGTGCAGCGGTCGTCAATCAGCTTTGCAAAGAGACTGTCTCGTTTCTCGGCGTTGTTTGGATGCTGGTTTACGGCCCTTTCTTTCATTTCGCAGCGGATTGAGGCGGTGATCAGGTGCAGGTAATGATGAATCAGACGGAGGGACCTTTCCAGGGCCCCAGCTGAGGCTCGAGCGTCGCGCTTGTCCGACAGGTAGCTGGCTTTGCCGTGAACGCCGCCGCCATTGGCTGGCCAGGTGAACGGCAGGACTTCGACGTTATAGCGCTCCTCGAGCATGAACGCGGTGTTGAGCATGTCGCGGACATTGTTGTTGTAGCCGTGAACGAAGAACAGGAGGTTGCGGTCTTCGTCCTGGAGCTTCCTGAACAGCTTACAGGCCACCCTCAGGCTGCAGTAATGCTGGGCATCAGGGTCGAGGTCCAGCGAAAATTCATTGATGTAGTCTGTGGCTTCCGCCTTGTCGATCTTATCTTCGAGGATCTCCAGCCGCAGGCCGCGACCGTCTCGGGTGGCTTTGGCGACGCGCAGCTCGTTGTTGCCTTTCTGATTCGGCCGTTTCCCCAGCTTGTCCGTGCCCTGCTCGTCCGGATCCACCCGGCGATTGGTGATGAGATACATGCCGCGCTCCGTCAATTAGCCCTAGTTAATTGTTAACTATAAAACAGGCTAAATCAATAGCGCATCCCTGCCGCCGTGCTTGGCCGTTCTGCACTGGCAGGTTCCGGCGTACTCTCTCATTGGATTGATCGGCCCGGCGCGGATCCGGATTCCGAAGTTGCTGCCGGTCCAATCGTTGCGGATTTCCCGCTTGAACCGCGCTCCTAGCAGAGTTGCTGAGAGCGACCCTAGGTCCCGCAGAAGGTGTTGGCGACCACTTCTTCGGCCTTTGGTGGGCGCTGATAGGCGGCATGCTCGGGTTGTTCTTCGAACGGTCTGGCGAAGATTTCCAGCATTTCGTGCAGCGGGCTGAAATCAAGGTCTTTGACGGCCGCATCGGCGACGCGTTGGGCATGATGGTTGCGCAATATGAAGGCAGGATTGATGGCCTGCATGGCCCGTTGACGTTGTCGGTGATCGCCGCCTTCCGAATCCAGCGCAGCGCGCCAGCGCTCGGCCCACTGGTCGAAGCTTGCCGGTTCAGCAAACTGATCGCGTGCCTGGCGGTCGGCGCTATCCGATGCGGCCTCCAGATGACTCAGGGCGCGAAAAGTCAGGGTCATGTCGGCCTGGCGGTCGGCCATTCGTTTCAGCAGATCCAGAGCCAGCTCGGCGTTTTCCCCGGACGTGCCGAGACCGATCTTCTGGCACAAGCGGGTGTGGAATCTCCCTTCGAAAAGTTCAGGGATGCGATTCAACCGGTCGTTGGCCTGCTCGATGGCCTGGTTGGGGTCGGTATGGAACAGCGGCAGCAGGCATTCGGCCAGACGGGCCAGGTTCCAGTGCGCGATGGTTGGCTGTTGTCCCCAAGCATAGCGCCCGCGACGGTCGATGTAGCTGAAAGCGGTGTCGGGGTCGAAGACATCGAGGAATCCGAACGGACCGTAGTCTAGGGTTTCGCCAGAAATCGCCATGTTGTCGGTGTTCATGACGCCGTGAACGAAGCCGACTGACATCCAGAGAGCGACCAGATCAGTGGTGCGATGGGCAACGCGGTCGAAAAGCTGTAGGTAGCGCTCGGGCTGTCCGGCGAGATCCGGATCGTGCCGGTCGATGACAAAATCAGCGAGCGTCCGGACCTGTTGGCTGCGGCCGGTGCGGGCAAAGTATTCGAAGGTGCCAATGCGAACATGGCTCGAGGCGACCCGGGACATCACGCCGCCCGGCTCCGGCCGGTCGCGCATGACTTGCTCGCCGGTCGACATCACTGACAGCGCTCGCGTGGTCGGGATCCCCAGTGCGGCCATGGCTTCCGTGGCCAGGTATTCGCGAACGGCCGGGCCGATCGACGAACGCCCGTCGCCACCGCGCGAGAAGGGCGTTCGTCCGGAACCCTTGAGCTGAAGGTCAACGATCTGGCCATCGGGTGTTCTGATCTCCCCGAGCAGGTGCGCTCGTCCATCGCCCAGTTGCGGCACCCAATTGGCAAACTGGTGACCAGCGTACGCCTGCGCCAGCGGCTGGCTGTTGCGTGCAAGCCGGTTGCCGGCAAGCACGTCGACGCCCTCGGTGCCGGTCAGCCATTCCGGGTCGAGTCCGAGCTGACTGGCCAAAGCGGTATTGATCGCGATTGGTGTGGCTGCGGCGACGGGCGTTGGCGAGAGCCGAGCGTGGAAATCCTCCGGCAGGTCGGCGTATTGATGCAGTAGCTTGATCGACATACGGGGACTGTAACGGACCAGACGTGGAGAGCAACAGCTTCTGTCTTTCGGATCGAAATTGATCCGGGGTGGAACAAGAGAGGAAAAATACCTTGCGGTAGTAATAATTCCCAGAACACACACGGAGTGAAATTCAGCGATCGCTAAAAACAGGGGTTTAGCTGACTTTAGGAGCCCTGGCCTGAAAATTGCTTAAGGTTTTATCGTTCCAGTGACCCAGACCAGGGCGAGTTCGACAATGAGTCCAATCGATGAGAATGTGCATACCCTGCACCGCAAGCAACCCAACCAGCCTTATGACATTCCGGCCGAGCAGCTCGAGCGCATCATTGCTCGGGCCAGTGTGCTTCAGAATGCGCTCGGTGACGGTGAAGCGAGGCGCTTGAGCGAGGAAGAAATCATCAGTATCGGTCGTGAAGTCGGTCTGAGCGCTGAGCATGTCCGACGCGCACTGGCCGAGTACCGCGCCGATTCGCTCGTGCCGCCGGAACCTGAGGAGCATCCTCTTGTGGCGCGACTGCTGGGTCCCGGGCACGCCCGTGCCCGTCGTGTGATCACGGGCGATCCAGTCGAGCTCCACCATCGATTCGAACACCACATGATCAGCCGTGAGCGGATGCGCTCAGTGCGCCTGAGAAGCACTGAGTCTGTCTGGGAGCCTGACACCAGCTGGAGCGGGAAGCTCGGTCGTGCGCTGGATTTCAACGGCCAGGGACATGAAGTGGCCAAGCTCAATACGGTCAGCATCGTAACCGCCCCGGCTTCGTCGAGTGAAGCGATGGTGACGGTGACGGCGGATGTTCGTGAGGAACGCAAAGAGCAGCTTATGGGCTGGGGAATTGGTCTAGTGATGATTGCGATCTTTGTCCTGGTGCCCTATTTCACGAAAACGCCTTGGCTGTGGCTGCTGTTGGGTCCCGTTTTGGCGGCGGCCACCGCCGGTGCGATCTGGGCTGTGCGCGGCGCCATAGACGCCAAACGTCAGCGTGTGGCCTTGTTGCTTGAGGGGCTCTTGGACCAGCTCGAGTTCAGGCGCTGAACTGCGCGGCGACCGTGGCTGAGAGGGTCCTTATAGGCCACGAAAGCGAAACCGCTCGAATTCTGTTCCAAGTCAAATAAAGCCCGATCGCAGGCTTGTATGATGGCGCGCTTTTGGAGGCAGATTCGTGCGCAAGTTTCGAACCGAGACGGTTCTGAGCGTTCATCACTGGAACGATAGCCTGTTCAGCATTCGAACGACCCGTGACCCAGGACTTCGCTTCGAGAGCGGTCAATTCATCATGATCGGTCTTGAGGTCGACGGCAAACCATTGATGCGAGCGTATTCCTTTGCCAGCGCATCCTGGGAGGAGGAGCTGGAGTTCTATTCAATCAAGGTGCCCGATGGCCCGCTGACCTCCCGTTTGCAGTATGTCCAACCCGGTCAACGGATTCTGCTGTCACTGAAACCGACCGGCACCCTTCTGATCCAGGATCTATTCCCGGGGCCACGGCTGTATCTGCTGGGAACCGGTACGGGTTTGGCGCCGTTTCTCTCGGTC
>JGI12210J13797_10211866_pt1 | contig 50061 bp, 41 predicted proteins | sample ElkSlonscriptome_3_FD_13797 | JGI IMG/M metagenome (IMG submission 13797) | reverse complement strand
CGAAGCAGGAAACTCATCGGGTGACCGATGAAGCCCGCGCTCTATCCGTAGGATGAGCGCCGGGAGTATTCACTTATGCTAGTTCAAATTTGTCAGTTTTGAAGCGATCGCGTTGTGTAACCACAGCCGGTCACCGCGCCGCTATAGAGCAAATCCTTGGTCCATTGGCTCACCTTTGGGGGTGATGTAGCGGCGTTGCCCATTGAGTTCAACCCAGGCAAACCCCTGGGAAAACTGGCCGACGTTGCCAAACTGGGGGGGGATAACGCGCTCTCCGGCAGAGTCGATAAACCCATATTGCCCTTCAACGGCCACAGCTGCTCGCCCTTCGGAAAACGGGGCTGCGTAGTTGAACTGAGGTTCGATTATCATCGCCCCCAGTGAATCGATGTAGCCCCAGCGGCCATCGACCATGACTGCGGCTAGCCCTTCTGAAAAATCTGAGGCGAAGTCATAGGCTGGTGGGATTGCCAGTGCGCCAGATGGTCTGACAAAGCCCCAAGCTTGACCCTGCCGCACCCGCGCCAAAGATTCAGAAAACTCGAACGCGCCGTCAAACTGGTAAGGAATTACCACATCCCCTGTCGGGTCAATATAGCCCCAAGACTGATTCAGCCGCACCGCCGCCCGCCCCCCAGAAAACGAGCCCACATCCTCGTACTGAGCCATGATCTCCCACTGGCCGCTGGGCATAATATAGCCGTAGCGATCGCCCTCCCGCACGGCAGCTAGCCCCTCTGAAAACGGCGTTGCCAGATCAAACTGAGGCTCGATCACTAAGCCTCCCGCCGGATTGATGTATCCATACTTGGTGCCCGTGCGCACGGCGGCTAGCCCTTCTGAAAATGGGGTGGCGCTGGGATACTGCGGTACCACCACGACCCTGCCCGTGGGATTGATATAGCCGTATAGCGTTTCCGTTTTGACTAAGGCGCGATCGCCTATAAAGGGCGACATGCCGACAAAGGCATCTTCAATAATCAGCGTCGTGGTACCGCTGCGGTCAATGACGCGAAACTGATCATTCTGCCGGACAACCGCCAGCCCTTCTGAGAAGTCAGAGGCATAATCGAACTGTAAGGGTTGGCCGTCCATGGGAGATATAGGAGTTGGATTGGGCAGCGCTGAGCTTTTTGGGGCGATCAACGTCGGCAAGAGCTTCAGCAAATCAGAGGTGGGCCGGCATGACGATAGCATCAGCATAAGACCCAAGGCACCCCACCACCGACCTCGATACGCTAAGCAGAGCGCCATGTCATAGTACCTTTTGGAGAAACTGACGGGCGCGATCGCTTGTCGGGCTGGTAAAGAACACATCCGGCGTAGCGTCCTCCACTAGCCGCCCGCCATCTAGAAAAAGAATGCGCTTTGCCACCTCCCGCGCAAACCCCATTTCGTGGGTCACGATGGCCATGGTCATACCGCTATCGGCCAAGTTCTGCATCACGTCCAGCACCTCTTTCACCATCTCGGGATCAAGGGCTGAGGTGGGCTCGTCAAACAGCATAATGTCGGGCTCCATCGCCAAAGCTCGAGCGATGGCCACCCGCTGCTTTTGCCCCCCCGATAGCTTGGAGGGGTAAGCATCTGCCTTGGCGTCTAGCCCCACTTTCTGCAGCAAATCCATACCTATATTTCGGGCTGCACCACTGCTCATGTTTTTGACCTTAGTGGGAGCGTAGGTCACGTTTTGCAGCGCATTCATATGGGGAAACAGATTGAAATGCTGAAACACCATGCCCACATTTTGGCGAATAGCCATCACATCAGTACGACGGTGGGTGATGTCAGTCCCGTTGATCAGAACCTTACCGGATGTGGGGGTTTCCAGAAGGTTGATGCACCGCAAGAAAGTAGACTTGCCGGACCCAGACGGTCCGATCATGGCGACCACCTCACCTTTCTGGACTTCAGTGGAAATCTCTTTGAGAACCTTGAGGTCGCCAAAGGACTTATAGAGGCGATCGACTTTGATGGCGGGTTGGGTCATGGCGATCGTAAATAGGGATAGAGGGTCTGCTGTGCTGCCTGCTGAGCAGTGGTCAAGTACTACGCTGCATGCGCTTTTCTAGCAAGACAGCGCCGATGGTCAATGCCATCACCATGAGGTAGTACACCAGGGCCACAACCAACAGCGGTTCAAAGTAGACATACTTTTCCGCCGCGACAATTTGTGCCCGTCGCAGTAAGTCCTGGGCTCCAATCACCGATACTAAAGCCGAGTCTTTTAGCAGAGCGATGCTTTCATTGACTAAGGCCGGCAAGATATTTTTGATAGCCTGGGGCAAGATGATGTCTAGCATCATGGGACGGTAGCGAACCCCGAGGGATAGCGCCGCTTCGCGCTGCCCTTTGTCTACGGCAACAATGCCAGCGCGAATCACTTCCGAGACATAGGCTGCCGAATTGAGGCTAAAGGTGAGTACCCCAGCTTGAAAAGCGGAAATATCTTGCCCTGTCAACTGAGGAAAAGCAAAGTAAATCAGCGATAGCGTCACCAGCAGCGGCGTTCCTCGGAACACGGAGGTGTAGGCCATACTGAACCAGTAGAGAGGCTTGATGCTGGAAATCTTGAACAGCGATAAAATCGTGCCCCAGATGAACCCCAAAAGCGCCGAGATTGCCGTGAACTTGAGAGTCACCAGAAGACCCTGAAGAATAAACGGCATGGAAGGTCCGATGCGGGCAAAGTCGAGGTCGAGGGCAGCTAGATACCAAAAATCTAGCCCTGCAGGGCTTAGCATGGCTTACTCGCCTCCCTGCTGTTCGTAGAATTCTTCAAACCAGCGGTTGATGAACTCATCTAAGGTGCCGTTTTCCTGCATCTGGTCTAGCACCTGATCAAATTCGGCCCTCAGCTCTGAGTCTTTGGGGAAGGCGATCGCAGAGCCCGATTCTTCTGCGCTCTCTACGGTACTAAATTCTAGGTCATCGTTGTTTTGGATATAGCCTTTGGCCACGGTGTCTTCGATAATGGCGGCATCGATACGCCCCGCCTTGATTTCTTGGACCAGCTCACTGATTCTGTTGCGGGGTTCCACCGTAATGTCGTCGATGGTTTCGGCCTGCTCCTTCAGCTCTCCTTCTTGAATAGAGCCAAGCTGCACCCCCACCGTTGTTCCAGCGAGATCCTCGTAGCTGCCATATCCTGACCCCGCCGCCGCCACGATAGTGTTTTTGGCATCGTAGTAGACATCGGTAAAGTCGACGCTCTCTTTTCGCTCTTCGGTCGGCGTCATGCCCGCCATAGCAAAATCGACCCGCTGACTCTGTAGGGCAGGAATGATGCCGTTGAACTCCATATCCTGAATTTCAAGGCCATAGCCCAGTTCGCTGGTGATGTACTTGGCGATGTCGACATCAAACCCGACGGGCTCACCATCTCCCGCTGCCGTCTCATAGAACTCATAGGGCGGATAATCAGCGGATGTGGCCATCACCAGCACCTGTTCACCGTCATCGCCCGCCGCCGCATCTTCAGCAGTGTTGTTTGCTGATGTGCAGGCTGTTGTGGCACCGAAGGCCAAAATGACTGACAGGGTTGTGAGAGAGGCGATAGGACGGGCCGTAGCCATTCGGATCATAGCCATTGGGTAGTTCAGACGGGAAACGACATAGCCTATATTAAGCCTGTAAAGAGCTAAAGCAAATCGTATACAGCGATACGAGATGGCTAGAGATGCTTGCTTAGAGATAAAAGCTCGGTATCAAAGTGGTAAATTAGACGAGCACGCCACAGGCGCTGTGCAAAAAATTCTTCTGGAGAATAGAAATGGCACCGGCACCCAATGAGCCAACCCCTCAGTCTCCCCAAAGCGGAGAGGCTCCCCCAGACGAAGTCAGCGCCGATAGCGATCGCGTCAGCCCTAGCTCTGGAACGACGCCTCCCCTCCCAGACATAGAGCCAATGACTGCTGGTTCAACTGCAGAGGTTACGTCAGAGCCGGAAGCGCCAGGGCCGGAAGCACCAGAATCCAAAGCAACAGAACCCGAAGCCTCAGCTCCAAATCTATCAGAGCCGTCGCCCGAGGGTGCCGACGCCACAGAAAGCTCTTTAGATGACAGCCCCGCTGCACCGCCAGAACCCAGCCCCGTCACTTTTGAAGATATTGCCCCGGTGGCCCCATCTGCCGCTGAGTCTGAGCCAGCTCTAGACCCCGTCCCAGAATCGGCAGCAGCCCCAGCCCGGCCATCTGCATCTCCAGCTCCATCCGCATCTCCGTCTGGCAGGGCAGCCGCTACTCCAACCGCCTCAGCAGGGACAGTTCAGCGCATTTGGAGCCTGGCGCAGCCCCCGCTATCCGCCGCCGCAAAGACAGCTCTAGCCACGGGGATCAAGGGCGCAAACTGGTTGACCCACAAGCTAGAGTCTGCTCCTCCAGCGCCCGAATCTAGCCAGACCGGAGTTCTTGGCATTTTGACGGGGGTATGGCGTATCATCAAGCCCCTGCTTGTTGCCGTCACTCTGTCGCTATCGCGCTTGTTTAATCAGCTGCTGCAGTGGTCCCTAGAGCGCCTCGACCCAGAGGTGAAAGCGGCGGCAGCAGCAGAGTCATCTCGCGTGGCGTTTCTGATCACCTCTGCAACCCTTGCGCTGCTGTTCTTCCTCGGTGGCTCGGCGATCAACCCGTCCCCCGCCGCTCCACAACCATCGGGGGACGCTGCTCCTACGGTAGTCCGGCCAGCGCCCGAGCAAGCCCGCCTAGATGCGGTTCAGGCTCAACTGTCTGATGTGGTTGAACGCTATAACGGAACCGTGTACGCCGTCGATCTAGACGTCATAGGCGATCGCCTCATTGTCGCTCTAGATAACGGCTGGTATCGTCTCAGCGAAGATCAGCAGCAGCGGTTTGCCCGTCAGCTGCAGCGCCAGGCTCGCGATGCCAAGTTTCCGCAGCTGACCCTGGTCAACGAGAGCAATGAGCGTATTGCCCGAACTCCGGTGGTGGGCGATGACATGGTGTTGTTCCAAACGGCTGCTCCGCCGCCGCCGCCCGAGGTTCCAGATACTCTAGATTCTCCCGGTCAACCGCCCGACACTGGCCTTAATGACCCATCTGGCGGCACCGCTGGGGCTAACGCCGGCGATAGCGCATCCCCGGCAGCTGTGTCACCAAATCCATCATCTCCAGCTGCGCCAGCGCTGACAGAATAGTTCCGGTGCCGAGAGCTGTCTGCTGCGCAATATGGTCCAGCAGCCTGGGGTCGTCCTGGACGGCATCTAGAACCTGAGCCAAATCAGGCGGTAGATCTCGAACAACGGCCTCTATTTGGTTGGGCCGGTGAGGCTTGGCTTTATCGAAATTTATGTCCCGCTCCAACGCCGGAATTGCCCCCAATGACTCTAGCAAGGACGCTTCGCTCAAGATCATGCTTGCCCCTTGGTTGACGAGCTGCAAACAGCCCTCAGATTTGTTGTTGTCCAAGGTTCCGGGAAGCGCATACACATCTCGAGCATATTCGTTGGCGACCCGCGCCGTAATCAAGGCTCCGGACTTGAGTGGGGCTTCTAGCACCAAAGTGGCGCGGCTAAGGCCAGCAATGATTCGGTTGCGGCGGGGAAACTGGGACCGGTCGGGGGGAGTGTTGGCAGCGTACTCGCTTAACAGCAGACCGCTGCTCAGAATGCGCTCTGCCAAGGCTCGATTGCGCCGGGGATAGATCAAGTTTATGCCAGTTCCCATGACTGCCAAAGTCCGTCCTCCCGCCTCTAAGCAGCCCTGATGGGCGATCGCATCGATGCCTTCCGCCAATCCCGACACAATGGTTACCCCCGCTCGGGCTAGCGCCTGGCTGATGCGGTAAGTCCAGCGGCGTCCATATTCGGTGGGGTGACGGGTGCCCACAATGGCAACGGCCAGGGTATGGCCCTGGTTTTCATCCTGATAGGATTGACCTCGATAATGCAGGAGGGGCGGTGGATCAGGGATTTCAAGCAAGAGTCGGGGATAGTCTGGGTCTGGCGGTGTCCAAAAGCAGGGATTTTTCTGAGCGTAGGCCAGGTAGCAGGTCATGGGGTCAAGGTGCGATCGCGCAGCATCAATGTCCATGGCCGTCGCCAATCCGATGCCTTCTACCTCTAGCAGCGCCGACATATCAGCTTCCCAGGCGCTAGCCAATGTGCCAAAATGCTGCCACAGTCGCTGTATCCGAATAGGACCCACGCCAGGAAGTTGAGACCAAGCGACCCAGTAAGGTCGGTCGGCGGTCGAGCTGTTCGCTTCTGTCACAATAGGGCACCCCAATACTCTGGATCAGAGTGCCCATAACTACAGGAATATTTTGTCACCTTGGGCTAATGGCGGGGCGCTGAAGGGCATAACCCACTATTCCCCTGCCCTACGACAGTTCGATGTGGGCAAACATCTCACCTCATCTCCCCAATTGCCCAAAGCCATCAGCAGCTCAGCGACTGTCTTCCCCGATACTGGCTCTACCCAATTGGGCACAATCTCCGCCAGCGGCACCAGAACAAATGCTCGTTCCATCAGCCGCGGATGGGGCACCTGCAGCTCTGGTAAGCAGATCACCGCATCGTCAAACAGCAGCAAGTCTAAATCCAACGTCCGGGGACCCCAGCGCTCCTGCCTCTGCCGCCCGAACTGCTGCTCAATGGTCAGCAGATTTTCCAGTAGATCTACTGCCGATAGCGATGTCTCTATCACCGCACAGGCATTGAGGTAGTCAGGCTGAGGCGGTCCCACGGCTTCCGTCTGATACACCTGCGACCTATGGCACACTGCGATCGCCGGATGATTATCCAGCGCCTGTACTGCCCCCTGCAGCATGGCCAGTGGATCTCCCAAGTTACTGCCCAAAGCGATCGCCGCTCGGTGGCCTTGTTTGCCCTGACTGCATGCTTCGCCATCCCCAGCGGGACTCGCCTTGACCAAGGAGCTAGGCTCTACCAAGTGGGGTCCACCGCCAAATTTACCGTCAGCTGCGCGGGCTCTGGCGGCACCGCCGAAATGCAAGAACAGATGATGTCGCCATTCTCTAGCTCCACCTCACAGGCGTGGCAAGACCCCATAAGACACCCCGTGGGAATAGAAACCCCGGCTCGCTCCGCGACCTGTAGCAGCGGCTCTCCCACCGTGGCCTCTACCGTGACATCATCGGGCAAAAATTGAACGGTTATCGTCATATCACAATGAATTTAGCGGTATGGCCAGTCCCGCAGCACAGGACATACCAACTATGGTAGCCAAATCAGCTCAGCGCTTTGAGCTTATCTAGCACAGGGGCGAGGTCGATATGCGCTGCAACGCTGTCAGCAATGCCGTCTAACATCACTTCTCTCTGCTCTCGATAGTTGGGAATACCCGTGGGCAAGGAGCTAAGACCTCGCTGCTTCCTGAGCCGATTGAGCCAGGTCCGTCGCCAAGGGCCATTGTCGAAAATGCCATGTAGGTAGGTCCCCCACACGGACTGAGACATGTCCACTATTCCTAGGTTGGCGTCGTCAAATATCGCCTGAAATCCGGATTCGGCTCCATCTTCAGACATCTCGGGCTGTATGACTTGGCTGCGACCTTGACGGATTTCGTAGCCGGCCACGGGTAGCCCCGTCTGAGGAAAGCGGGAGGTAACTAGGCGCTGCCGCGCAATCTTCTGGCCAGTGATCACAGTTTTGAGGGGCACTAAATCCAGGCCACGATAGCGTCCCTCATGGCCTTCTACTCCCTCAGGGTCGGCCAGCATGCGTCCCATGATTTGGAAGCCACCGCAGATGCCCAAAATTGTCCCCCCCGCCGCTGCATACTCCTGAATGGCGTCGGCCATGCCGGTGCGCTGCAAGGCAATTAAGTCAGCAATAGAAGTCTTGGATCCAGGAATTATCAGAGCATCGGGATAGCCCAAGTCATCTTTGAGACCGATATAGCGGACGTAGACCGAGGGCTCTGCATCTAGAGGGTCGAAGTCTGTAAAGTTGGAGATACGCGGCAGCCGGATCACGCCAACGGTGAGGTCTTGGCCTCGGCTAGCGACTCGGCTGGTCAACGAGAGGGAATCCTCAGCAGGAAAGGGCTGATCAGTCCAGGGAATGACCCCCAGCACAGGAATGCCGGTCCGCTGCTCTAGCCAATCGACGCCAGGCTGAAGCAGCGATCGCTGCCCACGAAACTTGTTGATGACGATGCCGCAGATCAGCTCCCGCTCGTCGGGCTCTAGCAGTTCTAGGGTGCCGACCACATGGGCAAATGCTCCCCCCCGGTCGATATCTACCACCAAAATTGTGGGGGCGTTGAGGTGTTTGGCGACCCGCATATTGGCCAGGTCGCGGTGCTTCAGGTTGATCTCAGCAGGACTCCCGGCCCCCTCGCACACCAATAGGTCAAAGTCATCATCTAAGCGGCGGATGGAGTCTTCCACAGCTTGCCAGGCTGGCTCCAAGAAGCGATCGTAGTAGTCAACTGCATTGACGGTGGCTACAGGGCGTCCTTTGATGATCACCTGAGAGGTCTGATCACCTTGAGGCTTAAGCAGCACAGGATTCATCTCAATGCGAGGTGTTACTCCTGCTGCCCAAGCTTGCACCGCCTGGGCATGGCCGATTTCTCCACCGGCCGGAGCAACATAGGCATTGAGGGCCATGTTTTGGGCCTTAAATGGGGAAACGCGCCACCCCTGTCGATGCAATATACGACAGAGCGCCGTCGTCAAAAATGACTTGCCCGCGTGGGAGGTCGTCCCCACAACCATGATGGCCTTCATCCAGAATCCTCCGAAAAAATTTGTACCGTCAGGATGGCGTCGGGAGCGAGTACGATTTTGGCACGACTCTGGTACGACTCTTGGGGCTCCCAGCTTGCTAGATTATGGTGCTTACAGCATTACTATAGCCAAAGCACTATAACCAATGCGGCAACCGCACCCATCGGTTAACTCTATTCAAGAGGTAAGCCACCCAATACGGAGAATTATCAGCTTTTTTTCCCTGATTCCATCGGGAAATCAGTTGGCGACCAAGGGGCGTCAGTCGAAAGCTATCGGTTAGGCCCTGACCATCCACCTCTCGCCGCAGTAGCCCTGTCTGGATCAGCCACATCAGCTCATTTTCTACCCTCAGTTCTGGCAGAGTCCTGGTGATGTATTGGTTATGGACGCCAAGGGAACCGGCGATCGCTCCTAGGGCTACGCTTTGCCACTGCAGGATCTCGAACAGCCGCTGCTGGAATGGTGAGCAGCGTACAGCCCGCTCAGCCCGCCTCAGGACATGGGGGGAATAGGAGACGACAGGGGAGGACTGTTGAGGGGCAGATGTCATGATTTGAAGACGTGTTGGCGGAGACGCGATAAAAAACCTGTGAATGGCACGTTAGGCCATGGCACAGAGGGCTAGCAAAGCTGGCTGGACAAAATAGGTGACCAAAGTTGGCTAAGTCAAAGTTGGCTAAGTCAATGCTGCCGATGTTTAGCGACAATTATTAGTTGCAACAGTTTAACCGACTGTATTCTGGTGGTGTAGCAGGCTTTGCCGACGTATCGGGATAGCCGCTTTATTAGTTTAACTATTAGACGGGAAGTCCCGCGCTGTATGCAAAGCCTCAGCGTCGGGAGTATTCACCCAGATCTTATTAGGCATCGCCATGAGCTATTGCTTCAACCCCAGCTGCCCTGATCCCGGAGTTCAGCGCATGCGGCACCTGGAGAGCGCTCAGTTTTGCTCTAACTGTGGGGCACCGCTCCGGCTCATCGATCGCTACCGGGCTACCGTTCGGGTAGGAGATGGGCAGTTCGGGCAAACCTTTTTGGCTCTAGATGAAGCGACGGGGAAGCGCTGCGTCATCCGACAGATGCCTATACCATCACCCGATCACCCTTTGCTCCAAGCGGAGGCCCTAGGGCAGCGAAGCCAGGCCCTGCGGCAGCTCAACTCCCACCCACAGCTGCCCGCACTACTGGCCTGGTTTACTCAACAAGCCCAATACTACTGGGTCTCGCAGTTTATTGATGGCCCCACATTAGACCACGCCAAAGTTGCTCTAGATAGTGCCGATATCCTGCGGCTTCTTGCCGAGGCTGTCCCGCTTTTAAAGATTCTCCATGAGGCTGGCATCTATCACGGCGACATCAAGCCCGCAAACCTGATTCTCGCGCCCCTTTCTAAGACAGAGCCCCTTCCTAAGACAAAGGTTGAGGGCGATTCCCAGATGCATTTGGTGGGCTTTGATTTTGGCCGGACCTACGGCAATACTTCCGACGCCCATAGGGCCGATTTGCAGCACCTTGGGCAGCTCTGTGCCTATCTGCTGACTCCTAGCCCGAAGCTAGGCTGGTCTGCATTCGATGGCCAGGTTCCTTCTCTTGCTGATGCAGAGTTGCATTCGGTGCTATCTCGCCTAGCAGGGACGATGTCACCAACCTACGCTTCGGCGACCGAGGTCTCAGTGGCGATCGCAGCCCTACTCCGTCGAGATGGCCCAACGTTAGTCCCCTATCAACCGGATAACACTGCTGCTGAGCCACCTCTTGGGGCCGCCGGGTGGACCTGCCGCCATACCCTTGAGGGCCACAATGCCTGGGTACGCTCTGTTGCGGTCAGCGCCGATGGCAACTGGGCGATCAGCGGGAGCGGAGATAAAACAGTGAAGGTCTGGTCCATCAAGACTGGAGCATTGCGCTATACCCTGGAAGGGCATGGGTCTTGGGTAAGGGCTGTTGCCGCTGCCCCCAACTCGTCTACTATCGCCAGCGTCAGCAACGACAAGTCAATTCGAATCTGGAGTCTGGATACAGGCCAATGTAGCCACATCCTGCGACAGCATACCGACTGGATCCGTGCTATCACTTTTCTTCCTGATGCCCGCTTGGCCTCTGCCGCTCAGGACAAAACTATTTTGCTGTGGGACATAGCGTCAAAAACGGTAACCCATCGCTTCCTAGGCCATCAGCATTGGGTGCTGGCGCTGGCGCTAACGGTAGATGGTACCCGGTTGATTAGCGCTAGCCGCGATCGCACTATTCGTCTGTGGGATTTAGCGTCTGGACAATGCTGCTGTATCTTGACAGGGCATCAGGCTGAGGTCACCTGCGTGGTGGCTTGCCCCCATACTGGAGCCATCATCAGCGGTAGTGCGGATAAAACAATCCGTTACTGGAACCAGCAGACCGGAGAATGCATCGAGGTTGTTAACTGTTCGGCTGGCGTCAATAGCTTAGCCATCCAGCCTCATCTACAGCTCTTAGCGGCAGGATACAGCGATAAAACCATTGGGTTTTGGACCCTAGAACGCGATCCTATAGGCCGTCTGATTGGTCACAACAACTGGGTATGGTCTGTTAGCTTCTCAGAGACTGAGCCAGTGCTGGTGAGTGGCAGCTGGGATGGAACTGTTAAAATTTGGTGCTCAGCGGACACACAAGACCAACTATTCGCGTACCGTTAAGTGGTGGTTACTGCTGAAATAATGGCAGTATTTTTCTGGCATTATCTCCGCTCTCTGTAAACATATATGACAAAAATGACGTCAAGACAGCTTACCGTCTTGACAGCACCTAATTTGCTCCCTATTCTGTCAAACATACCCGGGTATTTGAATATGTCTAATCAATATATGAAGGATAAACAAAAGGTCACGCTCTACATCCCTCCAGAGCTGCATCGCCAGCTCAAGATTCAGTCCGCCGTCGATGCTGAGCCTATGTCTGCCATCGCTGAGCGTGCCCTGATGCTGTACTTAGAGCATTCGGAGGTGCTGCAGAGCCTGGACCATGGGCATGCCCACCAGATCCATAGCTGTCCCAAATGTCGTGCCGATTTCGTCCTTCGGAACGGAGAGGCAGTGGCTATCTCATCCCGCACCGGTTCTGCCCCCGTCATCGACAGCGTCCGCACCGTTGATGATGACGTAGACGGTTTGTATCCTGTCCAGCAAGAGCATGACCCTGAAGAGCTTGTGCCCTGCTAGCTGTCTCGGTGCAGGTAGTCTCAGTGCAAGTGGTCTCGCTCCAAGCGTCGATTAGTTTTCTCTGTTCCAAGTTGTAGGTCTGGTTATGAAAGAAGAGCTCAATGTTCTGGTTCAAGCTCAATATCCTTTGATCTACCTCGTAACGTCAGAGGAAGAGCGGGCTGTCAGCACCATTTCCCATCTACAGCCCGGTCGTAAGGTGTACGTTTGGACAGTAACGCGCGGAATCATTGAGTACGATTCGGCCCGTGGCCCAGCCCAGCCCAGCCACAACACCGTCTCCCCAGAAGCCGCCATCGAATGGACCCTACGGCAAAAAGACCCTGGGATATATATCTTTAAGGATCTCCATCCGTTTCTCGACTCCCCTGCTGTTACGCGTTGGCTAAGAGACGCCATCAGCAGCTTCAAAGGCACACAAAAAACTATCGTCTTGATGTCACCTGTGCAGCAAGTTCCCATTGAGCTTGAAAAAGAGGTCGTTGTTCTTGATTTCCCGCTGCCAACGCTGTCCGAATTGAACCAGGTGCTGTCCAAGCAGCTCGATCAGACCAGATCTCGCCGCATTTCGACCGAGGCTCGGGAAAAACTGCTGAAGGCCGCTCTAGGTTTGACCCGCGATGAGGCGGAGAAGGTGTACCGGAAGGCGCAGGTCACCGCAGGTCAGCTCACTGAAGAAGAAGTCGATGTCGTCCTCTCTGAGAAAAAGCAGCTTATCCGGCGCAATGGCATCCTCGACTATATTGAGGAAGATGCAACCATCAACTCTGTTGGGGGATTGGCGGAGCTAAAGCAGTGGTTTCAGCAGCGGTCTAATGCTTTTACAGAGCGCGCCCGCGAGTATGGTCTACCTCAACCAAAAGGCATGCTAATTTTGGGTGTGCCGGGGTGCGGCAAGTCCCTAATTGCCAAAACCACCTCTCGCCTCTGGGGACTGCCCCTGCTGCGTCTTGATATGGGCCGAGTCTATGACGGTTCAACCGTGGGTCGTTCTGAAGCCAATCTTCGCAGCGCGCTCAAAACAGCGGAATCTATTTCCCCCGTCATCCTATTTATTGATGAAATCGACAAGGCCTTCGGAGGCTCTGGAGGGTCCGCTGACTCAGATGGCGGCACGTCAAGCCGAATCTTTGGATCGTTTCTCACCTGGATGCAGGAAAAGACGTCCCCCGTGTTTGTGATGGCGACTGCCAATCGCGTTGAGAGATTGCCCAGTGAGTTTCTTCGCAAGGGCCGCTTCGACGAAATTTTCTTCGTTGATCTCCCCAATGCTGAAGAGCGCAAAGAAATATTTACGATTCACCTTTCCAAGCGGCGTCGGGACATTAGTCGCTTCGATTTGGATCAGTTGGCCAACGTCTGCGATGGATTTTCAGGAGCAGAGCTTGAGCAGGCGTTAATTGCCGCGATGTACGATGCTTTTGCCCAAGACCGAGAGTTTACTCAGCTCGACATCATCGCTGCGATCAAGTCGACTTTACCCCTTTCTAGAACCATGAGTGAGCAGGTAACGGCCCTAAGAGATTGGGCTAGGCAGCGCGCGCGACCTGCTGCTGCGTCAGTTGCTGAATATCAGCGACTGGAGTTCTAACAAGCTTTCCCTTAGTCTCTTGTGGGATTAGGGGATGGGCTAGCACTGCTGCTAGCAGCCAAAAAGACCGTCATTCGCCCCTTAGGGCATATGCGGTCACCTCTGTCAAAAACGTTGTTCTCTCTTTATTTCCGCAGGAGTAAAAAAATGTCTCACTTTAGCACGCTGCGAACCAAGATCACTGATGCTGCTATCCTGAAGTCTTCTTTGGCTGACCTAGGCATTACGGTCACCTCTAGCGCTGATGTCCGCGGCTACAATGGCCAGCGGTTGCGCGCTGATATCGTCGCTGTTCTCGACGGCGAATATGATCTAGGTTGGTCTCTCAACAGCGATGGCTCCTACGACTTGATTGCTGATCTCTGGGGTGTTGCCAAGAAGCACAACCAGACTGAGCTAATTAACTCTATCAACCAGAAGTATGCCGTCAACAAGACCTTGGCCGAGGTCAAGCGTCCTGGACTTCAAGGCGCAAACGTTAAGCTGGTTCTGCAAAAGTAAGAATCTCTTCAAGCGTTCCCAAATTTCGGGTTGGCCTGCGGGCCAACCCGTTTTTTATCCCCATGCTCGGTTTGCTCCCGCTCCCCATACGCTTGTTTACACCAATGATATTGTTGAGGGAAGTGCTGGTAGCGGTTGCGATCGCTGCGTGGCTGGGGCACTGCCAACAATCGTTACTTTCCAAAAATGCTTAGTTCCTTTACTCTAGAGCGTAGGACCCTATACCACTGGTCCAACCATTTGAATTTGGTGTTGATTGCCCTACATCCATCAGGGCATTGATCGTCAACCTACCCGTCGTGTATATTTCATGCAGACTGAAGCATTCAGCGAACTTTTTCCACTATTTGGCTCTGCTAGCACAGAGACCTTAGAGTGGCTCCTCTCTATTGCTGTTGAGCACGACTACCCAGCCGACCGCGCTGTTTTGATGGAAGATGCTTGGGGCAACGCCGTATATTTTATTGAGTCCGGCTGGCTCAAGGTCCGCCGCCACTCCAACGACAACGTAGCGACATTGGCGATCTTGGGTACGGGCGACTTTTTCGGCGAGATGGCTATTCTTGACGAGTCCCCTCGGTCAACTGACGTCATTGCCCTGTCGTCGGTCAAGCTGCTCAGCGTTTCTGCTCAACGATTTATCCAGACGCTGTTCAAAGATTCTCAGCTCCACCATCGCCTTTTGCAGCTCATGGTGAGACGGCTGCGGCAAACCAATGCCCGGTTCCAGCTGCGCCACCAGCCGCCTGCAATCAAACTGGCTAACACGTTGATTCACCTATCGGAACAGTATGGCCATCCAATCGAAGCGGGGACGAAGATGTTCAACGTGCCGCCTAAAGATTTGGCCGACGTCACCGATATCAGCGTGGATGACACCCTCAAGATTTTAGACAAGCTGAGCAGTAAAGGCTGGATCAAGATCGCGCCCAATGAGCAGGCGCTTTACTTGACCAACAGCAAACAGCTTGCACATCTCGCTGGACAGATTTGACCTGCTAAAATTCTGTAGCGGTAATTCTGTAGCGGTAAAGAAGTGTTGCTGGTTTTGGATCACATGCTTAAGGGACATAGATGACCCAGCGGCTGTATGGTAGCCTGCAGGCAAGTCAGAGTTGTTCTGGCTAGAACCCGCCCTATTTACTAGGAGAATGGCATGACTCAGCGTCCTCCAACGCCACCCTCTATTTCCCCCCGCCAAATGACCCTACTGCGCGTTGTTGCGTATATGGCTTGGTCCGATGGTGGGCTTGCTGATGAAGAGGTCGATGTGATGCTCAATCGGCTCAGCAGCATTTTTGCCCATGGCAATGCACAGATTGAGAGCTTGCAGAAAGAGCTGCGCTCCTATCTGATGCAGAATATTCCGCTAGAGGAGCTTGTGCCGAGAATTCAGTCCTACGAGGAGCGGAAGCTAGTTCTGAGACTGGGCTATGAAGTCATTCGAGCAAATACGCGATCGCCTGGTGAAGCAGCTATCAATGCCGATGAAGCAGATGCTTACGATCGGCTTAAACAGCTGCTGAGCCTGCCAGACAGCGATGTGCAGCAGATTCAAGCTGAGGTTGAAGCCGAAGGCCATGAGCCCAGCGACATGGTAAATACCTTAGCCCACGAGCTACAGAGCTTTGTCGACCAACAAGACTAGCGTCAGATTGAGGCTCAGACCGCAGCTCAGGCATCAGCTCATGTCTAACATGCGCTGAATTGGCCGGTATGCCAACTCCCGAGTCTTCTCAGCCATGGTGATTTCGGGTGAGCGATCCTTCATACAGTGGTACAGCTTCTCTAAAGTGTTAAGCCGCATATGAGGACATTCATTGCAGGCACAGTTGTTTACTGCTGGCGCTGGGATAAACCGTTTGTGTGGAGCCTGCCTCCGCATTTGGTGAATGATACCGGGTTCTGTAGCAACAATGAACGCTATTGCATTGCTATGTTGCACATAGCTGAGTAGCGCGGTTGTTGAACCAATGTAGCTTGCGTGGCGAAGCACAGAGGACTCGCACTCTGGATGGGCGATGAGCTCTGCTTCTGGATGCTCAACCTGAAGCCTCACAATCTGCTTTTCCGAAAACGTTTCGTGAACAATGCAGCTTCCGTCCCACAACAGTAAGTTTCGTCCGGTCTGCGCCGCGACATACTGTCCCAAATTGCGATCGGGGGCAAAGATAATGGGCTGCTGAGCTGGAATCTGCTGAATGATCTTGACTGCGTTTGAGCTCGTGCAGATGATATCGCTCATGGCCTTGATCTCTGCCGTGCAGTTGATGTAAGACACCACGATATGATCGGGATGTGCAGCCTTGAATTGAGCAAATTGCTCGGGAGGGCAGCTATCTGCTAGAGAGCACCCTGCTGAAAGGTCAGGCAACAGCACAAGCTTGTCGGGGTTGAGAATTTTGGCTGTTTCGGCCATGAAGTGAACCCCAGCAAACACGATGACCTCGGCGTCAGTCGCAGCAGCCTGTCGGGAAAGGCCAAGAGAGTCGCCGATGTAGTCTGCAACATCTTGGATATCACTCTCTTGGTAGTAATGAGCCAACACGACTGCGTTGAGCTCTCGCTTCAGGCCGTCAATGGCGTCAAAAAGATCAAGGGGAAGCGCAATAGAAGGTCGGGAGGGGACAGTGGTGAACACAGTATTGTCCTGCTGTTGTTGGGTATAGCGTTTGGTCGATCATGGCCGGAGCTTGATCGAATTATAGTATTTCTTACTAAAACTAGCAGCCTGGATAAATTTGGTAAGGCTATAGCGTTTCGCCAGCTGGCCGAATCCGAGCATTTAGCCCGCCCCTAGAGTCGGTGACCGGAAAAGCTTTGGTTGCAAGAAAATGGTGGGCTGCTACAAGTAAGAGACGAAGGGTTGGCCCCCTTGTCCCAAATCCTTCACCGACCCGTAGCCTGTTTTTGTCTCAGAGCCGATAGAGACAAAGCGGCATAGTATAATCGTTGTTATTTAGTGCTGTCAGCGTCACGCTGCGGCAATATCAGAAATTTTGTATCGAGCTTATATAAGAGAGAGCCTTCAAGTTTGATGCGTTCTTTTAAGCTATCTACATACTTTGCTCCAGCGCTCTATTACTAGCCAATGCCAGCACGGTTAAAGATTAAAGCTGAGGACTGCTCTCCTCTAGGGCAATTCATCTTGGAGTATTTGCAAGAGCAAGGTTTCAGCATGAATCACTTGGCTGAGCTGTCTGGCATTCCCCAACCCCGACTTCGAGGCGCATGCTTCAAGGGAACCTGCCCGACTCCTGAAACCCTACGAAAGCTGGCCAAGGTGATCGGGAGACACCATCTAGAACTATATACGCTGGCCTATGAGGGCAGAATCGAGGACTGTCCGGAAGACGCTGAAGATAACTCTCTAAACTGGCTTATCCGAGAGCTGCTTGAAACCTCTAGAGAACTGGATCTTGAGTTACCAGAAAAACTGCCCTCTAGGAGAAGAATTCATAAAGCGCTTTTGGAACTTGGCTTCCAAGAAAAAGATGTAAAGTCAGCTTAGCTCGCCTGCCGCATCGCTTGATGTGCGGCAGGCGGTAAATTACCAATCCCTATGTGCTGATCTTGCGGTAGGGAACGGCTTTTTCGTAATCGATGTTCGTCGCCGAGAATTGTGGAGGAGGATTGCCCTTCGCATTGAGGCTGCGAGCCATATCTAAGTAACGAGCGGGGCTACCAACCTTAGGCTCTTTGTCTTGAGGAGTGTAGCGGCGGACAACGTTCTGCCAGATGATTTGAGGGAAACCAAACTTGGCGCGATAGTACTCGTCGTAGCGAGGGGATTGGATGTTGAACGGCCGCTCACCCTCTGGCCGTCCTGGAAGTACTCGACGACGCTGATAAGGGACCGTATCATCCCCAAATGCCTCTAGGTACTCCTCAGTATTCAAGAGTTCATCAATAAACCCAACGATACCTTTTGTAGCAACAACGATTGACCAGGCAATCTTTTCGCGATCGCTGTAAACGTCACGTCCTAAGACACGCTGTACAGTTTGCTCGACAAACCGATAGTTGTTATTGAGGTTGTAAAAGCTACGCTTGTAGGTGTCTGACAGCACCAGACCACGAATAAAATCGCGTACAGTAATTTGACCGCTGCGCAATTGAGACTCTAAAAAGCGCTCTCGGTCAGCGGCAAACGCATAGAAAAACATCTGACGATAGGCTGCTTCAATCAAATCGTCCATAGCTGAAGCGCTGAGCAAGTTGTCTGTGGAAAAAATCCTGGGCTGCTCATCTCCAGGAACCTCAAAACCAGCTACGCGCTGATTTTGAGATACAGGTGAATAGTCTAAAAGAGGGATTGTCACGCTTGAAAATCTCCGTTTCTTTTGCGAAATCTTACCAATTGTAATAAAGATCATATAGGGGCTAGGTCTGCATTATTCGATTTAGTCTGATAAACATTACATAACTTAATGCCATCGAGTGGGGCACGGCCAGATTTGCTAGGTTCAGTTTCAAGTGCCTCAGTTGTCAAGTCTGAGTGGCTTTTGTTGGTGTAGCGATATCGACGCCCTAAAATCTTTTGAGCGCACACCCTGCGCAACCTCAACGACCCCAATGGCTCCAACTATCTTTACAATGTAGAATCAAGACTCTGACCGTGTGAGGTAAAACCGCTATGATTGGTCTCTCATTTTTTGTCGCTGCTTTTGTATTTGCCAGCTTGGTAGAGTACTGGCTGCATCGATTGATGCACAAATCCCTCCGCGTGGGTAAGCGCCATCGCGATCATCACCGCCGTAACGAAGGGCAAGGTGTGCTGTGGGAATTTTTGGACTACGTCAAAGGTGGCGCCGTGGCCATGGCGCCGCCTTTCTTGATCTCAGCGGAGGCTGGCATCAGCTGGGTACTGGGCGCTGTGACATTTGCCGCCTTCTCGGCCTATGCCCATCAGCTTCAGCATGAGAATCCGTCCAAATGCTTTTGGATGAAGATGCCAGTGCATTATGTTCATCATAAGTACAACATGTGGCATCACAACTTTGGCCTTGCAGTGGATTGGTGGGACCATGTGTTTGGTACTTACAAACTTGTGGATTGGGTGGACGAGAAGGAGGTTGCGCAGCCTCAGCTAAGCCACCTTGCGCTGCGCTGGTGGTAGCGTCGTTTTCATAAAAGCAAAGAGAGGGGATGCCATGGCATCCCCTCTCTTCCTATGTGGCCTACATTTGTGTGGCCTATATAATGCGCGCCAGCGCATTGCGTACCGGAGAGGGCTTCTAAATGGTCAGCGTTCGACGCTTCGTCACCAAGCGATATGCATCGATGATGTCGCTTTCCTCCCAGCCGTTGAACCTATCGATGCCAATACCACACTCATAGCCAGCATTGACTTCTTTTACATCGTCTTTCATCCGCTTGAGGGAATCTAGCGATCCTTCGTAGACCACATTATCTCCACGCTGGACACGAACGCGGCAATTACGGACCACTTTGCCCGATTGGACATAGCACCCTGCGACCGAGCCTTTGCCAACCGTAAAGACTGCACGGACCTCAACTTGGCCCAGCGGCTCTTCAACGAGCTCAGGCTCAAGCAGACCTTCCATCGCACCCTGGATATCTTCCAGCAGCTTGTAGATGATGTCATATTCACGAATGTCCACGCCAGCGCGGTCAGCAGCCTGACGAGCACCGCTAGCTAGGGTGGTGTTGAAGCCAATCACGACTGCGCCGCTGGCAGCAGCTAGGTCAACATCTGTCTCGCTAATTTCACCTGGGGCAGACAGTAGTACTCTTACCTGTACCTCATCTTGGGGCAGCTGTTGCAGCGATGCCAAAATGGCTTCCAGCGAGCCTTGAACATCGGCCTTGATAAGCAGATTCAGCTCCTTCAACTCTCCCTCTTGAGCTTGACTTGAGAGAGTATTTAAGCTAACTCGGCGGGATGCTAGGGTCTGCTGCAGGCGAGATTGGCGCTGCGCGTCGGCACGGCTGTCGGCAACAGATCTGGCATCTTTCTCATCAGTGAAGACTTCGAAGTCTTCACCAGCGGCAGGTACATCGTTGAGACCCAGAACTTCGACCGCGAAGGACGGTGCCGCCTCAGAGACGCGATCGCCTCGGTCATCTATCATGGCCCGCACTTTACCAAATACCGATCCTGCCACGACTACATCGCCGATATGCAGGGTGCCATTTTGAACCAGCAGCGTTGCGACAGGGCCACGGGCTTTGTCCAAATTGGCTTCGATGATGGTACCGCGAGCATTACGGTCAGGGTTGGCCTGCAGATCTTCTACGTCAGAGACCAGCAGCAGCATTTCCAGCAAGCCATTCAGGTTTTCTCCCTTGAGAGCGCTGACGGGCACCATAATGGTGTCGCCACCCCACTCTTCTGCGACTAGGTTATGCTCCATCAGCTCTTGCTTGACACGGTCAGGCTGGGCTTGCTCCTTGTCAATTTTGTTGATGGCAACGACGATAGGGACTTCTGCGGCCTGGGCATGGCGGATAGCCTCAATAGTTTGGGGGCGGACGCCGTCGTCTGCCGCAACAACTAGGACCGCAATGTCTGTCACCCTAGCCCCTCGGGCTCGCATCGCTGTGAATGCCTCGTGCCCTGGAGTATCAAGGAAGACAATCTGCTGCTGCTTGCCACCGTGGTCTACATTAACGTGGTATGCGCCAATGTGCTGGGTGATGCCACCAGCTTCGCCTTGAGCAACCTTTGCCTCTCGGATGGAGTCGAGTAGCGTGGTCTTGCCGTGGTCGACATGGCCCATGATGGTGACTACCGGTGGACGGCGGACAAGACTCTCTAGGTCTGACTCATCGAGCATCTCGGTCACTTTCTTCGCCTCGGCCTCTCCGGCTTCAGCTTCAACCATGACCTCGTACTCTTCACCAACCGCTGTCGCGGTGGAAACGTCCAGGATTTGATTGATATTTGTTGCAATTCCCTTAAAGAAGAGGGTCTTGATGATGTCGGTCTCAGGAACCATAAGCTGCTCAGCTAGCTCATGGACTGAAACGCCGTCTTCGGAAATACCGATGATTTCAGGACGTTCTGGCGCTTGCTCCTGCTCACGGCGATCGCGACGGCTTTGTCCACCACGATTTTGTGAGGGACGAGAGGGTGCGGGCTTGCGCTTGGCCGCAGCAGGCTTCGGCGTCCCTCCTCCAAAGCTTTTGGGTTTCGGTGGACGCATCATCGACAGGGTCATTTGCTCCGCTGTCACCTGATCTGCATCACCTGTACCACCAACCTCATCATCGAAGTCATCATCATCAACGATCAGATCCCGTCGCTTAGGACGCGTTGCCTTGCGCTTCGGGATTTCCTGTTCATCTTCTTCTTCAATTTCTTTCCTTTTGTCGCGTTTCGGACGGGTGGGTGACGGGCGAAGAAGACTAATTTCATCTATGACGCTGACGCTCGATCCGTCATCACTGGACATGCCACCCGAATCAGATGAGCTGTCGCTAGTTTGAGCACTTGCCGTTACAGGGCGACTAACGGGACGCTTGAGCTTAGGCGGTGGCGCTAGGCGTAACGGCTCTTCAGAGCGGGCGCTGGTTGGCTGAGACGGCTTAGGTCGCTCGACCGTTGAAGCTGCTTCAGAGACCTCCGTAGCGCTGCCGTTGCCAGCGTCAGCATAGTCTGGCTCATCTCGCGGTCTGATCGGTGGCGAGATTAGGGATGGTGGCTCGACCGGTGTCGCGTTAGCATCACTGGGCGCTGGCTCACTGCTGTCTCTTTGTATCTCAGCAGGCTGACTTCCTGCTCTAGCCGCAGCTGGCGCGCTAGGCTTAGGCGCATTTGGGCTGACCAATGTCGACGGGGACGAAGCCGCAGGGCGAGTGGTCCGGGATGGTGATGCGGGTCGCGCTGGCTTAACTGGTCTGGGCACCGATGAAGACATATCGGTAGCCTGAGGTCGCGCAGCTGGACTTTCAACCTGAGAAGCAGATGCTGCGTTGTCAGATGCACTGCGCTTACGAATCTCCAGAATTTGAGGTTTCCGCTTTGGCGGAGCCTTCGGCTTGATCTCAGGTCGCTCTCGCTGCGATGATCGCTTTACGGAAGGACGCGCTGCCACTGGTCGCCCAGCCGCTGCCTTCCTAATCTGCCCTGCCTCCGATTCTGTGATCGTACTGCTATGGCTCTTTGCGGCGATGTTGAGCTCATTGCAAATGGCCAAAACATCGCGATTCTCTACGTTCAATTCTTTCGACAACTCGTATATTCTAACTTTGTCGTTGCTCATCCCTACCTCATGCAAATCAAAAAAACCTGTTACATAACGACGACCTAATATTTCTACACAAAACGACAGTGAGAAACCAATCCACAACCTTTAGCTTACGGGTCGACACCCTGGAGCCACAAGTCACAGAAATCAATTCTAGCCTAATCCGCAGCTTCCCTGCAGGAAGACGCCCGTTGCAACTTATCTCAAATGGTAACCTTTGCTGAAGCATCTCGCTCCAGGAAATGGTCTGAATAGACCCTATGGCTGCAGAGCTTGTGGCTGTAGAGCTTGTGGCTGTAGAGCTTGTGGTTAGAGATCTGGTAGCTAAAGAGTTGGGCTCGGCTTAAGTCGATTCCATAGCGCCTCATAAATTTCGCCTGTGACGGGTGCCTTGAGAACTTTTGCTAGGCGGTTTTTCCGCTGCGCCGCCCGGAGGCAGACTTCGTTCGGGCAAATGTAGGCCGATCGCCCTGCTCCCGTATCAAGCTGAACCGTTCGCGCCGGAGAGGTGCGAACGACGCGCCAGAATGCCGACTTATGGGCGACTCGGCGACAGCTGACACAGCGGCGATAGTTGGGTTCCATAGGGTTAATCTATACGCTGCAACTCTAGTTAAGTAGCGGATCTAGGGTTCATAGAGTCCCTCCTCGGCCTCAACCACTGCTGCCGTTTTCCGCTTAGTCGCAGTCTGGGGCGGAATCGCTTCTTCTTCAAGCTGACGAAGTGATTCACCCTCCGTTGGCGGTAGCTCTGTAGAAGCACCTGGGTCTAGCGGGTCACTCCCTGCAGCAGGTTGTGATGCCATTTGTTCTACAGCGGGAGAAAGATCTAGCTCTGAATCGTCGTTATCTAGCGCGGTATCTAGCTCTTCATCTACTTCTGTAGAATAGGCCATAGCCTCTAGCCGTTCTGCTTCTTGGGCTTCCGCTTCTTGAAGCTCGGCCTCTCGCCGCTCTGCTTCCGCCTCTGCCACTGCTCTGGCAATCTGCCGCTGTTCGGTCAGCGCGGCCATCCTCTGATCTTCTGTCTCATAGTCATACTTGGCCGAATCTTTGATGTCGATTTTCCACCCCGTCAGACGAGCCGCGAGGCGAACATTTTGTCCCTCTTTGCCAATGGCCAAGCTCAGCTGATCTTCTCCAACTAAGACATGGGCCTGTCGCTCGTCTGGGTCCATGAGGCGGACTTCATCGACACGAGCTGGGCTGAGGGCATTGGCGACGTAGGTTGCCGGGTCTGGAGACCAGCGAATCACATCAATTTTCTCGCCGCGCAGCTCGTTGACCACAACCTGAATCCGAGAGCCTCGAGCGCCGATGCAGGCCCCTACTGGATCGACGTCTCGTTCAACCGTATCAACCGCAATCTTTGTCCTTGGTCCCACGGAGCGAGACGGAGGATTCGCTTCCCGGGCGACGGCAACGATGCGCACGATTTCATCTTCAATTTCGGGAACTTCGTTGGCAAATAAATAGACAACTAAACCAGCGTCAGCGCGCGATACCACTAGCTGTGGTCCCCGGTGAGATCCTTCTGACACTCGCTTTAGATAAACCCGCAGCGTCGCGTTGGCACGATAGTTATCGTTGGGAAGCTGCTCTCGCTTGGGGAGTTCTGCTTCTACTTCTGGCTGACCAAAGCCACTGGTGACTGCCATAATGACGGACTGGCGCTCAAACCGCAAAACTCTTGCTTGGAGTACGGTACCTTCTAAATCTTTAAATTCTTCTTGAACAATTTTACGCTGTTGGTCTCGCAGCTTTTGGGAAAGTACCTGCTTAGTTTGAATTGCCGCCATGCGGCCAAATTCACTCTGCTCAGGCGTAACGTCCAGAATGACGGTGTCTCCGAGCTGTGCCTCTGCTGCCACTTCCTGAACTTCGTTGAGAGAGATCTGATGGTCCGGTACTGTGACAGATTCGACAATCATTTTCGTTGCTAGAATCCGAAAGCCTTCTTCTTCAGTATCCAGCTCAATTTCAAAACTGTCGAAGTACTCCTCGTCGAAGACTTCTGCCTCAGGGCGGTAGGTGCGACGGTAGCGCTCATAACCCTTGAGCAAGGCTTCTCTCAGCGCTGCCTGCACTGCTGATTTGGGTAGATTTCGCTCCTGACTGATGTTATCGATCATGGCCTGGAGGCCTGGCAGTTCAACCATTGACATAGCAATATCCTCTCTTAAATACGTGAATTTGAGCTGTCAAGCCCGCCTATTCTCAACGTGGGCAGTGCTGTCAACAATCCTCGGGTGCGATCGCTACTCAGAGTCGAGATGATCAAGCTGAACCTCTTGGATCTGGGGTCTAGGAATCGCAACAGTACGACCCCGACAGCTCAGGTGTAATGCGTTCTCATCGCGGCGAATCAGCTGGCCTCGCCAAGACAGCCGCCCTTTGACGGGCTCACGCGTTGTCACCACGACAGGAAACCCTTTGAACGCTGTAAAATCTCGCTCTGTGGTCAAAATTTCAGATAGCCCTGGGCTAGAGACTTCGAGAACATAGGCCTCAGGGATAATTCCAGCATTGTCTAATGTCTCCTCTAGGGCTCGGCTCATGGCTTCACAATCATTCAGGCCAGTGTCACCCTGACCATTACGAACGTCAATTCTTAGCACTGGAGGATTTTGGTTGGTGTGAAATGTGGCACCAACGACCTCTAGCCCAAGATCAGCGGCAACGGGGGCCGCCAGGTCACAGACCTGTGGAATCAGAGGATGAGTCATGGCGAAACGATCGTTAGAGTTGGCCTGGAAGGCGGACAGTGTCGTCTAAATTAGGCAATAAAAAAAGCGGGTCTAGCCCCACTTTCAGCACCTAACTTGCGAGAAAGCAATCGCCGCCAGAGCAAACTGGCGAAAACTAATCGCCCAGCGCCTAGCCACGACACAGGAATATATAGTAGCGCATCTCAATCACTTGCATTTGGCGATGGCGACTACTTTTGGGTGATGGCGTACAGCTTTTGGGTTTGCTCCCGCAGCGCTTCGACGTCTTCTTCCCCTAGACGTTTAACGTAGTTAATCTTAACTTCGTCGAGCCAAACGGCCACCAGGGAAGCAATTTCCTGGTCTGCGCTGCCCTGCTGAATCTCGCGGCGGAAGCTGTCGCCAATATCCTGGATCAGCTTCGCGGCTAGCTCTGCGCCCACGTCGTCTTGCATAGCATTGGTCAAAGAGGCATATAGGGCATCATAGATCTCGGAGACGAGCTGCTTGGCGACCCGCTCTGATGTGGCTTCCACCCCCGGCAGCGATCGCAGCTGGGAATACATCGGAGCCCCTTTGAGCGCCGTTTCAATGTTGTGGTAAAGCAGCGCCTCGACGTCAGGCTTTACCTCAGGCAGCACCCGATAGGTCAATGTCGAGATGACCCGCTCCACAATAACCTTGATTTCGTCAATATCGTTGAGATCAATGTACTGATCGCCGCTGTCCGGGTTGAGCAGTGATTGCGTGATGTCTCCTTCACGAATCAGGTTCTGCACTTGGTCGATGATGCGCAGGATAACCACCTCGGTCAGCTCAATGGCAAAGTTGGCAACGATACCCCGAGTCAGCCGGTTGCGGATTGGCTCTAGGTCAATCAAGTTGGACTGGTTGATGCGGGAGATCACCGGAATTGCCCGTAGCCAGCGCCAGAAGGGAAACAGCAAAAAGATGTCGTACCAGCGCCACATCATGGTGTCCAGCCAGCTTGTATCTTTGTAGCGCCGCTGTAGCCACCACGTTCTTGCCAAAAACTCAACTGCGAAGATGCCAATAAACCACATATCGATCAAGATGAACCGATCTGTGGGGATACCGCTGAGGCCAAGCAGCGGGGAGTCGATGCTGCGGTAGTAATTGGCTTCGAACAGCGGGCGAATTTCGCTGTTGAAAAAGTCAAGTTCCTCGGTGTAGCCCTGATTGAACAGGTAGGACTGGCTCCAAAAGGTGCTAAAGGCATCCTTCGAGGACTCAAACTCTTGGTCGGTCGCATCGCCAACGCGATCGCGAATTCTTGTTTTGATGCGCTCGAGGGCTCCTGTCTTGTCCGCGATCTCAAACGGATTCTCATCAATGATCGCTGCGCTGCGGGTTTGCAGCTCTGCCAGAAGCTGCTGCACCGCTTGAGACGATATGCCGTCCTCCACCACCTGCTGCTCCAACATTTCCACTGTCTTCAGATAGGCAGCGGTGACGCGCTCTGGCTCAATGCCCTTAAAGCGCTCTCCGTACCAGCGAGTGAACTCGGGAGAAAAGCGAAGGTAGTAGTCTCGAAACGGGATGTAGCTATAGTCAAATAGAACCAAACCAAAATTCAACAGCGCGATCGCCGCCATGACTTTCTCAAACCAGCGACCCCGCCGCGCTTTGGTAGGCCGCTTTATCCTCTTGCCAGCGCGTCTAGATTGGGCAGGTTGAATCGCGGACATGGCTGTTAAATTAAGTACAAGGGATACATATATCCTTCACTGTACCCCTTGTAGGGGTAAGATTTGAACCTTTTCTCTATCCGTTTCTCTATCCGATTATTTGCCCATGTCACCGCTGTCTTCGCCTCCACCATCGCCCTCACCTTCGCCCCTCCCCACCGAACCCGGTCAGCACTGGCAGTGGCGCGGCCAGTCCATCTACTATGTGCGAGCCGGAATTCCCCACCCGGATCGCCCGCCGCTGCTGATGGTCCATGGCTTTGGCGCTTCGACGGACCACTGGCGTAAAGCCATCGCCCAGCTCAAAGATACCTTTGACGTCTGGGCGATTGACTTGATTGGCTTTGGCCGCTCGGCTAAGCTCGATCAAGTCTACGGCGGTGAGCTGTGGCGCGACCAGCTGCACGACTTCATTACTGAGGTGATCGGTCAGCCTGTGGTGCTGGCGGGAAACTCTTTGGGGGGCTATGCCTGTTTGTGCGTTGCGGCCCAGCGACCTGATTCTGCAGCAGGACTCGTACTGCTCAACAGCGCTGGCCCCTTTAGCGACAATACGCCTGTCGCCAAAAGCCCCATGGCTGAGGCTTGGGGTAGCTTGGTGCGAGGCGTCTTGCGGCAGCCCTGGGCCAGCTTTTTGCTCTTCCAGTACGCTCGGCAGCCCTGGATGATTCGCCGAACGTTAGAGCAGGTCTATCTCGACCAAAGTGCTGTCACAGATCAGCTTGTCGAGGATATCTACCGTCCATCCTGCGATGCAGGAGCACTACAGGTGTTTGCGTCGGTGTTTAGCTCACCCCAGGGTGAGCCTATCGATGTGCTGCTTCGGCAGTTGAGCTGCCCATTGTTGATGCTCTGGGGGGAGGGCGATCCCTGGATTCAGGCGCGGGAGCGCAGCGCTAAATTTCGGGACGTTTACCCGCAGCTGACGGAGCATTTTCTCAATGCAGGCCATTGTCCCCATGATGAGGTACCCGATCAGGTGAGCGCTCTGCTGACGCCCTGGATACTGTCAGAATGCGTCTCTACTGCTCGCCTTTGATGGCCCCTGTCTCCACCGTCAAAATCTGAGACGATTCTAGCCACTGGGCATCGAATGCGCCTAAATGAGTCGTGGTGATGATGGTTTGGAACCGCTCTTGAATCGCGCTCAGCAGATGATCCTGTCGCGTTAGATCTAGCTCCGCTAGCACATCGTCCAACAGCAGTAGCGGTGGCTCTCCCACAACGGTTTCGATCAGCATCAGCTCCGCTAGCTTGAGAGAGAGCACTAGGGTCCGCTGCTGCCCCTGGGAACCGTACTGTCGCGCTGGGGTATCGTTGATGATGAAGTCCACGTCATCCCGATGTGGCCCCACCAAAGATTTCCCTTGGCTGAGTTCGGCGATCGCCCGCTCCTGAATTTTGCCTAAAAAAGCCTGTTGAATCATCTGAGGATCGTCGCTATCTGCAGCTACGTTTGGCCGATAGCAGATGGTCAGAGCTTCGCTGCCGTGACTGATGTCACGGTGCCACTGCTGGGCGATAGGGGCAAGCCGGTGCAGCACGCGGCTGCGGCGACGAATCACACGAGTGCCCGAGGCGGCTAACTGGGCATCCCACAAAGCCATTTGGGGCGCTATGTCCTGGCTAGATTTGCCCATCGACTGCTTGAGCAGGGCGTTGCGCTGCTTGAGAATCTGATGGTATTGCTGCAGGATATAGGCATAGACCGGCTCTAGCTGCATCAGCAGAGTATCGAGCCAGCGCCGCCGACCACTAGGACCACCCCGCACCAAGTCCAGATCGAGGCTGGAGAACTGGACCGCATTCATTAGCGGGAGAAAGTCGAGCTGCCGCCTGAGATTATCGCCGTTGACCGCGACGGTGCGACGACCGCTTTTGCGCAGGGTCATGCTGAGCCCCACGGGACCACTGTCGCGCATCAGCCTGGCGTCAATTCGGCCTGCGGCTTCTGAATCCCTCACCAATTCTCGATCCCGTAAGGCCCGGTGCGATCGCAGATTGGCCAGCAGCTCCACAGCCTCCAGCAGATTTGACTTTCCCTGGGCGTTGTCGCCCACCACGATGGTTTTAGGGGCGTTGAACGACACCGTCTGATTGGCGTAGTTGCGAAACTGATACAGCTGCAGACACTCCAGGTACATAGGTGGCGGTGGTGAAAAAAAGCGTGAGGCGGTGCGAATGCCCATTCTACCGCCAGAGCCCGATCAGAGCCGGGTCAGAAGCCGGAGGGAGCTACGGCTATGGCTGCGTTAGAAGTCATAGCCTCGTTGAAGCATTGTGAGGCATTGTGAGGCAATGTATATGAGGCGATGTAATTGATGCCAAAAGATTTCGCGGTAAGATCTTGAACTAAGGATTTGCCAACAAGGATCGCTCATTCATGGACACAACAGCCCTAGTATCACTCATTGCAGGACTGGTGCTGTTGGTTGCAGGTGCAGAGATTTTAGTGCGCGGTGCGTCACGCATTGCGGTTTTGCTGCATATTTCGCCGCTGATCATTGGTCTTACCATCGTGGCCTACGGCACTAGCGCCCCGGAAATGGCGGTGAGTATTCAGTCCAATTTCGCAGGGGAAGCGGCTATCTCTATCGGTAACGTGGTGGGCAGCAACATCGTCAACGTGCTGCTGATTCTGGGCATCTCATCCGCCGTGATACCGTTGATCGTTGATCAGCAGCTGGTTCGACTGGATGTACCCATCATGATTGGGGTCTCAATTCTCTTGCCGTTCCTAGCAATGGATGGCAGCTTGGGAAAGCTCGATGGACTCTTGCTGTTTGTCGGCGCAGTGGTCTACACGATATTTCTCTTTTGTTCAGGGCGAGAGGAAGAGGTAGACCTCGATGCCGCAGAGGGCACATCGCGATCGCTGCGGCCTTGGGTGAGCAATATTGTGCTGGTGCTGGTGGGCATGGTCATGCTGACTATCGGCTCGGACTGGCTTGTGGCAGGGGCTATCACAATAGCTGAGGCAATAGGGGTAAGCAATTTGGTGATTGGCCTGACGGTAGTGGCGTTGGGCACGTCGCTGCCGGAGCTGGTGACATCAGTGGTGGCCAGCATGAAAGGGGAGAGAGACATGGCGGTGGGTAACGTCATCGGCAGCAATATTTTTAATATTTTGGCGGTTCTAGGGGTGGCCAGCTTGCTTGCTCCTAGCGGGATCGAGGTATCTCCCGCTGCGCTGAATTTTGACATTCCGGTGATGATTGCGGTGGCGATCGCCTGCTTGCCAATTTTCTTTTCAGGCAACGTGATCTCCCGATGGGAGGGGTGGCTATTCTTGGCATACTACGCCGCTTACACAACGTATTTAATTTTGGATGCCACCAATCACGATGCCCTGCCAATTTTCAGTCGAATGCTGGGAGGCTTTGTGATTCCGTTGACGGTCATCACCCTAGCGACGATTTCGTGGCGGGCAAGGCGGCACCCTAAGTAGGGGGACATCGCACATCGAGATGTGCTGGCTATCTCTATCTCTATCTCTGTCTCTGTCTCTGTCTCTACAGCTGTTTGCCTTAAGATATCGCTTCGCTGCAGAGGCATAGGGTTGAGCGCCCTATTGCGAACAAATGTTACATTATGAGGTGTTCTCAACGCGTTCAAATCTATTCGGATAACTCATGGGCTTTGTTCAACGGCTGCTGACGATTTTTCTTATCGGTGCGATCGCCCTTGGCGCATCGCGCGCTCCTGCGCTAGCGGCTAGCTCTAGCAGCATCAAGCTTCAAGACGATTCCAGCATCAGCAAAAACTATGCCGGAAAGACCCTGATTCAGGCCGAGTTCTACAGCGACGACCTGGAGGGGGCCGATTTCAGCAACGCTGACCTGCAAGGGGTCGTGTTCAACGGCACTAGCCTAAAAGGCGCGAACTTTCGGGGCGCGAACCTCAGCAACGGTGTGTCCTACTTGAGCGACATGTCTGGCGCAGACTTCACCAACGCTATTCTTGATTCCGCCATGCTGATGAAGACTAACCTCAAAGATATTGCCCTTGAGGGAGCCGATTTTAGCCTGGCTATCGTAGATCGGCTGCAGCAGCGTCAGCTCTGCGCGATCGCTAGTGGAACGAACCCCACGACTGGAGTTGATACCAGAGAATCCTTGGAATGCCGGTAGACCTTATATTGCCAGTAGACCTTGTATCTGGCAGGGCGAGCTTTGTCCCCGCCGCTCTGGCTAGAACCGGAACGTGGTGCGTAGGGTTCCTACGACAAAGCCGTCGTTGGCCTCGTTTTGTTCGGGAGCTGAAATCCAGATGATACCGGGGGTAATGGCGATGTTGTCAGTGATCTGGTAGCGATAAAATCCTTCGACATGGACTGAAGTATCAGTATCGGTGAAAAAGATGTCAGCTGACTCTTGAGCGAGGTAGGGTTCAACGCCCACGACGATGCCGCCCAGGCTACCTTCCTCAAACAGGTCAGGAAAGGACAGACCCAAACCGTAGTACCAGATGTCACCGTCACCAATGTCATTGAACGTGACATCGGTGAACCCGCCAAAGGCGTTGATGGCGAGCTTGTCGTTGAGCTGGAAGAAAGCCTGTAGGCCGTAAGAGTCTGTGACCGCCGATGTCTCTAGCTCAATGTGGCTCCCGCTCGCTTGCGTCGTGCCCACAAAAAATTCCTCGCCAAAACCAGAATCAAAGATGAAATTGTCTGAGGTGTGGTAGCCCCGGACGTAGGTCGCTCCCAATTTGATCCGATCGCTAGGGGCAAAGGTGAGCTGGCCTAAGGCGGCAAAATCTCCGTTGAACAAACCACTGCCGCTCTCTGGGCTTGAGGCTTGATCTGCCAAGTAGCCCCCTGTGAGCACGAGGGAATAGTCTGAGGTCAGCGCCACGTTTACAGCGGCACCAGCGCCGCCGCCAATGCGATAGATGGGGCTTCGCTGGCCAAACGTGGAAATCGCTCCTTGCCCGCCGTCCCCATCATCAAGATAGTCATTGAAGGTGCTGAACACATAGTCTTCGTGGCGGCCCCGCACCGCAGATATATAGACATCGGTGCGATCGCCGACGGGAAAGGTGTAGGAGAGTCGGTCAATCTCGAATTCATTGTCGGTGTTGCCGCCAACGCGCTGGGCCAGTAGACCTTCTCCCGTAGAAGCATCGACATTGCCGAAGGGACCAGGCCGGGTAAAGGGGTTAACGCTGCCCGCCGCCAAACGGGTTACCAGTTCATCTTCCCCAGTGAAGCTAGTGACGAGGTTGAGTCGAACGCGATCGCGAAAGACGGTGTTGTCTTCAAACTCGCTTTCATCGAGAAAAGGGCTATCATCACCACCAAAACGATCGGTGACGTCAAAGATGACCTCACCTCGCAGCTTTGTCGTGGTAGAAAACTGGTTCGCCTCGAGTTCAGCAACCTGTGCATCCAATGTGTCGGTGCGGCGGCGCAGGGCAGACAGCTCAGCTGCAAACTCATCCTGTAGCCGCTGCAAAATTTCAACGTCCTGCTGACTGAGCAAGTTGGTCTCAATCAAATCAGAAATTTGGCCCAGACAAGCGTTGAGACCTGCTGCAAACTCATACCGGCTCATGGCAGTGTTGCCCCGATATGTTCCGTCGGGATAGCCTGCAATACAGCCATAGCGAACAATGAGGGACTCTAGGGCTGTGTAGGCCCAGTCTGTGGGCTGGACATCCCGCAGTTCGGCAACGGATATGACCTGAGAGAGAGAATCTTCACCGATGCTGGTCGCTTGGGCAGACGCTGAGGCTGCAATGGGCAGCACCGCTATGCCAAGTAACGATGCCGACAGCAGCAACCGTGATTGGACGGCAGAAAGGGGGGGAAAATGAGTAGAGCAGATCATCATGGGGGCCTCTGCACGCTTTCAGGTAAGGGATTCAGGTGGGGCTCTATTCGTAAGCTGGATTTATTTACTGCACTTAGAAAATAGAATCATAACTGAGAATAACTCAAAGCAATGGGATACGCTTGCTCCCTCGTCAAATAGCTTCACAAACTGCCCCAAAATCTGACGTCAGATTTGCCCTCCTGCTGCTCCTGCTGCTCCTGCTACTAGTGTCCTCTTAGGGCGATCGCCGCAGCGATCGCCTGCTGTCGCCGTTGCTGGTCGGCTGTGATCCCCTCTAGCGTATTGCCTAGTCCTGGGGCATTCCACCGCTTTGTTTCTGGGTCAAGGTAAGCGTAGATGCGAGCCTGCAGTATGGCTTCAGAGCCTTCGTAGCCTCGCTCGTAGGCTTCCTCAAGGCGGTCTAAGTAGCCCTCTGTGCCCAGAGCGGCAAGGGGAGCCTGGTTGGCCAAATCTAGGGCATTGAGCTGCTCTTCAATTCCCCAAGGCGCATCAATTTGCTGTGCGCGTTGGTTGAGTGCATAGCCCTGCCGCCGTAGCCGCTGAATTTGATGACGGTCTGCCGTCTCAGGAGAGGCCGCCCCATGTTGATACGAAAAGGTGCCCTGATTCCAAGCGCCGTTACCGGGATCAACATGGCCAAAGTAAGCCGGCGTTTTTTCACCGCTGGGCAGTCGCGTTCCTTCGGCTGCCCCTACGGCCTTAGCAACAATGGAGTTCTCTTCTCCTGAAAACAGTTTCTCTAATTCGGGAGGTAGGACAACCGTATTAGACTGCGCCCCTCTGGTGGGCATCAGCACGCGGCGAAGACTGGCCCCAAGGGCTGGAAGGTCGAAGCTGAGCAAGCCACCTGCCGGTTCAGTCGATTCTGCATGGGGCTCTGCAGCGGGCGGGGCGATCGCAGCGGGCGGGTTATGTGAGGGCTGGGTATCCCGCCAGTCACGAACGTTGCTCCAAACCGACATGCCCCCTGTGAGCAGAAATAGGATGAGCATCCAGGACGGCAGTATGACGTTTTGACCTTTGAAGTTATGACGTTGAAGGTTGTGCATATCCATTATGGCTGGTTGACACTAGCTGGCGGGAACTCATCTGTGGTGCGGCGTAGAAACCGACTGAGTAGATCTCGTGACGGCTCGACCATAGCCCATGTGCCGTCAGGCTGCTTCCGTAAGGTGGCAAAGTGCAGCATCTGTCCACTACCGATGCGATCGCCGGGCTGTAGGTCACCGCTGCGAAAGCGCCTGAGGCCGCATAGGCGCGTTAGGTATGCCGGTAGGTCAGGGCTAGAGAACATGGCACAGTTTTTTCCATCATGGTGCAGGCGACCGCTGAATGGGGCATAGACGCTCCCGCCGTTAAGATCGATAGAGATATCCCCCAACCCTGCCACGACCGAGCGCTTTGCGATGATGGTACCCGGCTGCAGCTGCCACTGCTGCCGAATCACGGGTTGAGGGACCTGAGGGACCATGACCTCAGGAGACTGGCATGAGGCCCCAATGAGCCACAGCATCGCCCCCACAATATATCGGGTCGCTGTTAGACCGAGGGCTCGCAACGGGGGCCAGCTAGTCATTGGCAAACTTAAAATCATAGCCGGCATATTCATCCCCTTCGTACAACACAATGACCCAGGCTTTCTCATCGAAAGTTAGGGGATAGACCTCCCGCTCGGCTTGAACACCGGCCCGGATTTCTAGGGGAGACAGCGTGCAATGAGGCTCACCTAAAACCTGCTTGACCACCGCTTTTGACTCTCGCTCTGGAATTGAGAGCAGCTGAGCTAATGCATCTCGTGAGAGAAACGCCTCAGACTGAACAATAGATTGGCATACCGCTTGCTCTACTGCTTGCTTTTCTGCTGGCTGCTTTACGCTACCCACGTCAACCATCAGCAGCAGTCCGGCTGCGATAGAGCTACCCGCTAGCAAATATCGAGGTCTGGCCATCCCTGAACGACGGCTGTCTTGACGACTCCCTCTGGGGTCGGCATTATCCTGCCGCACGTTATCCTGCCGCACATTATCCCGGTAGACATTGTCCTGGGCACTGTCCCCAGAGCTGGCCTGAGATGCCTGCGCAGACTCGCGAGGGGGATTATAGGGATGTTGATAGTGTCTAGAGATGTTGGGGAGATGGACGCCAGAGGGTTTCGTCACGGGGAGCCTCCTTGTTTTCAGTCAATAGGGTTTTCAGTCAATAGGCAGTAAGCAAAGATGTCAGCGATCGCAGTCCGGCCTTTCAATTAAGTACAATTGTACTATAAAGCTTTACCTTTTAGGACAGCACTTCTTCTAAGAAACGGTAGGTTTCTTCTTTGGGGTTACCCGCCTGCGGCGGGTTAGATGCTCAGTTTGATGAATCGGGACAAACTAGCCGTTTGGCTACGCTTTCAGACTGCCCGCGAGTGAACTGCGGGCCAATTAGTGAAAGCCCCGCTGGGGCTGAGACCGATCGCTTGGCAGTCCTGAAGGGACTTTGGTTTTCGTAGGCCGCAATTTATTAAGCGCGAAGCGCTCGCCGAGACGAATGCGGACGGCTCGGCACGACCATGCTGAGCATTGCTGCTTTTAAGTCGACGAGGTTTATCTGCATCAAGACAAATGCTAGTATCCGTTCACGCTGACTTCTCATTTTCTCGAGCAGATCCCTCACCCCAAATAGACGCACCATGGCCAAGGTCAATCCCCGAGCTATTCCCTACTTGTTTTTAGCGCCGGCTCTCAGCGTGTTGGCCCTAACGGTTATATACCCGTCGCTTCGAGCCGTTGTTCTGAGCTTCACACAATTCAACTATGACATTACTCAACCGCCGCGTTGGGTCGGTTTGGCGAACTTTGAACGCCTGGTAACCGACCTCGTCTTTTGGCAGACCCTAGGCAACACGCTGCTCTATCTCATTGTTGTTGTGCCGGTGCTGGTTATTCTCCCCCTAGGGCTAGCGATCTTAGTCAATCGCTCTCTACCCGCAATTCACTGGTTTCGCGCGGCGTACTATGCCCCTGTAGTTATTTCTATGGTGGTTGCTGGTATTGCCTGGCGCTGGCTCTATGCAGAGAATGGACTGCTGAATCAAGCCTTACGGTGGCTGCAGCTATCTGAGTCCGGCATTCCTTGGTTAACGAGCACTCACCTAGCGCTATGGAGCGTCATGGCGGTCACCGTATGGAAAGGATTGGGGTACTACATGGTGATCTATTTGGCAGGGCTACAGTCTATTCCGGCCGACCTCTATGAAGCCGCTGCCATCGATGGCTCTGACGGCTGGATGAAGCATATCGACATCACCCTTCCCACCATGCGGCCTTATCTACTGCTCGTTGCGGTTATTTCAGCAATTTCAGCGACCAAAGTCTTTGAGGAGGTCTATGTTATGACCAGGGGGGGACCATTGAACAGCTCTAAGACGATCGTGTACTACGTCTATGAGCAGGCCTTTGACCCAACAAACCTTGACGTCAGCTATGCCTGCACGGTTGGCCTAGCGCTGTTCTTCATCATTCTTGTGTTATCGCTTTTGCGGTTGAAGCTGAACGCTCCTGCGGCTCCTCTCTAAGCGTTGCTCTAAGCGTTGGCGGTGCAGCTACCCGCCATGATCCCAGCGATAGCGCCGAGGCTGACCTGTGGCGGCGCTGGCGGCAACCGTGACCAGCACATCAGCCTCAATCTGCAGGCTTTGAAAAAACCAGCCGACTGGCCGAACTGCAGTAGAGAGCCCAGAAATGCCCTCTCCTGTGGCCTTGACGTAGGCTTCTTTTTCAGTCCAAAGGTGAAAGAACTGCTGAAGCTGTCCCTGGTCTGTCAGGTCCCTTAAGCTGGCGCAGTCCTGCGGGGAGAAGTACCGCTGAGCAAGCCGCATAAGATGTGGAACGGGGCGAATACACTCTACATCAACGCCGATTGTGCCGTGAGATGTCACAGCATAGACCGCTACATCGCCGGAGTGAGAGACGTTGAATTGAATATGAGAGCTTTGAGCGCCGTCAGCATATTGTGCAAGCGTGGTGCTGCTCAGATAAGGCTTACCGCGATCGCCGTAGACAAACTCGATGGATTCAGGGCTACAGGTCAAGTAGCGGCTGAGGATGAGACGAAGCGTGCTCCGGGCAACGGCAAAATCACGGGCGGCGCTGTTGCGCAGGCGCTGCACGCGCAGTAGCTCATCTGCCGACAGCAGCGCCATTTGACGGTGGAGCGCTGATGCTGATGGCTGCAGCGACGCCCGCCATAGGTGTATGTCTCCTGACGCCAGCGGCACTTGCTGGGACGCTTGTTCCCACAGCGTATCCACCATCATGACAAGAGCGTAGTTAGCCTATGGCGCACCCAAAGCACTGACATCTAGCAAACCTAGAGATCTTGGAAGCTCAGCTTGGGCCTGAATCCGTGCTTTACCGACACCTCGCCAATACGGAGCATGTTGTCGACTGTAATTTGATTGCGCCCCCAAGAGAAATTGGTGTGCCACTTCTCAAACTCCAGCAGCATCGATTCTGCAAAGCAGGCAAACAGCTGGCGACCAGGAATATCCATCTGGGCAATCTGCATGATGCGCCAGTCAATCTCTAGAGAATGTTCTACAATGCCGCCCTCTAGAACATAGACTTCAGGGTGCTGCAGATGAGACTTCATGTTTTTCGGATATCCCCCGTCGATCATCAGGCAGGGGTGCTTTAAGCTGTCGGGATCGATTTCGACCCCCTTGGGCAGGCTAGCCACCCAAACGACAATGTCAGCAAGAGGAAGCGCGTCGTTCATTGGCATGATCTTGCCGCGTCCTAAGTCTGCCTGCAGCGCCTCCAAGCGATCTTGGTTGCGAGCAACCAAAAGCATTTCCTCGACATCGGTGCGGGTGTTGAGCCACCGGCAAACGGCACTGCCGATGTCTCCTGTTGCCCCACAGACGGCGACTACAGCTTTAGATAGATTGATCCCCAGCTTGGCGGCGGCTTGCTCAACCTGGCGACAGATAATGTATGCCGTGTGGGTATTGCCTGTTGTGAAGCGCTCAAACTCAAGGTCAACATTGCGCACGCGCCGATGCTGGTCGAGATTGAAGTTTTCAAAGATGATGGACGAAAATCCACCTAGCGCTGTGATGTTCAGGTTGGACCTTTGGGCAAGCGCCATTGCGTTGAGAATCTTGCGAACGGCGGTTTTGACGCGTCGGTTGGTCAACATCTCAGGCACAAAGCATGACTCAACGTACTGCCCTTCAATGGTCTGTCCGGTCGCACTCGTAACTTTAATCGTATCTGCCAACAGCGGTGGGGCTGAACACCAGAAATCAAGCCCCTGATCGGCATACTCTTGAAAGCCTAAATTCTTAGCAGCCCGCCGCGCGTGCTCAAGACTTGTGAGATGACCAATCAACCCAAACATAAGTAATTCGCTCGCAATGGATGTGTAATAACTCAAGTAAATGCCACCAAAAGCCGAGACGCTTCCCTTTTCGGGATAGTCGCCTCGACAATCAGTCTATTTAGACCAGCGGGTGCATTAAACGGCGGCTAGCCCGTGGGATGACATGCGCATGATCTCCGCTGTGGTGAAGCCGATGTTACCGAGAGCCTCGCCGTAGCTGATCATGAAATCTTCCACAAGGGCTTCTTTCTCCATACCCAGTGCAGCGGCGTCATCTTCCACCTGGTTGAGCATTTTCCAAATGATGGGCAAGTTTTCCTTGTTTGCCTTCTGTAGCTCCGCCTTGGCGCTTTCAAAGTTGGCCTTGAGCCACTCTTCGCCAAAGTTGAGGTGCATATATTCATCCTTGACGACACCTTCTGTGATCTTGCGCGCAAACGGATCCGCTACAGGAATGTAGATATTATATGCTGCGATCGCAAAGGCTTCGATGATCAAAGATTGAATCAGAAAACAGGTGACAATGTTGCCTTGCTCAAGCGCCGTCTTAAAGTTGCCGTGAAGCTGGGCAAAGTAATCTCGGGCAAAGCCCATATCTGGCTCAACGCTGAGATTTCGGCCGCAGGCAGTAAACCCCTTCTTGTGGCGATTCTCCATTTTTGCAAGCCGGGTTAGATCCTCAGCAGAATCAGGCAGCAGGGTGGCAAGGCCTAGGTAGTTGTCATACGCTTCCTGCTCACCCTCAATCACAATGGCGTTGATGCGGCTGTAGGCATCCTTGTAGGCATTACTACTGAAGTTAAGTTCTGGCGTAAGTGTGAGCTCTTGCATATGACTCCAACATCCCCTTGAGTTATATTTTCTACAGACAGCAGCCGGAACCGATTCGCTTGGCAGCTATCAGCTCTAGAGCGCTATGGCGTAAAGCCTTAAACGGTGCTTATCATAAGGCGTGACATCCTAGCGTTGTCAAGTACCTACCGCTCAATCTTGGCGTATATTCGCCATCTGTGCGGTGTTTCGATGTCACTGATAAGACGAACAAATCAGTTCGACTTGAAGACATGGCGTAACCCAATGCATTCAGCTCTGTATCAGTCAAGCTACCGTAGTGAAGCTTTCCCATGTAGATATAGTACGGATACTCGGGATGTCGTCAGAGGCTGGCTTAGGCCAATACTACATCTGTCACACAGCCGCGTTGCGCGATTGTGCGCTACGCGAAAGATGCCACGGCGGCAGGCTCTACGCCGCTACCCCGAGTGCCCGAATATACAAGACCCCGCTGTAGATCTAAGGTCAAAATAGTGCCATCGCGGATGGTCTTGGTGGCGTCTTTAACTCCCAAGATCACAGGGACTCCCAAGCGTAGACCAATAGTGGCCGCATGGCCCGTCAAGCTATCGTCTTCGGTGATGATGCCTGCAGCATTGCGGATGGCTTCCACATAGTCAGCGCTAGTGTTGGTCGCCACCAATATTTCCCCTGGGCTAAAGCTCGCCGCATCCATTGGCGTCCGAACAATGCGGGCGCTCCCATTGACTGCGCCTTGCCCAATGCCAATGCCTCGTCCCATGACGGCAGTAACAATTTCTACTTTGATCAGATCGGTTGAACCGGCAACGCCCTGCAAGGTTCCTGCTGTCATCACGACTAAATCGCTCTCCCGAAGCAGGTTGACTTCTTGAGACACGCTCAATGCTGCCCGGAAAGTCTGTCCTGCAGAGGGAAGGTCTAGAACGAGCAGAGGCTGGACGCCCCAGACCAGCTGAAGCTGACGAGCAACGTCTGTATGGGGCGTGACGGCCAAAATTGGCGTCTGGGGGCGGAATTTAGACACATTTCTCGCCGTTGCTCCGGTTTTTGTCAGCGTCATAATTGCGGCAGCATCCAGCTGCGCCGCAATGCGTCCAACCGCCTGGCTGATGGCGTTGGGGATTGTGTGGCCTAGCTTTTCTTCAAAGGTCCGAATGGTCAGCTGGTCGCGCTCAAGGCGAATGGCGATGCTGGCCATGGTTTCGACAGATTGAATGGGGTACTCTCCCACGGCGGTTTCGTTGGAGAGCATGACGGCGTCGGTACCGTCCAAAATAGCGTTGGCCACATCCGAAATCTCAGCGCGGGTGGCGCGAGGGCTATGGGCCATACTGTCGAGCATTTGCGTTGCAGTAATGACGGGGATCCCAAGGCGATTCGCGATCGCAATGAGGCGCTTTTGCAAGATCGGGACTTCTTCTGCCGCAACTTCCACCCCGAGATCACCTCGGGCCACCATCACCCCATCGCACACCGACAGAATAGACTCCATCTGCTCGATGGCCTCATGCTTCTCAATTTTGGCGATCACCGGCACATGTTTGCCAGAGCTGGAAATCAGCTCTTTGATCTCTAAAATATCTTGGGGGTTGCGCACGAAGCTTAAGGCAACCCAGTCGACCCCTTGGTCTAGGCCAAACACGAGATCTTTGCGATCCTTGTCTGTCAGAGCCTTAATTGAAAGGTAGACCCCTGGAAAGTTGACCCCTTTGTTGTTTGACAGAGTGCCGCCTACCACCACCCGACAGTGAAGCTCTCCCGCCGCTGGGTCGACAGCATCGACAACCATCTCCACCCGGCCATCATCGATAAGGATTGTTGCCCCAGGGCTCACTTCCTCCGCCAGCTTGTCGTAGGTAACGCAGCTCTTCGTTTGGCTTCCCGGACATTCATGACTGGTGAGAATATAGGGAGCCCCTTCTTTGAGAGTGATAGGGCCATTTTCGAAGCGGCCCAAGCGAATTTTTGGCCCCTGTAAATCTTGCAAAATGCCGACGGGCTGGTTGAGCTCAAAGGAGATCTGGCGAATCAGCCGGATATTTCGCTGATGGTCCTGGTGGGTTCCATGGGAAAAGTTGAGCCGTAGCGTTGTGGCTCCCGCTTCGATCAGGGCGCGCAGCGTATCGGGCTGGCTGGTCGCAGGTCCAATCGTCGCCACAATTTTAGTGCGACGGACAATGTCTTGAACTGGCGTAGGCATATTGGACTCCCAACAGAGAACGGGCAACATAGACGAGCAGACTGGCTGAGCAGGCTGAGCAGCTGACTTGCGCAGCAGCCGTTGTGCCACAACAGTACACAGCAGTCGTATATATCAGGAAGGCCGTGATACAACACCGTGACACAGCAGTGGGGCAACGTTGCTTACCGCCATATCGGGGCAGCGCAGGCTCATTTCCAGATGTACTCATCTCCACTCTGCACAGCATGAGGCAGAGCGCAACGCGAATACTAGCATGTTTACGCTATCTAAACATTATCAGGTTGTCCCCCATGCACCACAAAACTCCTTCAGCGCAACGGACTGCCAGCATGATGCCCTGAAGGAGTTTGTCGAACGTTTCAAAGTCCAAATCTTGGCCCAGTAAACCCTATTACCTCTGCCCTAGCGGAAGGCCTCTGGATCGAGCTGCGCAGAGGACCGCAGCGCAGCCCCCGTCCCCCCGTCTGCTGGATCTAAGAAGGGGCGTAGATCAATTGACCGGGCTGACCGGGCTGGCCTGGCAGTCGTGCCGCTGCCAGTCGGCAAATCAAGTCCTAGCTCGCGGCCAATCTGCTGCAGGATGCCACTGCCATCTCCGGTGTAGGTGTTGACAGCGGTGGTCTCTTGGCCCTGGTTGGCGATCGCTAGGTTCTCGAACACCCGGTCGCGCGTCTGGATAGGATCTTGCCCTTGGGGAACCGTGAACACAATCCGGCAAGACCCGTCGGTCTCCGTTGTCGCACAAACCGTGTTGTAGCCGTTCTCCACGTCAGTGCGGAGCTCTAACAGGCCATCGGGACGATACATCTCTAGGCGGCGACTCACTTCGGCGCAGCGGCGATCGGCAGACCAGCCGCCGCCCATGTCGCCCGGCGTAGCCCAAGCATACTGGCTATCGGGCTGGCTCTCTGGGTTGTACATGATGGTGTACTCTCCATCCATAAGCTGACAGCTAAAGCGTGTCGAGCTGACAGAACCGGTGGTTCCAGAGTCAGAGCTCGTAGATGCTTCGCCAGAGCTATCTTGGGCGATGACAAGGGGGCCTCCTCCGGCTCTATCGGACTGTGCCGATGCCGCTCTGGCGCTGAGGCCGCTGGCCCCGACGGCAATTAGCGCGGCCATCGCAATTTGGAGGGATTTAGCAGGTGTAAACTGACGCATGAATGTTCTCCTATTGGTCTATCCTGTTGGTCTATAAAATCTGTCGTAGGTAAACAGCACAGACAGTAAAGTAAGGGCGAGTTGCGGTATCTAAATTGGGGAATGTCTGGCAAATGCCGGTGATAGCCCGAAAGCACGTGGCAAATTGTCCAGTGACGTGCGGATCAGGCTAAATTCTGTCTGTAACCATAATTAGTGAGCCTGCCTCATGGGGCAGACTCGCGAATGCATTAACAAGAGTTATGGAACGGCATAAAATCTGGTGTAAAGTTTTATGAAAAAGTTCCGTATACCTTGCTACACTGCATTGTGGAAGTGAGACGAAACCGCCTCCGGTTATCGTTTGACAGCGGCCAAGGGAACGCAAAGGCTAGCTTTTTCCACCGAGACTGCAACGTTATCGTATCAATTAGACAGAGACTGGGCTGGCCTCAAGGGGCCAGCTTTTTAATTGTCTAGCTACCCCAGGGGAGTCTTTGCGGCGGCAGGGTGCGCGGCTGTCTCAATGCATCAGGGCCATTGCTACGGGATATGGGAAATCACCGTTCTAGATAGGCCTCTAGCACATTAGGATTGTGCTGAATTTCATTCGGCGTTCCCCAGTCAAAGTTTTGCCCTTCGGCCAGCACATAAACCCGATCGCAAAAAGACATGATCACTGTAGCCCCTATGGAGCGCCCTGAAAGACCCTGCCCAGTAGACCTTGCCCAATAGAGACGAGGCAATGGCCAAGCGCCAAAGGCTAAGTGCCAAAGGTGCGATCGCCAGCATCCCCCAAACCCGGAACAATAAAGCCTTGTTCATTCAAAGCCTCATCGATCGCCGCCGTGTAGATCCGCACAGTGGGATAGTTCGCACCAAGCTGCTGCAGCGCCGGTGGGGCAGCGACAACCGAAATAATTCGCACCAGAGCAGGATCGACGCCACGCGCTGTCAGCTCTCCCATCACCGCCATAATTGACCCCCCAGTCGCCAGCATCGGCTCACTTATCAAGACGCGAGCATCGGGGTTGAACGCATCAGGCAGGCGATTCAGATAGCAAGTGGGCTGCAGGGTTTCTTCGTCTCGGACGAGGCCAAGGTGGTAAATAGATGAGAGGGGCAGCAGAGCCTGTATGCCATCCATAAGCGCTAGCCCGGCCCGCAGCACAGGAACCACAGCAACGGGCACCTGGGGATTGATAAAGGTGGCTTGGCAAGAGGCCATGGGGGTGTCAACATCGGTGGTGATGGTGGGTAGCCAATCTCGAATGGCCTCATAGGTTAGCCAACGCCCCAGTTCCGTCATGGCGCTACGAAACAGAGCCGAGGGGGTGTCACCATCTCGGGCAACGCCCAGCCAGTGCTGAATTAGCGGATGGGGGGGAACGTAAACGCGGAGTTGAGAAGCCATAGGTTAGCGCGATGAGACGTGATGGGGTGACCGGGATTGATTATAAACTCGGGTTCAGGAATGGGAACCAGGCTAAATCGCCTGGAAGCATGGTCCCACCCTTTGACGGACCTGCATCATCATACTCTTTCCGCCATACCCTATATCGCCCCCAACAGTTTTAATCCCGCAATCTCAAATCCAGACAATCTAGTGACTCAGAGTGCGGTGTTTCATAGATGGCAAACAGATGGCCAAGCGCGCCGTCGTTCCGAGGCCCAAGGGCAATGGCTATAGGTCGAGCGAACGAGGTCTGACAGCCTTTGTCTGTGATAGTTTGACGCTACTTGCCATCGCCGTTGGTGGGTCAAGCACATCATTAAAGTAGAGGGATAGAACGCATGAAAACTTTTGGCTTTGGGACCCAGAATGCCGACAGCAAGCTGGAGCCCGTCGCTTTTGAGCGCAAGGCTGTTCGCCCCGGTGAGGTGGCTATCAAAGTTACCCACTGCGGCATCTGTCATTCAGATTTGCACCAAGTTCGCAACGACTGGGGCAACACGACCTATCCCTGCGTGCCGGGGCATGAGGTCATTGGCGTGGTCTCCGCCGTTGGCGAAGGGGTTTCTAGCTATAAAGAAGGCGATCGCGTTGGGGTGGGCTGCATGGTCAACAGCTGTCAGGTGTGTGACCCTTGCAAAGCAGGGGAAGAAAACTACTGCGAAGGGCCTAAGGGGTTCACGCTCACCTATAACGGACCGATAAAACCAGATGGGACAAATACCTATGGGGGATACAGCACTGATATTGTTGCCCGTGAAGAGTTCGTGCTACGCATTCCAGACACCATAGATCTTGAAGATGCAGGGCCAATCCTCTGTGCAGGAATCACGGTCTATGCGCCGATGAAGCATTGGAAGCTGCAGAAAGGCCAGACCCTCGGCGTTGCCGGTATTGGCGGGCTGGGCCATATGGCGGTGCAAATCGGCAAGGCCCTAGGCGCTGAGGTGGTTGCCTTCACCCGCAGCGAGTCTAAACGCGAGGATATTCTCAAGCTCGGGGCCGATAAGGTGGTCATTTCGACTGACGATGCGCAGATGGAAGCGGCTGCCCAAAGCCTCGACATGCTGATCAACACCATTCCCGTTCCCCACGACATTGCGCCTTACATCGCCTTGATGCGCCCCAATTCGGCGCTGATTGTGGTGGGCAACATGATCAGCTTCCCAGAGTTCTCGCCGGGACCGCTGGTGTTCAATCGCATCACCCTAGCGGGTTCTCTCATCGGCGGTATTGAGGACACCCAGGAAGTCCTCAACCTTTGCGCGGAGCACAACATTGCGCCGCTGGTGAAGATGATCGGCATTGACCAGGTTAACGATGTGTTTGATGTGCTGGCCAACGGCAGCGATGATGGCTTCCGTCACGTCATTGATATGGAGACGCTGCGAAGCTATCGGTCATCCAACAGTGAGGAGGCGATCGCGCTCTCTCCTCCTGACCGAGGTGAGGTGGTCAACCGAGCCTAGGCGCGCGTAGTGCCCTGTGGGAGCGCAGTAGCACAGTATGTACTCAGGGCACAGCACACTGTGCCTTGATATCTGTCAATCAAGACGTATAACCATAGCCCATGGCCCGCACCCCCACCCTGCGTTTCGACCGCGGCACCCTCATCATCCATCCCCCACCCCCAGGAAAAGCCTGGATCGACCACGCCACCTGGGACGACCGCGTCGAGCGCTTTCGCATCCCGGCCATTCACTACCGCAAGCTGGTGGAAACCCTGCAGGGCGAAACCACACCATTCACCGATAATGCCAAAGCCTTTGAGCCTCTGGCCTTAGCGCCCCAGCTCACCATGACCCCCTACCCGCATCAGCAGCAGGCCCTCGACGCCTGGGCAGCAGCAGGGCGGCGGGGTGTCGTGGTGTTGCCCACCGCCGCTGGAAAAACCTACCTCGCCCAAATGGCCCTGCAGGCCACCCCCCGCAGCACCCTCATCACCGTACCGACCCTGGACCTGATGCACCAGTGGTATGCCCATCTCAAAACCGCTTTCCCCGATGCCGATGTAGGGCTGCTAGGGGGCGGCTCTCGCGATAAGTCTGCTATTTTAGTCGCCACCTATGACAGCGCCGCCATCAACGCTGAATATATTGGCAACCGCTACGGTTTACTGATCTGCGACGAATGCCATCACCTGCCCAGCGACTTCAACCGCGTCATCGCCGAATATGCGATCGCCCCCTATCGCCTCGGGCTCACCGCCACGCCAGATCGCTCCGATGGTCGCCACATCGATTTAGATACTTTGCTGGGGCCGGTGGTCTATCACCGCACGGCTGAAGAGCTTGCGGGGCAGGCGCTAGCCCAGCATGAGATTGTCCAAATTAAGGTAGCCCTGTCGGATACCGAGCGCGATCGCTATGACCATTTGATTGGATTGCGCAATCGCTTTTTGCAAGAGAACAATATTTTTCTGGGCAGCCTGCAGGGGTGGCAGCGCTTTGTGGGGGCCAGCGCTCGCTCCAAGGCGGGGCGGCGGGCCATGCTGGCTCACCGAGAAGCGAAGGCGATCGCCCTAGGCACCGAGGGTAAGCTGACGGTGCTGGCAGATCTGCTGACCCAGCATTACCCAGAGCAAACGCTAATTTTTACCAATGATAATGCCACGGTGTACCGCATTTCCCAAGAGTTCCTCATCCCTGCCATCACCCACCAAACCCCGGTCAAAGAGCGCCACGACGTGCTGCAGCGATTTCGAGAAGGGACATACCGGGTACTAGTGGCCTCCCATGTGCTGAATGAGGGGGTGGATGTGCCTGCAGCTAGCGTGGCGGTGCTGCTGTCAGGATCAGGGTCGGCGCGGGAATACATTCAGCGGCTAGGACGCGTGTTGCGTAAAGGGGACGGCACAAAGTATGCCCGGCTTTATGAGGTTGTGGCGGAGGAGACAGCAGAGGAAGGCGTATCGAAGCGCCGCCGCAAAGCTCCACAGAAACGGACTGGCCAGCTATCCTTGGTGCCTGACCAGCCTTATGCAGCGGAGTCAAACGACAGATCCAAAGCTGCCGAAGAGGATGGGGATTACGACGCGTGAGCCGCCGCCGATTTGAACTCTATTCGCTGCCCCCAACGCTAATAGGCGTCCCTAAGACCTGAGCATTCTGAATATCTAGGTTTTCCATTGAGGTTCCGTCGACATTGGCGTGGTAGATCTGAGCTTCAGAGAGGTCCACACCATCTAGATTGGCGTCGTCTAAGACTGCGTTAGTCAACATGGCAGAGGTCAAATTTGCATCCTGTAGGTTGGCCCCTGTGAGGTCGGCCCCCTCTAGGTTTGCATGGGTTAGATTCGCGTTTTGCAAGTTGGCGTCTCTAAGGTCAGCCCCAATCAAGTGGGCTCCCATAAGGTCAGCTCCGCTCAAGTCGCAGTTGGCGCAGGCCCCTGTCATCATCAGCTGCTGCACCTGCTGAGGGTTTTCGGCGCGGACTGCCGTTGAGGACAGGACAGTAGTCAAGACGCCAGTGGTGAGCGCGAGTAGTGCGGTTCTCATGGGGTATCATCTCCTCGTTGAAAATGCTGTGTAGCGCCAACAACGCCGGTTGCGATGACGTTGTGATGACGTTATGATTCCGGGCGGCAGTTCTAGGCTTCGTCTAGCGAATATGACGAAACGACCGACGTATCGTTCCACGGCTGTTGGAATCTTTAGCGATTCTTTATTGCTATTTGCTATATCTTTAGTTTACTATGAAGGGCTGCGATCGCCTTCCTCCGCGAGAAGGACTTAAGAGCGGCGGCTAGCCCATTAAAGATAGATGGCGATAATCTAGTCGTCGAAGAGCTAGAAGCTCAGTCAACAATAACCTGGTGATATTGCCTCACAGCTGGTACATTTCAGCAAGAGCGCTCACCTTCCGCTTCATGTGCTCTCGTACTGATTTCGGTGAGATCACCTCACAGTCCTCGCCATATCGAAGAACTTCTCGGAAAAACCAGAAGGTATTTGAAACTTGCCGCACAACTCTTCGAGTCTGAGGCAAGTTTGGGTGCCACTCGTTTACGACATCCGCATCGGTCTTAGTTCGATAGGCAAAGGCAAGGCCATGGAGTAGGTGCAGCTCTACCGGAATGGAAGAGAGCCCAGAGTGCCATTTCCCCGACATCGGCGCGATCGCCGCGTCGGCGCTGATGCGGTCAAGCCGGAGGGTCCAGTTATGGGTCAGCTCGGGCAAGTCATGGTTGCCTTCGGTCTCATCGCACCAGCAGTCGAGGTACAGCCGCTCATCATGGCGAGCGATCTCGGCGTAGCGCACGGTAAATCGAAAGACGCGCTCAGCCGCATCTTGGTAGGCCAACTGAAATGGCTGCTGGCGGTGAATAAACTGGTCAACCTGGAGTCGCCAAGGGGGGGCGGGTGATTCGACAAATTGCTCAATTTCGCTATGTAGGGGAGCAGAAATCTCGCTGCGATCGAGCAGTAGACGGGCGATCGCTAGGGCGGCTTCGACTTGCCCGAGGTCTACCAGAGCATTTCTAGCCTGGTTAAGAGCATCAATGCGATCGCGACCCCAGTCGTTGTTGGCGGCGATTCGCAGCTTGTTGTCTGCAATATCTTTGATTAATTGGGAAATATTAGGGTTATTACCCCATTTCACGTCAAAGGCGAGGGCGATCGCTTCGAGCTGGGCTTTCTGGCGATCGCTGACGGATAGGGTGATGGCGCGTCCTTTACGGGTCACGGCGTGCTCCTTAAAAGTGTCCGTACACTTTTTCAATAAACTGCTTGCTGATTTTGATTTGCCCTGCCATCATAGGGCTATGCAAGGAAATGCGGACATAGCTTCAATCAATCTAGGTCTTAAGTCACGCCGCTTTTTGATATCCTCCACCCCGGCTCTACGCCATGACAAATCCTTCAATCACCCTAAAGCCGGTCTATTCTGCGCCTGCTCAAGAGGTACCTTCGGATGTCCATGTGCCTAAGGGTTGGACTTTGGCCTGGCACCAGCTCGAAACGCTCAAGGCCCTGCGTGATCCTGATATCGACGTGGTGTTTAATACGGCAATGACAGGAGACGGTAAAAGTCTAGCGGCCTACTTGGATACATTAATAGGCGATCGCCTGGCCCTTGGTCTCTACCCGACTAATGCTCTGGCGAGAGACCAGGAGCTTCAAGTCCAAGACTATATCTCCAACTTTCAGCCCAAGCCACCGCCGCGCGTCAACCGGCTCAGCGGCCCTGATCTCGAAATCTATGCCGAAGCTGAAGGACTGCGAAAGGGAAGCGCGATCGCCACGCGAGCGGGGCAGTCAGAGGTCCTGATCACTAATCCTGACATTTTCCACTACCTGCATCGCGGGGCCTACCTGGTCTCCAAATACGACAACCCCGACAAGCTGTGGAATCTAATCGATAAAGACTTCGATCTGTTCATCTTCGATGAGTTCCATATTTTTAGCGCCCCTCAAGTGGCCAGCGTCCTCAACACAATGCTGCTGATTCGAGCGACGAATCGACGTAAGAAATTCCTGTTTCTATCGGCTACGCCAAACAAAAGGCTTCTGAGTCGATTGGAAAAGGCTGGTTTCACTTACCGACTAGTCAATCCAGTGGCCGAAGACAAATACCGCTTCTCTAGACCGGAGAATGCCGAGCAGCCTGAGCAGTGGCGGCAGGTCGCCCGCCCAATTGAGCTAACCTTTGTCCCCATGGAGACGATGTCTCAAGCTTCAGAGGCTTGGTTAAAGGAGAACCAAGCGCTGCTGTTGCGTCAGTTTTTGGACCATCCGGGTAGCAAAGGGGCGATCATTCTCAATTCTATTGCGGCAGTAAAGCGACTCGTTCCTGTTCTCAGGGAATGGCTCGAACCTCATGGCCTTACAGTCAAGGAGAATACGGGCCTGACTGGGGTCCGGGAGAAAGCTGATTCCCTCACCGCTGACCTGGTGGTCGGCACTAGCACTATCGATGTTGGGGTTGACTTCAAAATCAACTTTTTGATCTTTGAGTCATCGGATGCCGGAAACTTTATTCAGCGGCTGGGTCGGCTGGGTCGCCATGATAAAAATACTGCGGGTGAGAGGTTTAATGGATTCCGGAGCTGGGCCCTGGTCCCAAAGTTCTTTGTAGAGCGACTGTTTGCTGGAGATAGCCCCGCGTTGAGTTCTGGCGAGACCTGCGATCGCTTCTCTTTTCAAGCAGTCATTCGTGAGCAGTACCGGCAAATCAATGACTTTGAGGGGTATTACAGACGCTGGGGTGCGGTGCAGTCTGTTTCCTTGGGGCGGCAGCTGTCCCACAGTAAGGTAAAGCAGCCATACCAAGAGTCTATTAAAACGTTTCAGCGCGACTGCGAGACGGTGTTTGATACTCGATTTGGGCGAGTGTTCGGGCAAATGCAAGACTGGTCTCGGGAGTGGCGGGCGCTCTCGGGGCAGCAGTCAATCAGCCCCATCACCGAAGATGCCATGAGCTTTCGCGGCTCCAGCCCTTTGCTCTGCGGCCTGTACGATGTGACGGAGCCTTACGAGGGCGATCGCTTTAAGACCTACGACCTACCTGGGGTACTGGGCAATCTGGATATTGAAATGTGGAGCAAGACGACATTTTTGCGGCAGCTGGACGAAGCGGCTCAGCGTATTGGTGGGCCGATTGCCAAGGGCCGC
>JGI12210J13797_11042801_pt1 | contig 50351 bp, 39 predicted proteins | sample ElkSlonscriptome_3_FD_13797 | JGI IMG/M metagenome (IMG submission 13797) | reverse complement strand
CACGGCTCCAACACTGTTGGTGAGGAACTCGCCCCAGCCCTGATTCGGGGCTGGTTTGCGGCCGAGGGCTACACCCAGATCAACGAGATCGAAACAGCACCGCTCGAGCGCTTGTTCACCGGCACCCAACCCTTGGGCGAGATGCTGACCGTCGAGCTGCACGCCCATGGATCGTCAACCGGGTTTCGCGGCCTGGCCCGCGGCAAGGCTGACATCAGCATGTCCTCGCGGCGGATTCGCGACCGGGAAGTTGAGCAGCTGTCTGCGATGGGCGCACTCAATGAATCACGGCATGAGTTCGTGATCGGCATCGACGGTCTGGCCGTCATCGTCCATCCGTCAAACCCGATCGACGCGCTCAGCATCGACCAGATCCGAGACGCATTTTCCGGGCGAGTCAACAACTGGTCCCAGCTCGGCGGGCCGGATCGTGCTATCCGCCGCTATGCACGCGACGGAAGCTCCGGCACCTTCGACTCCTTCGACTCAATGGTTTTGCGGGACGCCGAACTGGCCGGCGACAGCGAGCGATTCGAATCCTCCACGGCATTGTCGGACCGGGTCAGCAACGATCCTGGCGGCATCGGCTTCATCGGCCTGCCCTACATCAACAACGCCAAGGCCATCGCGGTGTCCGCCGGCGGTGAAGCCGTGCCGCCGGAGCGCTTTTCCTCGGCAACGGAAGACTATCCGCTAAGTCGGCGCCTCTATCTCTACATCCCGAGAGATGAGCTCGACGGACCGGGCGGACGCTTTGCCAACTTCGCCATCTCGCAGGCCGGGCAGAATCAGGTGGATGCCATCGGATTTGTCGGCCAGGCGATCCAGGTCGAGGAACTGGCTCTGCCCGAAAACGCCCCCGAAGCCTATAGAGAGCAAGTTAGCGGTGCCTGGCGGGCGTCATTGAATTTTCGCTTCGAACCACAGCGCGCAGTCCTCGACAGCAAATCCCAGCGCGATCTGAATCGGCTGGTCGAGCACCTCAGCCGGACCGCCGGTCATCGATACGAGGTCCTTCTGATGGGCTTTGCCGACCCCTCGGAGACCTCCCCCTATTTCAGCCTGACGCTGTCTAACGATCGCGTACAGTATGTGGCCGAACTGCTGGCACGGGCCGGCTTGCGGGTGCCGACCGCACGCGGTTTTGGCGATGCACTGCCGCTGGCTGAGGGCACCGGCGAGAGTGCGGCGGCCAAGAATCGTCGAGTCGAAGTCTGGCTGCGACCCATCGAGCCCTCACGGGATCGCAGCTAAGGCACGGTGCGCAGGGTCAGCTCGCCCTGGCGCTGGATCAGCTCAAGCTCGCGCAGAAAGCTCATGCCGAGAAGCACTGTGTCGTGGCGGCCGGGATTGATGGCGGCCCGGACATCGCGTTTGACGATATCGCCGAGGCGGACTTCATCGAGTCGGGTCAGGTAACCCTGGACCGGGCCGGCGGCGGTTTGCAAGCCAATGGTCGCTTCCCGCACCAGGCCCATCTCCTGAGCAAGCGCCTCCGGCACCGAAACCAGCGTGGCCCCGGTGTCGATCAGAAAGGTGACGTCCCTGCCGTTGATGCCGCCGGTCGCAACGAAATGGCCCTGGCGGTCGGAGCGCAGGGTGACCTGTACAGCATCGCCGACCTGCGCGCTGTCGACGACGCGGTTCGGGTTAGCGCGCTGCTCGAGCTGACCTGAGAAGAACCAGGTCAGGATACCGAGCATACCAAGCGCGGCGACCAGCATCATGCCGAAGCCGGTCTGATGATTGGATTCGCTCACAGCAGCTGGCGACGAAGGTCCTCGAGCTGAGCGGCGAGGTAGCGGGTGAAACGCGCTGCATCCGCGCCGTCAATCACGCGATGATCGTAGGACAGAGAAAGCGGCAGCATCAAGCGCGGCTCGAAGCTCTCGCCATCCCAAACGGGTTGGATTTGAGAACGCGAGACGCCGAGAATGGCCAGCTCCGGTGCATTGATGATCGGCGTGAACGCCGTCCCGCCGATGCCTCCGAGACTGGAGATCGAAAAGCAGCCGCCGCGCATTTCCTCGCCCCTGAGCTTGCCCTCTCTCGCTCGGCCGGACAGGTCGCTTAACTCCTGTGAGAGTTCGATCAGGCCCTTGCGATCACAATTTCGCAGCACGGGAACCACCAAACCATTGGGCGTATCGACCGCCACGCCGATGTGGAAATAGTGCTTGCGAATCAAGGTCTCGCCATCGCGAGAGAGTGAGGCGTTGAAGTGCGGAAAGGCCTTGAGTGCCGCGACCACCGCCTTGATCAGGAACACCACCGGCGTCATCTTGGTGCCAGCTGCTTCTGCCTCGACCTGATGCGCCTTGCGGAAGGCTTCGAGCTCCGTGATGTCGGCGGTGTCAAACTGAGTCACGTGCGGGATCGACACCCAGTTACGGTGCAGATTGGGCCCGGAAATGCGTTTGATGCGAGAGAGGGGCTCCTCTTCGATCTCCCCGAACTTCGAGAAATCGACCTCAGGCGCATCGACCACGCTGAGTCCGCCGGTCGCTGAGCCTGCCGACTGCGGCGAGTCCATCTGCGCTTTGACGTAGGCTTTCAGGTCGTCTTCCGTAATCCGGCCATTGCGCCCGGACCCGGTCACGGCCGCCGGATCAACGCCTAGCTCCCGAGCCAGCTTGCGCACCGCCGGCGAGGCGTGCGGCAGAGCCGAGGCGTCCGTATCCATGGAGTCGAAGGGAACCGGTGGTGCTGGCGGGTCATTTGAGGCAGTTGAAGCCTTGGCCTGGCGCTTGCCCGTATCGATCGCGGGAAAGCCCGAGCTTTTCTTGCCTGATTCGCTCGTCGAAGGCGCCGAATCAGAAGACGCAGTCTCGGCCTTTTCGGTCGAGCGCTTCGAGTCGTCTTTAGCTCCCCCCTCTTCGGACTGGTCGACCTTTTGATTCCGCTCTGCTTGATCCTCTTGGTCGGGCGGATCGCTCTTCTGATCGTCCTGGTTTGACTCGTCAGCCCCGGAATCGACTTCCATCACGCCGATGACATCCCCCTCGCCGACCTCATCGCCCTCCTTGACCGACAATTCGACTACGGTGCCCGCCGACGGCGACGGCACTTCCATCGTCGCCTTATCGGACTCGAGGGTGACCAGTGACTGTTCCGCCTCGATCGTGTCACCGGCCGAGACCAGCAGCTCGATTACCGGCACCTTGTCGAAGTCTCCGATATCCGGAACTCGAATTTCCCGTCGTTTACTCATGATTCCTGATACTCGTTCATGTCGTTGTTCGGGCAGAGCTGGAGATCTCTGATATTCAACCAAGCCCGATCGAACCCTTAAACCGACTGCGGCAGGGGCTTGTCGGGATCGATATCGAGCGCTGCGCGCGCCTTGATCAATTCATCCTCGCTGAGTTGACCCTCCCGGTGAAGGCCGACCAGTGCCGCGTAGGCCACATGCTTTCGGTCGACTTCGAAGAAACGGCGCAGGTTCTCTCGCGTATCGGATCGACCAAAGCCATCCGTGCCTAGGACCAGGTATTGATCCTGGGGGATGAACTCGCGGACCTGATCGGCGTAGGCACGGATGTAATCGGTCGCCGCCACGACCGGGCCCTCGTTGCCCTCGAGCTGATCGGTGATCCAGGGCCGTTTTTTCGGCTGGTCCGGATTGAGTCGGCTGGTGCGCGTGACGGCCTGGCCGTCGCGACGCAGCTCATTGAAGCTGGTTGCCGACCAGATGTTCGAGGCGACGCCGAACTGCTCGGCCAGAATGTCGGCGGCGGCGATTACTTCGCGTAAGATGGCGCCGGAGCCCATCAGCTGAACGGTCTTCTCGGACTTGTTTTCGGCCTCGCGGAGCAGATACAAGCCGCGCCGAATCCCTTCCTCGCTGCCCTCCGGCATGGCCGGATGCGGGTAGTTTTCGTTGAGTACGGTGATGTAATAGTAAACATCTTCCTCTTCGGCATACATGCGCCGCAGACCATCCTGCAGGATGACGGCCAGTTCGTAGCCGAAGGTCGGATCGTAGCTGACGCAGTTCGGGATCGTGCCGGCCAGGACATGGCTATGCCCGTCCTCATGCTGGAGGCCCTCACCGTTAAGCGTGGTGCGCCCTGATGTTCCCCCAATCAGGAAACCGCGAGCGCGCATGTCGCCTGCCGCCCATGCCAGATCACCAATGCGCTGAAAGCCGAACATGGAATAGAAGGTGTAGAAGGGAATCATCGGCAGGCCGTTGGAGGCATAGCTGGTCGCAGCCGCAATCCAGGAGCTCATCGATCCGGCCTCAGTGATGCCCTCTTGCAGCACCTGCCCTTCCTGGCTTTCCTTGTAATACATCAACTGATCAGAATCGACCGGCTCGTAGAGCTGACCGAAGGGCGCGTAGATGCCGATCTGACGGAACAGCCCTTCCATGCCGAAGGTGCGCGCCTCATCGCAGATAATCGGCACGATGTGTTTCTTCAGATTCTTGTCGCGCAACAGCACGGCCAAGCAGCGCACGAAGGCCATTGTGGTCGAGATCTCACGGTCGCCCGAACCCTTGGTCACGGACTCGAAGGCCGGAAGCTCTGGAGTCTGCAGCGGCTCGGACTCGACCCGGCGCTGCGGCAGATAACCACCCAACCTCTCGCGTCGTTCCTTTAGGTAGCGGATCTCTTCTGAGTCCTCGCCCGGATGGAAATACGGCACCTCTTCGAGCTGCTCGTCCTTAATCGGCACGTTGAAGCGGTCGCGGAAATAGCGCACGCCGTCGGCATCGAGCTTCTTCTGCTGATGGGAAATGTTCTGGCCCTCGCCAGACTTGCCCAAACCGTATCCCTTGATGGTCTTGGCAAGAATGACCGTGGGTCGTCCCTCGTGCTGGACCGCGGCTCGATAGGCGGCGTGGATCTTGTGCGGATCATGGCCGCCCCGATTCAGACGCCAGACATCTTCATCAGAAAGATCGGCGACCATTTCCTTAAGTTCATCGTAGGCGCCGAAAAAATGCTCGCGCACGTAAGCACCATCGTTAGCCTTGTACTTCTGGTAGTCGCCGTCAAGCGCTTCTTCCATACGCCGACGCAGCAGACCCTTCGTATCGCGCGCCAACAGCGGATCCCAGTACGAACCCCAGACCACCTTGATCACGTTCCAGCCGGCGCCGCGAAACACGCCCTCAAGCTCCTGGATGATTTTGCCGTTGCCGCGCACTGGGCCGTCGAGGCGCTGCAAATTGCAATTAACCACGAAAACCAGGTTGTCGAGCTTTTCTCGCCCGGCCAGGGAAATCGCGCCCAGCGACTCCGGCTCATCGGTTTCGCCGTCGCCCATGAAGCACCAGACCTTACGCTGTTTCGATTCTGACAGCTTGCGGTTGTGGAGATACTTCAGGAAGCGTGCCTGGTAGATCGCCATGATCGGACCCAGGCCCATCGAAACTGTCGGAATCTGCCAGAAATCCGGCATCAGCCAGGGGTGGGGATAGGAGCTCAGGCCACCGCCATCGACTTCCTGTCGGAAGCCGTCCAGCTGCTGCTCGGTGATTCGGCCCTCGAGAAAGGCTCGAGCGTAGATTCCCGGCGAAGAGTGGCCCTGGATATAAAGCAAGTCAGAGCCGTCGGCGTGGTCTGGGCCCTTGAAGAAATGATTGAAACCGACGTCATAGAGCGTTGCCGCCGAGGCGAAACTGGCGATATGACCGCCCAGTTCGCCACCGCGGCGACCCGCGCGAACGACCATGGCCATGGCGTTCCAGCGGATGATCGAGCGAATGCGACGCTCGAGGGAGCCGTCCCCGGACATCGAAGGCTGACGGTGCGGCGGGATCGTGTTGAGATAGGCCGTGGTCAGATCAAAGGGCAGGTGCGCCCCCGAACGACGGGCCAGCTCAACCAATTGCTCGAGCAGGAAATGCGCCCGCTCCGGCCCGTCCCGGTCGATCACAGCCGAGAGTGATTCGACCCACTCTTTGGTCTCGGTGGCATCGATGTCGTCGGGGTGGGGATACTGTTGAGCCATGCCGCGCCTCTTCGTAGGGCCGAAAGGATTGAATCAAAACGCTATTGTAACGATACATCTCAGGCGCGTCGGCCCGCGCACAACGGTGCCGGTCAAGGCATTCGGCCCGGCGTTCGGTAAGCAGCGCCATGCGATCGAAATCCGAATCGCGATTCCGAGCCTACCAAAATCTGAGACCCAACCCGCCTGCGACTCAGTTCAACTCGGTCTGATACGGAGCGAGCAGCAGGTTAATCGGGCCAGTCAATGCCAATCGGTTGAATCGACAGCCAAACAATCCAGCATGCCCTGACTGGATGTCGATCGGTGATCAATTGATCAGCTGAGCGCTCCCTTATCACTCGAAAAGCTCGCGGCTACTCGGAGCGTGCTGGCGCTGTTCAGTCTGTGCATCCACCACCGCAATGGCGGTCATGTTGACCACACGCCGCACGGTTGCCGAGGGAGTCAGCACGTGCGCCGGTCGGCCGACGCCCATCAGGATCGGCCCGATGGTCACCGCCTTGCCAATCACCCGCGCCATGGAAAACGCGATGTGGGCAGCATCCTGGTCGGGCAGGATAAGAAGATTGGCCGAACCCTGCAGCTTCGAATTCGGAAAAATCCGCTCGCGGATGGCCGGAACGAGCGCGGCGTCAGCTCGCATCTCTCCTTCCACTTCCAGCCCGGGTTCGCGGTCTCGCAGCAGCTGCAGCAGCTTGCGCATCTTCGAGGCCTGGGGGTCGACGTGACTACCGAAGTTCGAGTGCGACACCAGCGCCACTTTTGGGGTAATGCCGAACATGCGAACTTTCTCAGCCGCCATGATGGTCAGCTCCGCCAGCTGCTCAGCTGACGGGTCGGGGTTGACGTGGGTGTCGCAGACAAAGATGGTCTCACTCTCGGTCGCCATGGCCGAGAGCGCGCCCGGGGTCTTGCAGCCAGGCGCCAGGCCCAGGACCTCGGTAACGTACTTGAGTTTCTTGTTGTATTGACCGACAACGCCGCAGATCAGGGCATCGGCCTCGCCGCGATGCACCATGATGGCGGCAATCACGGTATTGCGCGTGCGAACGATTGCCTTGGCCGAATCCGGCGTCACGCCGCGACGCTCAGTAATCTCGTGAAAGGTCTGCCAATACTCCCTAAACCGGGGATCGGACTCCGGATTGACCAGATCGAAATGCTCTCCGGCGCGGATGCGCAGGCCGGCGCGCTCGACGCGCATATCGACGACCTTCGGCCGCCCAACAAGAATCGGCTTGGCCAGGCCATCATCGACGATATTCTGTACCGCGCGCAGCACCAGCTCTTCCTCGCCCTCGGCGAAGACCACCCGTTTAGGGTCCTTGCGCGCAGCATCAAACACCGGCTTCATCACCAGGCCAGTGCGGAACACGTATTGGCTGAGCCGCTCGCGGTAGGCGTCCATGTCCTCGATCGGCCGCGTTGCCGCGCCCGAGTCCATCGCGGCCTGGGCCACCGCCGGCGCCAGCTGGACGAGCAATCTGGGATCGAAGGGCTGCGGAATCAGGTAGTCCGGGCCAAAGGTCGGAACCTCGCCACCGTAGGCTGCAGCGGAGACGTCCGAGGCCTCCATGCGAGCCAGCTCGGCGATGGCGTGCACACAGGCCATCTTCATCTCATCGTTGATGCCGGTCGCACCGACATCCAGGGCGCCACGAAAGATATAGGGGAAACACAGAACGTTGTTGACCTGATTCGGAAAATCAGAACGCCCGGTGGCGATCAGCGCATCGGGACGCGCCTCGCGTGCTTCGTCCGGCATGATTTCCGGCGTTGGATTGGCCAAGGCCAGGATGATCGGGCGCTCGGCCATGGCCTGGACCATGTCGGGCTTGAGGACCCCCGGCGCCGAAACACCTAGGAACACATCGGATCCGCCGATCACCTCACCCAGCGTTCGTGCATCCGTTTCTATCGCGTAGCTGGCCTTGCGCGGGTCCATGTCGGTCTCGCGACCCTGGTAGACCACGCCCTCGCGATCGCAGACAAAGACGTTCTCGCGCTTCAGGCCCATCGTCACCAGCAGATCCAGGCAGGCCATGCCAGCCGCGCCCGCGCCTGAGGCAACCAGGCGAATGTCCTCGATCTTTTTGTCGGCCAACTCCAAGCCATTGACCAGCGCGGCCGCGGTGATGATTGCCGTGCCGTGCTGATCGTCGTGGAAGACCGGAATACCCATGCGGTCTTTCAGCGCTTCTTCGACCTGAAAGCACTCGGGCGCCTTGATGTCCTCGAGGTTGATTCCGCCGAAGGTCGGCTCCAAACTGGCGATGATATCGATCAGCTTGTCGGGGTCGGACTGGTCAATCTCGATATCAAAAACGTCGATGCCGGCGAACTTCTTAAACAGGACGCCCTTGCCTTCCATCACCGGCTTGGAGGCCAACGGGCCGATATTGCCCAGGCCCAGCACCGCTGTACCATTTGAAATGACCGCCACCAGATTGCCCCGTGCGGTGTACTCACGTGCCGTATCCGGGTCGGACGCAATCGCCTCGCTGGCCGCCGCCACGCCCGGTGAGTAGGCCAGCGCAAGATCCTTGGCCGTGGTCAGCGCCTTGGTCGGCGTGATCTTGATCTTGCCGGGTACCGGAAAGCGATGATAGTCCAGCGCCTCCTCGCGGAATTTGTCCTTGCTGTCGGTCATGGTCGATTCACCAGCGAATTCCTTTAAAGATGGAACACGAAGGGCACGAGGAAAACTACGAAGCGCAAAAAGAGCCCCTGGTAAGGAAATGCTTCTTCGTGCACTTTGTGCTCACTTCGCGCCCTTCGTGTTATCGCTTTTCGAGCGCCTCGGCTACCCGGGGGCTCCGATGGAGCGATCAGCCGTTTTCTTCTTCTTCGTCCCACTCGCCCAGGGCGGCAGCGCCGTTCATGCGGGCGCGGTGTAGCAGGACCTGCTGAGCGTTTTCGCGATTGCCCTTGGGATCGGCGGCCCAGGTCTTGAGGCACTCGGCCTGCAGGGCGCGACCATAAGAAAAGCTCAGGGGCCAGGGCATGTCGCCCATCTTGTTCATGGCGTCCAGATGCTGAGTGGCTTCGACATCGCCCTGCCCGCCGGACAAGAACACAACGCCCGCACAGGCGGCCGGGACTGAATTGAGCAGGCAATCCACCGTAGCCTCTGCCACTTCCTCGATGCCCGCGCGATCTTGAGCGCTGCCGCCGGAAATGACCATGGAGGCCTTGAGCACGCAGCCTTCAAGCATGACGTTTTGCTCGTAGAGCTGCTGGAACAGGGACTTCAGCGTGGCTTCGGTGACATCGAAGCTGGTGTCGAGATCATGCTCGCCGTCCATCAGTACTTCCGGCTCGACGATCGGGACCAGGCCGGCTTCCTGACACAGCGCGGCGTAGCGCGCAAGGGCGTGGGCGTTCGCGTCGATGCAGGCCCGCGAGGGGATGTCGTCGCCAATCGTGATGACAGCGCGCCACTTGCAGAACTTCGCGCCCAGCTCGACATATTCGGCCAGTCGCTCACGCAAACCGTCTAGGCCTTCGGTGATCTTTTCACCCTCGAAGCCCGCCATGTCTTTGGCGCCCTTGTCGACCTTGATTCCAGGCAGGATGCCGGCGTCCTTCATAGCCTGTGCCAGCGGCGTGCCGTCAGGCAGCTTCTGGCGAATGGTCTCATCGAACAGAATGGCACCGGAAATAAACTGACCGAGACCCGAGGTCGTTAGCATCATGGATCGATAATCGAGTCGATTTGCTTCCGTGCTCTCTATGCCTACGCTGTCAAAACGCTTCTTGATCGTTCCGGACGATTCGTCAATGGCCAGGATGCCCTTGCCCGGGGCCACCATGGCCTGAGCGGTTTCAACGAGTTGTTCGAGTCTGTCTGTCATTGCTGTTTTGCTCCACTCATGCGCTAATGAATTCCAACCTTCCTATTGTAGCGAGGTGTCAAGAGAAAACGGAACCGGCCTGCGAGCCCTGCAGGGTCCCGGCCACTCCAACTGGCAACGGCGGATCAGACGACAAGAATTTTCAGAGTGTTGGTGCCGCCCAGCTGGCCCATCTCGTCGCCCAGAGTCATCAGCACGCGATCCCCGGATTGAACCAGGCCGGCCGCCAGGGCGCGGTCCATGGCCAGGCGCGGTATCTGGCTCGGGCGAGCCTCGTTGGCCGAGAAAAACAGCGGCTGCACGTGTTGGAACAGCCGCATCTTGCGCAGCGATGCGCGGTTCGGGCTCATCCCGATGATCGGCAGCGGCGAGCGCACCCGGCTCAACCACTGCGCGGTTGACCCGGACTCGGTCAGAGCAATGATCGCCTGGGCGCCGAAGTTGTTGGCGACCACCATGGCGGCCATGGCGATCGCCTGATCGGTCCGCTCGGCAGGCCTGGTGAACAACTTGGCCGGCTGATGGGCCTGAACGTGCCGCTCCGCGCCCTCGCAAATACGCGCCATGGCTTCGATCACCTTCGAAGGATGCCGGCCCACGGCCGTCTCGGCCGAGAGCATGACCGCATCGGTCCCGTCGATGACCGCGTTGGCCACGTCCAGCACTTCGGCGCGGGTTGGAATCGGGTTCTCGATCATCGACTGCATCATTTGAGTGGCCGTGATGACCGGTCGATTGAGGCGCAGGCTCGAGGCGACGATGCGCTTTTGCAGCCCGGGCAGCTCCGCCTCACCAATTTCGACGCCGAGATCTCCGCGCGCGACCAGCACGGCATCGGAGGCCTCGATGATGCTATCGAGATTCTCGATCGCCTCGGTGCGCTCAATCTTAGACACCAAACCGGCGGTGCCGCCGGCCGCGTGCAGCAAGTCACGCGCCTGCTGCATGTCCTCGGCGCTGCGCGGGAAGGACACGGCCAGGTAGTCGACCTGCCATTCAGCGGCGAGCAGGATATCGGCCTTGTCGGCCTCGGACACGCCCGGAATCGACAGGCCGCCCCCGCGCAGGTTCAAGCCCTTGCGATCAGACAGCGGACCGGAGGTATTGACCGTGCAGCGAATCTCGTCGCCGACGACCTCCTGAACCGTCAACGACATCAAGCCATCATCGAGCAACAGTTCACTGCCTGGCTGCACATCACCCACCAGATCCAGGTAGGCCACGCCCACTCCCTTTTCATCGCCGGCCGGCGGATTTTCACGCGCGAACAGGCTGAAGGCCTGACCGCGAGCCAGTTCCACCCGGCCTTCGCGAAATCGATCGATACGAATCTTGGGGCCGGACAGGTCGGCCAGGACGGCAACGTCGGTGTCGAGCTCGCGCGCGACCGCGCGCACCATCTTGATGCGCCGGGCGTGGGTTTCCGAGTCGCCGTGTGAAAAGTTGATGCGGACGACATCGCAGCCGGCGGCAATCAGACTCTCCAGGGCCTCCTGATCATCGGTCGCAGGGCCCAGAGTGGCGACAATTTTTGTTCTTCGATTCATGCAAGAGATTCCAAAAAGAGTAGCAAGACCACAGCAGTCTGCATCGTATTCTGTGACACTTGCAATCGATCGCGATGATTCACTCGGCGCGCCTCGTCTCGAAGCCAAAACTTACATGACGCCCCTGATCCATGGCCAACCCCGAACTCATCACCAATTCCTGGTTGCGCGCGGAAACCGACGATGGCTCGTTTAGCCGCGGCAAGGGCTGCCATCGGCAGCGCCGGGCACGAATCCTTGAATGCTCGGTAAAAAAATGGCGGCAGCATTAGCAGCCAGGACGACACCTTGGATGCATTGCGAGAGAATGTCCACATGGATATCAGCGAGTCACGGTCGGACCGGCGGTGTCGCCAACCCTCGACGACCCACTCATACTGCTGGCTGACCTCGCGCTACCATTGGATTTTGAAAGCCGATTCGGCTCAGCCCGGTCTGATGAACTGATTGAAAATTTTGTAGAAGATAACACCACCCTCAGGATCCTCATGAACGACAGCAAGAAAGACGAGACCGACACCACTTACACCCCGCCGAAGGTCTGGAACTGGGAGAAGGGCAACGGCGGGAAGTTCGCCAACATCAACCGGCCCATCTCGGGCGCCACTCACGAGCAAGAGCTCGCCGTTGGCAACCACCCCCATCAGCTCTATTCCCTGGCCACTCCAAACGGAGTCAAGGTTACGGTGATGTTTGAAGAATTGCTGGCCCGGGGCTTTGCTGATGCGGAATACGATGCCTGGCTGATCGATATCGGTAAGGGCGAGCAGTTCGGTTCAGGCTTTGTTGCCGCCAATCCGAACTCCAAGATTCCGGCGATGATGGATCACTCGGTCAAGCCGGTTCAGCGGGTTTTCGAGTCAGGCGCAATCCTGCTCTATCTAGCCGAAAAGTTCGATGCCTTCCTGCCCAAAGAACACCAAGCACGTAGCGAATGCTTCAACTGGCTGTTCTGGCAAATGGGCTCGGCACCCTATCTGGGCGGTGGCTTTGGGCATTTCTATGCCTACGCCCCGGTCAAGATCAAGTACGCCATCGACCGCTTCGCGATGGAAGTAAAACGCCAGCTCGACCTGCTGGACAAGCACCTGGCAGACCAAGAGTACATGGCCGGCAGCGACTACACCATCGCCGACATGGCGATCTGGCCCTGGTACGGCCAGCTGGCCCTGGGCCGGCTCTACGATGCCGAAGAATTTTTACAGGTGGCCGAATACGAGCACCTACAGCGCTGGTCGCGCCAGATTGACGCGCGCGAACCCGTGCTGCGCGGGCGCATGGTCAATCGTCCCTTCGGTGACCTGTCGCTGCAGCTGCTCGAACGTCACGATGCCAGCGACTTTGAACTTCGCACCCAGGACAAGCTTCAAGGCGGGGCCTAATCGCAAGCCGTTGCGGGTGATCCGCGATGGCCCTGACTGGCTTGCTATACTCCCGCGCGCTTTCCGCCGATAGTTCCTGGATTTTGCCGTGCGCCTGATTTCCGCTCTCCTGTCTTGCCTGCTCGTCGCACCCGCTCAGGCCTTTGTGTTCATCTCCGAATACGTCGAGGGCTCATCAGAAAACAAAGCCATCGAAATCTACAACAGCGGTTCAGTCGACTTCGACATCGAAAACTGCGTGATCAATCGCTATTCGAACGGCAGCACTACCCCGTCGAGCAATCCACTTTCAGGCTCGATTCCGCCCCAAGACGTGTTTGTTATCGCCAACCCCAATGCCGATCCAGCCATACTCTTTTCGGCCGATGAGACGAGCTCCAACATTGCCTTCAATGGCGACGATGCATTGGAGCTGGTCTGTGCTGGCGCAACGGTCGATGTCATAGGCCAGATTGGCAACGATCCGGGCAGCGCGTGGAGCGGGGGTGGCGTGTCGACGCGGAACAGCACCCTGATCCGGAAAGAGGGTGTCTGTGCGGGTGATGTCGATGGCGACAAGGCCTTCGATCCCAGCGTCGAATGGGGAGAATTTCCAAATAACACGTTCGACCTCCTCGGCGAGCATTTCGCTGCCTGTAGCGAGGACATCACCCCGCCGACGATCACTTCGATCACGCCTTCGACCATCGGTCCGACAAACGCCACCAGCATCGACTTCACGGTTCTGTTCTCCGAAGCGGTCAGCAATTTTGACGATCCGACCGACATCGCCGTCAACACCATCGGCACCAGCACCACCGGCGTCAGCTTTACGCCCAGCAGCACGAGCAGCTACACCGTTACCGTCGAGGGCATCAGCGGCGGTGGCACCCTGTCGCTGACCGTCAACGCTGGCAGCGTAGTTGACGGCGCGGGTAACCCCAACACCGACAGCCTAACGAGCGTCGATGTCACGATCGATCCGAACACCGGTGTCGGTCTGCCCAACGACCTGCTGCTCGCAGAAATCGTCGTCACTCCCGACAGCGCAGAGTTCGTTGAGATCGTCAATGCAGGCACCGAGACCATTGATCTGGGCGATGTGTATCTGACCGACGCCACCTTTGCTAACGGCAGCGTTTTCTACTATCAAATTGTCCAGGGCGCCGGCGGTGGCGGTGGCTTCTCCGACTTCCACGCGCGCTTCCCGGCCGGTGCCATGATCGCGGCCGGCGAGCGCCAGACCCTTGCTCTGTCCGGCTCCGGCGGCTTCGGGGCCGCCTACGGCAACGCACCGACCTACGAGCTTTTTGAAGACGGCACGCCCGACGGCATTCCGGACATGCGAGAGGCCTTCGCCGGCTCGATCAACAACCAGGGCAGCCTGTCCGGCGGCATCAACAACGGCGAGGTCCTGGTGCTGTATCACTGGGACGGTCAAAGCGATCGGGTCGCCGATCTGGACTACGCCCTGTGGGGCGACCAGATTGAGGCCGTCGACAAGACCGGCGTAGCCATCGACGGACCCGACGCCGACGCAGCGAGCTCGCCCTACCTGCCCGACACGGCCATCGCCCAGCAGGCCGTGATTGCCATAAGCGAGCACGCGGCGGGAGAAAGCTGGCAGCGCGCAGACCTTGATGAGGGCAGCGAGGTGGCCGCCGGCGGTAACGGCATCAACGGCAACGATGAGACCTCCGAGCCCTTCCGCCTGACCTGGGGCGAGGGTATCGCCACACCCGGCACGGCACCCGGTGCGGACGTGAACCCACCCGGGCCCAGCGTTCTGATCAATGAAGTCAATGCCATCGCCGCGCTCGATGAGGACTACCTGGAGCTGTTCGACGGCGGCCGCGGCCAAACCGATCTGAGCGGCCTGGCGCTGGTGTTCTACAACGATCAGCTGCTGAGCTATGCCGCGCTCGATCTCGACGGTGTCAGTACATCGGCCACAGGCTACCTGCTGGTCGGTGAATCCGGCACCGCGCCCGACCTGCTGCTGCCGGTCGAACTCAACGATGGCGCGGCGGCCGTTGCCCTGGTCATCGGCGACGGCAACGGCTTCCCGATCGGCACGCCCCTAAGCACCGACTCAGTCATCGACGCGGTGGTCTACGACGCCGGGCAGCCCGACGTCCCCGGCCTGCTGGCCCTGCTGGAGGCCGGTCAACCGCAGGTCGACGAGAACGGTAACGGCACCGCCGGCAGCGATTCTCTGCAGCGCTGTCCGAACGGATCGGGCGGCCCACGCCGAAGCAGCACCTACGCGCCGGCGGCACCGACTCCGGATGCTGCCAATGCAAGCTGCCCAGTGGGCGACTACTACGCCAACGTCGATTTCAGCACGCCCGCGACCCTGCGCCTGACCCTGCACGACACCATCGATGATCACCTCTGGTACCCCTACTCAGCCGGCACCACCGACACTTGGGACATTCTGGAGCTGGCCGACGAAGACCCCAACGACAGCAGCAGGATCCTGACGGTGTATGAGAATGAGACCTACCCCAAGCAGGGCGGCGGCAACAGTTCCTACAACCGCGAGCACACCTGGCCGCGCTCGATCGGACTGGGCGATACACAGACCGACCTGAACACTGCCGCCACCGATGCCCACAACCTGCGCTTGTCCAATAGCGACTACAACAGCGATCGCGGCAGCAAGCCCTTCGCCTCCTGCAATCCCAACTTCACGGCCGGCTGCAGCGAGCGCGTCACGGTTTTCAACAACGGCGTCGGCGGCATGGGCGGCGGCTATCCAGGTGACTCGAACTGGACCACGTCGAACGACGGCAACCAAGGTAGCTGGGAAGTCTGGGAAGACCGCCGCGGCGACGTCGCCCGCACCATGTTCTACATGGCCATCCGCTACGAAGGCGGCACCCACGGCAGCACCGGTTTCCCAGAACCCGACCTGGTCCTCACGGACAACCGCAACCTGATCCAGGGCACCAGCGGTGGCACCGCCTATATGGGCATGCTGCAGGTCCTCCTGGTCTGGCACGCCCAGGACCCTGTGGACGACAAGGAAATCGAACGCAACGACATCGTGTTCGGGTTCCAGGGCAACCGCAATCCCTTTGTTGATCATCCCGCATGGGCGGATTGTATTTGGGAAGGAGCCTGTGGGTCGGGGGATCCGGTGTTTGGGGATCGATTTGAGGGTGCGACTCAATAGCAAGGGGGGTTCGCCTGGCGGCTTTGCGCTGTTTGGCTTGCCTGCGGCTTTGCTGTTTTTGGATCAAAGGCGCTTGGTTGAATTCCGCTTTGCTGAGGGCGAGGTACTTTTGCCAGACGATGCAAAAGTACCCAAAAGATCAGGTGCCCACGACCTCGCCGGCTACGCCGGTCCACTCCGTTGCTCGGTCGGAACGGGCAGTCTCGCTTAAACTCGCGTCGCTCAGACAGGCGAGCCCAACCAAATAACGCCACCAGGCAGAACCTGCCATTGCAACCCACTCCATATAAACTGAGCAACAACCCTCGAATTAAATACCCGCTTTTAATGATCAGCCTGAAACGCATCTTCCTGTTCTCTGCCATCACCTTCATCTGCCTGCTGGCCGCCATCTGGTTCGGCGGGCGCAGTTGGCTGGCTGGCAGCGTGATGCCGACCTCGGGCACGGTTCAGATCGCTGGACTGGACAACGAGGTCGAGGTCCTGTTCGACGGTCGCGGCATTCCGCGCATCTATGCCGAAACAGACGCCGATGTCGTGCGCACCCTGGGTTGGCTGCACGCCTCGGAGCGTCTGTTCCAGATGGAGCTGCTGCGCCGCGTCGCCAGCGGTGAGCTGGCCGCCCTGATCGGGGAGGCCGGTCTAGACAGCGATCGCCTTCATCGGAAATATGGCTTCGCGCGCCGAATCCGGCAGGATCCGCCGTCACTTTCGGCTGAATCCGAGCGCCTGATCGACGCCTACGTCGACGGCATCAACGCGCGCCTGACCAGCGGCCGAGACCTCCCGCCGGAGTTCCTGATCCTGCAGATCGAGCCGGAGGCCTGGACTCGGGACGACGTCCTGATGCTCGCCTACTATCAGACCTGGTATCCGACCACCCTGGTCCAGCGCATGGCCGAGGCCTGGCGGGTCAGCGCCGAGCAGTTCGGGCCGGAAGCGGCCGGCTGGCTGGACTCGTTCCCCGACTGGGGCGTTCCATCGGTGCCAGTGCCCGCCAGCCGCATCACCGAGGCCTCGAACACCTGGGTTGTGGCACCGGAAAAGTCGGCCAGCGGCGCCGCACTGCATGCCTCCGATCCGCACCTGGACTACAGCCTGGCACCGGGGCTGTGGTATGCCGCCGGCCTGCACTCGGACGAGAGCCTGGACGTACTCGGCGTCACCGCGCCCGGGCTGCCCTTCGTCGCCATGGGCCACAATGGTCGAATTGCCTTTGCCTTTACCGTCGCTCCCGTCGATCTGTTCGAGATCTACCGCTTCGCTCGCGACCCGCGCGATCCAAGCCAGCTGGTCGGCCCCAACGGCCCGATTACCCTGCAATCTTTTGCCGTCGATTTTGAGGTCAGCGGTCAGGATGAGGTCCGTCGTGAATCGCTCCTCCTCACCGAACTCGGCCCGGCCACCGTTCTCGACGATGGTCGCGTGGAGGTCCTGCACTGGGCGGGCTTTCAGCTCCCGATCGGTGGCCTGATCGACCAGGGCCTGGCCATCAATCGTGCCGATGACTTCGACGACTTCCGCCGAGCGGCATCCGATATGGGTGGGCTGTCGGTCAACTGGAGCTATTCCGATCGTCGGGGCAATATCGGCTATGTCCAGTCAACACCGATTCCACGCCGCCAGCACACCCGCTTCTATTCACCACTCGACGGCGCCCGCGCCGAACACTACTGGGCCGGTTTCCTCGAGCCCGAGCAGCGCCCCCACGCCCTGAACCCCGCGCAGGGCTGGCTGGCCAACGCCAACAATCACGCCGCCGTCGACACGCCCTATCCCCTGCCCGGCTTCTATAAGCAGCTGCGCATGCGCCGAGCCGTCGATTGGTTGACTGGACAGAACACTTTCACGCCCGATGCCATGCGCCGGATGCAGCTCGACCGGACCTCGGACCGCGCCCTGAGCTGGAAGGGCTGGCTGGCCGACATCGCTGACGCCGAGGGCCAGGGCGATCTGGGTCAGCGACTGCGCGACTGGAACGGTGTCATGCACGCCGACTCCGATCTGGCCGGGCTGTTCGCGCACTGGTGGCAGGTCCTGCCGCGCCACCTCTTCGACGACGGCCCCCTCGACGACTGGCGCATCGGCCGCACCCTCCTCGACGACTGGCTGCACCGCCCGACCGAGGGCTTTGACCTGGCCGCCATCGATCGCGATGTGGCCGCCGCGCGCGCCCTCAACGACGTACTCGACCACGGCATCCGACCCTTGGGCGCCATCCAGACCCTGACCATCAATCACCCGCTGGCCGTCTCCGCCCCCCTGAATGCCTGGCTGGACCTGAGCCGCGGGCCCATGCCCATCGGCTCGGGACCCGGCAGCCTGAACGTGACCTATCACGCCTGGAACGAGGGCCGCCAGACCCTGGCCGCCCGCGCCGGCGCGTCGATGCGCTACGTCATGGACTGGTCCGACCCGGATGCGTTCACGCTGAACCTCACCCTTGGCCAGTCCGGCCACCCCTTGAGCCCCCACTTTGCTGACCAACTTGATGACTTCATGGATGGCACGCCGTGGGTGGTGCCATTCAGTCGAGCAGCAGTTGAACGACGTGCAGTGTCAACGTTGAGGCTGGTCGGGCGACGCTAGATTTAAAGCTGAGTGGGCCATCGTGCTCGAAGCCAAAGTCACAGGACCCCGGGTCAGGCCCGGAATGACGGCGAGGAGGCATTAATGATCGAGAGGCGTGCTTTACCAGATCAATCCGGCAATGTTTTTTCCAGGTACATCTCGCGATTCTAGCGTCCATCGCTATCCTCCCGCGCAGGTCAAGCAACTGCGATACCCGCCAGCTGATCAGGCGATTGCACTCGCTTGACCCTTAGATCGCATCTGACGACCGCGTAGGCTTCGCAGGGCGGCGTAAACCGATTCCGGGATTGGCGCAGGATCTGCGCTTTGCAGGGTGGCCATGATGCCGTTGCGCAAGTTGACTGGTATCTCGGAGCACTCTGGGGATTCCAGCGCAGTTTCCGGGTGAGCGAACACGACCGCTGCTCGCGGTTCCACGACCAACCCATGAACCAGAAACCAGCGCGACAGCGCATCGACCTGGGCGCGCACCTGTGGCAGGGGATTGTCGACGGCGTTCCAAGAGGGCGACGACCCGCACCCTGCCCGCTTGACCAGCGGCCAATGCCTCTGATCCGGCTGCACGTGAATCAAGCCTGGTGTGTTCTTGACCTCAATAACCCAAAGCCCAGTCGGCCCGACAACGATGAAATCTAACTCGCGCTCACCATTGGGCAAGGTCGCGTCGGGCAGGCGGACGCGATTGAGCAGAAGAAAGTCATCCGGTAGCTTGCGCAGCTGCTTGAGAACGGCGACTTCACCCTCGACGCCCGCAAGCGCACCAGGATCGACGCTAGATACACCAGGCAGCGCGAGGAAGAAAAGAAACAAGCCGGCCACGGCACCCATTAACATCGCCAGCGTCGGACTGACCGCGGCCGCCAAACTCACCAAAGCCAGGCTGGCGGGCAGCACAATCCACAGCAGCAACCGTCGCCTTCGTCGCTGCTCGCCCAATTCTGCGCGATGGCGAACCAGAGGGCCGTATTCGACAATCAGAGACGCGTCAGCCAAGGTTAATCCAGACGGGAACTCAAAGGCGCCGCCAGAATACACGCTTGCCATCAATAATTGACATTCCCTGGCGACAGGCGCAGTGTCGGTCGATCGGCCTGTCGATCAACGAGGGAGAAAATAATGCCGGAGGTTAGGAATAAGCGCCCGAGGACACGGTGGGCTCTCGCCCTGCTTGGCCTAGTCCTGGTCGCTGTCAATACACCTATTGCGGCGAGCAGCAATCTGGTGAGCGTCGGCGACACCACAATTGGCACCACGACCACCTACACGGTCACGTTCAAGACCGCGCAGTCGATCGGTTCGGGCGCCGACCTGATCAACTTCAACTCAAATAACGGAGCCGACCTGTCGGGAGCAAACTACATCGGCGTGACCGGCGGGAGCGGTCTGGTGATGACCCAGGCCAGCGCATCGGCTTCATTGGTTGTTCTGAATGTCTCTGCAGGCTCGGCCGCGACCGGAACGGTGCTTTCGCTTGAATTTTCCAACGTGGTCAATCCCGCAATCGAAGGCCCCGGCCCGGATTACACGGTTGGGCAGATCGATGGCCTGGCGCAGCCACCTATCCCTGTGTTCATCACCCTCCCGGGAACAACCTACACCGGCACCAACGAACCGGTCGTGGTTAATCCCATCAGCGACCGGATGGGAGCAGCTGCACTGGAAGAAGGCCAGCCGCCCACCACGGTTTCGAAGGACCTCGATGCAGTGTTCGAGGATGCCGACGGAGATTCTTTGACCTTCTCCCTGGACTCAGGCACGGATACCACGGTAGCCACGGCACAGATCACGCCAGGCAACGCCTTGGATATCACCCCGGTCGGATCCGGCACCACAAGCGTCTCGGTGCGCGCCACCGCCGTTGATGGATTCGCCGTCGACAGCTTCGAAGTTCAAGTCATAGGATTGATCGACGATGCGGTGATGAGCCCCGATAGTCTAGGGGTGGGTGAGACTACGAGCTACGTCCTTTCCTTCAGCGCAGCCGGCACTCTAGCTAGCGACAAGAGCATACTGATCATCAATGACAGCGCAGGCCCTGACTACACAGGTGCTAGCCTGACTTTTTCGGGCGGCACCCTGGGCACCAGTCTTGAATCGACAAGCAGTCAGGCTATCCGAATTGCATTAAACAGCGGGTCCGCAGCACCCGGCACGCTCATCACCATTACCCTCGATAACGTTGTCAATCCGGGCGCCGCAGGTCCGGGACCGGAATATATCGTCCGAGTCGTCGATCCATCCAGTCTTGATGATTTTGACCGTGGGGTTGCACAGGGCAACGTCTTTGAGGCCGGCGGAGCGCCGTTTGTGGTCAATCCTATCGATAACCAGAACCTGAACGAAGTCGACGGACCCACCGAGGTCGTTGCCGATATCACCACCGTGTTCGATGAGGACGACGGTGACCCAATCAGCTACAGCGTCCTGCCGGTCAACGACCCGCTCGTTGCAACGGCTGCCCTAATCGGCGGGGCGCTGATCGTCAGCCCGACCGGACCTGGCACCACCACAATCACTGTCGAGGCGAGCGACGCGGACGGCTTAATCACTGACAGCTTCGAGGTCGCGGTGATTGGCATCATGGACAATGCAAGCTTCGCGCCGGCCAACACGACGACCAGCGTATTGACTGACTATACCTTGACCTTCAACACTTCGAGCGCGCTGGACTCCGGATTCGTGCTCATCGTTCGCAACCTCGAGGGAGGCGGACCAGACTACAGTGGCGCCCAGTTGAGCAGCTTTGTAGGGGGCAACCTGGTGATGGATCTGAACGCCGGAGGCCAATCTCAGTTCAGCATCAACATCAGCAGCGGAACGGCCAGCGTCGGTGACGCGATCAGCTTTATCTTAAGCAACGTTCTCAACCCTGCTGCCAGCGGCAGCGGTCCGGACTATGAGAGCGAGGTGTTTCGCCTGGTCGAAGGAGTCACCGTCGAGACTGCGGTCATCAGTGGCTCGGAATTCGAAGCTCCGATTGATCCCATGTTCGAGGATCAGTTCGAATCTCTCCCTCCCTGATTCGTAACGACCGGCATTGAGCCCAGGTTCCGGGTTGTTGGCAGAACGACCGAAGATAAAAAAAGCGCCCGGATCAACCGGGCGCCAGGGCAGCTTCAATGTAAGACGATTGAATCAGGCCTCAGAGGGTTTCCTAAAGCGCAGGGTCATGCGATTGCTTTCACCGATCGCTTCCATCTCTGCTTCGAGTTCGGGATTATCCTGACTGGTCCCAAGGGTGGGCGGAAGACGCCAGACGATATCACCCTCGCCGGCCTGATCCATCGGGTTAGCGTTGATGTCACTGGCCTCGTCAAGGACAAACCCAGCCGCTTCGGCCTGGGCGATAACAAAGCTGCGCTTGAGATAACCACCGTCGCCGGTCGCAGCCGCATCAGGGGCCTCTTCGCTGATTTCGTGCTGAACGACGCCGAACACACCGCCCGGCTTGAGCACGGCAAAGGCATCGGCCATGGCCTGATCAAGAAACTGATCGACGCCGGCATTTTGGAAGCGCGCCATGTTGTGCAGAGCACGAATGAAGACCACGGCATCGGCTGTGCCCTGATGTGATTCTGGCAAAGCACCCAGCCAGAAGCCCTCTACCGCGGCGCAGTCGGTCTCGCACCAGTCCTGCGCTTCGACCGGGAAGGTCTCGGGCCAGTCTGCAACGTCCTCCATGAACTCCGGCGTGGCAAAACCGAACTGCTCGAAAAGGCTGATCGGATAGTTGGCACCAATCAGCGTGCCCTCAGACCCCAGGTAGGGAATCAGGATCTTCGAGTACCAGCCGCTGCTCGGCAGCGCTTCGACCACGGTCATGCCGGGCGCTATGCCGAAAAACTCCAGCGTGGCCTTGGGGTTGCGTGCGTCATAGCGCGCCTGGACCTCTTCGGGCTGTGCCGCAAGGATGGCGTCGAGCCTCTCTTCGTTGGACGACTGTGGCGCGGATTCGGTCACGGCCTCCACGATCTCATCGGCGGCTTCTGCGGCGTCCTCGATCATCGGTTCGGCGGGAGGCTCGGACGACGGCTGACAGGCCGTCAGCGGAAAAACGACCGCCGCGCTGATCAGGATCGAATACGTCAATTTCTTGTACATCAACTTCATGGGATGTCCTCCGAAAGGACGTTTGGGGGATCGTCATGATAGGGAATTTTGCCCTAAGTCGCATTGATCGCGGCCAACCGACCCAACTCCCGGCACTGGCAGGCGAAAAATAGTTCCCCCAAGCTGTAACCCGACGCCTTCTGAAACGTTCTTGTATGCATGAAGCAGCGATTCGAGCATTTAGTTGATGAACATGGCGGGCGACTGCTGCAACTGGCGTGCCTGATGCTGAAGTCCACATCGGACGCCGAGGACGTCGTGCAGGACTGTCTGATCAAACTCTGGAATCAGCTGGCAGGCCTTGACCGAGGCGCCGAGCGTGCCTGGCTGATTACCTGCACCCGCAACGCCTGCCTGGATCGGCTCCGCGCGCATCAGCGCCAAACCGGCCTGCTGCGACAGGTTCACGCCATGGATCAAGAACTGAACCAACGCGTGGAAGATCATGGCCCAGCATCGACGACACTGCGCCAGGAGAAGGCTCGTCAGCTGCATGATGCGATTCGTCAGCTGCCGGAACCGGCCAGGTCCCTGATCATCCTCCGTGACATTCAGGATGAGGACGTTGACACAGTCGCTGAAACACTGGCCCTGACCCCAAACCAAGTCAAGGTCTACACCTTTCGAGCCCGCCGCGTACTGCGCCGCCACCTAGAGGAAACCCGTCATGAACAAGTCGCCTGATCGACCTGAGATTTCGTCGCAAAAAAGCGTACTCAAAGACGAGACCTTCGAGGCGGACCTCGCCCGTGAGCAACGTATCCAGACCGATACTGGATTGCTTAAGGACCCGGAGCTCAGCGCTGACCGTGCCCTGAAAGAAACGCTGAGCCAGCTCACTAAACCCACGCTGCCTGACGAGCTTCGATCAAGCGTTCTGAACGCAAGACGCAGTGGCCACACGTCTACAGGCTGGCTGGCGATGGCCGCAGCCGTGGTATTGAGCGTGATCGTGGTGTTGGCAATGGACCCGCTCGCTGAACGCCAGCAGGCGGCCGAGCTGACCGAGCAGGATTGGGAAAAATTGGCCCTCGCGATCGAGACCCTTAATACGCAGGGTCGACAGATAGCCCGCGTCACTCAGCGCGAAGTCAGCCCACACTTGAGGCTGCCGCAGTTTCAGCTGCCCCGCCTGCACATGCAGCTAGACCCCATACCGTACCCGAATTCATTCCGGCGCTGGTTCCAACCCAGCGTGCCTCAAGCGAAGTAGAACACTGAACGCCAACATTAGCACCCCACGACCGAAAAACAACCAAGGAGAACCCCATGTTTAAATCAATGCTAAAAACCTCGATGCTGTCAGCGTTGCTAGTCGGCGGCCTGGTCGCCGCGACGGTTCAGGCCCAGGACGGCGACTTCAATATTGATCAGCTGGCCGGCGGACTCAAACCAAAGGTCAACATCAATTTTGGACCCGCCATGATGTCCGGCTTTGCCGAGTCCATGGCGTCGGCTAATCCCGATTTATCGACCGTACTCAGCGGCATTCAAGGGCTGCGCCTGATCGTCTTCGAAGACGTCAATAACACCGCCGATCTTGAAGCAGAGATCGACATCGCGGTGGATCAACTGATCGGTTCCGGCTGGAGCCAGGCGGTGCAGGTCCAGGACGATGGCGAGCAGGTCGATCTGTTCATGATCGAGTCAGGTGACTTTGTTAAGGGCATGGTGCTGATGGTTCGCGAAACCGGCGACAACGTGGTGCTCGCCAACGTCTATGGCGACATGGATCCGGTTCTAGTAGGGCGCCTGGTCAGCAGCGGCAAGATGTTCGATGGCCTCGACTTCGACGACATGTTTAGTGGATCCGACGGCGACTGACCACCACGCACTACTTTGATCGGCAAACGGCATGGCCCTTACGGGTCATGCTGTTGTTAAATCATACTCGTAGGTCGCGCCAAGACGGTGAGAGCGTGAAACTCGAATCGAGCGACCGATTCCGAACGGCTGCCTCCCCTACGCAGTACTTATCCTGGCATCAAAAGACTCGAATCGTCGATGTCGCCAAGTTCGAGCGGCAGCCGGCCAGGAAGGAGCTCGGGCCCTCAGCTTGCCTCTCGCCTGCCCTGACCATTGACGATTTGATCGCGCCCTATCATCTTGGCCTGCAATACGCGTGCATCTGCAACCGCGAATAGCGCTTCAGCATCATCGCATTCGGGTGATCGTTCGGCGACGCCCGCAGACACGGTGATGCTTACCGGCCCTTTGCTGGTTTGAAAACTGGCCTCGCGGATCGCATCGCTAACCCCTTGAGCCACACCCGTTGCCGCCCGGAGGTTGGTGTCGGGCAGAATCATGGCCATCTCTTCGCCACCCCAGCGGGCCAGGAAATCCTGTGCACGTTTCTTGTCGCGCAACAGATTCGCGACTTGACGAAGAACGCGGTCTCCAACCTCGTGGCCGTACGCATCGTTGACCTTTTTAAAGTAATCCAAATCGAGCAGAATCAGGGACAAGGGGCGTTGCAGCTGCCTCGCCTTGAGCATTTCGTCCGCGAAGCGCTGGTTGAAGTAGCGCCGAGTCGCCAATCCGGTCAAGGAATCAAAGCCGGAGATACTCATCAAAGAGCGGCTTCGACTGACAATACCAACCGCCAGCGCGGCAGCGGCTGCCATCAGTACCACGCGAGCAAGCTGCACCACACGGTCGTAATCCATCATCAGATCGCGCAGGGTGAAATCCAGTATGAGCACCATCGTGATGTACTGAATGATCGCCATCGCGCCCATGTACACACAAACACGAACGTCAAGGCGCAGGGCGCTAGTCATGATCGCCAGCAAATATACGGCCCAGACCGCCTCACTATGGATCACACGCTCCGGACCGGCCACGAAACCTAGCAACAAAAGCGTGCCTGTGACCAAGGTCAGATCAAAGGTTGAAGTCAAGTACACTTCGGCGCGTGACGAACGCCAGCCGCGGCGGCTTAGGATCAGGCAGGTGATCAGCGAATAAAACAAGGCGATCAGTAGCGCAAGAGACGCGAGACGAATCTCGATATCGGTCTCGACGCCCCGGATCAGAAAGCCTATCAGCGGCGCTACGGCCATCACCAGAATGAACCAGATTCGGGTCGTAGTTACAGAGCGCACGCCGCCGGCGCCCGACGCCACAAGAGCGGGGTCTGGCGGTTGGAAAAAGTTTCGAAGCTTTTTGTTCAAAGCATGCGCAAACTGCGACATTTATCCCCACCTTGATTGCAATATCCACACAGCTCGAAGGCCTCTAAATAACCCGGCGCGGGCGCGACGGCGTTTTTGCGGCCGCCATCGGCTTGGCTCGGAATAGCGCAGTTCAGTGATTCCGACTAGGCAAGTCGAAATGATCTGGAGGCCCCTCAGAAACCTGCTCCGGAGTCGATCCCGGTCCTGTCCCGACCGGCGATTGTTATGACGAGCGACCGGTAGAGCCGCGCCTCACGATCTGCGACTTTTCCGACGGAAACGTCCTCAGCGTGGGCTGTTCAAACGCCCCCTAAAGAAATCCATCGGTAACGGAACCTATCGTCGATCCAATGACCCAGCTCTTAATAATATTTGACTTTGGCGGCAAACGCCAACCTCAAGTCAATTTGCCGTTGAGTTGGCCTGGAGTCCCTTGAGGATGCGAGCACTGAACCGAGTGCGGTACTTTGACCGGCTCGGCCTGGTTCAAATCGGCGGTCGGCGCCGTGCCGCGACCCTGCTTAACGACCGCGCTCGACGCAGGATTCATTCTGTTGGACGGCTAGCGCTCCAGCGCAAACCGCCGAGTGCGCCAGAGGAGAACAGTCGGTCCATAACGCTGTAGAAGGCCTCCAGCGCCAGGAAGGCGGCCTCGCCGTGAATGCCGGCGAAGCGCGAGCGATCTTCGCGAAACGCCTCAAGGCGTGAGCCCACAAACTCACCCCAAGATTCGGTCATGTCCCTGAAATCGATGTCCTGGAATCTCGCTTCTTCAATCGACGCCCGGTAGTCGTCAAGCGAATCCAGGCGCTGACAGAACACTTCATTGGCCAGCAAGCCAGACTCCTCCTCGCTGAGCGCGCGGCGGGCGAAGAAATCCTCGACCCAGATCCGGCCGCCAGGGCGCAGGCGTCGAAAACAACGCGACAGCAAGGTCTCTCGCTCGGGGATGTGTAGAAACGTGAGCCAGCTGACCAGGGCATCGAAGGCGTGGGTCGGCAGGTCGGCGGTCAGGATATCGGCGCGTCGATGCTCGATGCGACCGTCAAGCCCACAGCGCTGGGTCAGTGACGCCGCTAGATGGTTCAGGTCATTCTGCAGTTCAACGGCAGTCACTTGGCATCCGGTCTCAGAGGCAATCACGCGGGCCGGACCGCCGAGTCCAGATCCGACGTCGAGAACTCTCGATTCGGGCTTAAGCTCCAGATGCTCGATCGCCTCAAGCACTGCCGATCGCCCGTGGTAGTGGAGCTGATCCAGCGACTCGAGGGCCGCAGGGTCCAGCGGTTCGGAATCCTTCAGACCCTGCGCCTGCAGCTCCCTCTCAACGCGCTCGACGTGCTGATAGAGCTTCATCGATTTAATCGTTCCTGATCGATTGGGCATGCAAAGTATCCTTCAGTTGTATCCTTCCCATAGAACCTAATGGGCCCATATGATGGCGTTTAGTCCGTCAAAAAGCGCAAATTGTGCCCCGGTTTTTCTTGAGAGCAGGGCCGATCGGTCAGGCCAGTCGAGTCAGCGCTTGCCGCGAATCAACCCGATCAGAAGCAGCAAAATCACGGCGCCGACAACGGCCGTTAGGATACTGTTTACTAGAGTGGTACCCACGGTCACGCCTAGTTGCCCGAATACCCAGCCGCCGATCACCGCACCGATGATACCGACCACAATATTAAGCAAAATGCCCTGACCACCGCCCTTGACGATCAACCCGGCCAGCCAGCCTGCGATCCCGCCCACGATCAACCAAATCAGAATACCGTCCATTGTTCCTCCCGTTGAGTTATCAAACTTCGTTCTTATCTTGCGCTCGTACGAGCATCAAACTACTGCGTCCCGGAGTTAAACGCAATTTTCAACGCCATTGCCAGGCAATAATTGCAGCAATAACTGCAGGATTACTACGGCCCAAAGCCGAAACGGTGAGGGTGAAGGGTTCTTGCGTTGTATTCAGTATCCTCAAAATAGACAGCGAGATCGGAGCCATCTTGACCTTTCAATTGACACAAAAACATCTCGAATCCGCCCTCAAGGAAATTGCAACTCGCGACAGTGACATCGCACTGGCAATCGATCAGGTCGGGTATCCCACCGAACGGCGACAGGGCGAGCCCAGCTTCGAAAATCTTCTAAGGATCATTGTCGGCCAACAGCTTTCGGTAAAGGCGGCAGCAACGATTTTCGGTCGCGTCCAGACCGCCCTTGAGGGTCGCTTCGAGCCCGAGCATGTGCTTCGAATGCGCGATGAAGAGCTGCGCGCATTAGGCCTGTCGCGCCCAAAAATTCGCTACCTGCGTGGCCTATGCGACGCGATCGTCGACGGGACGCTCGAACCGGCGACCTTGGTCGATCTATCCGACGAGGCAGTGGTCGAAAAGATCACTAGTCTGCTCGGTTTCGGCCGGTGGAGCGCCGAAATGATTCTGCTCTTCTCCCTTGGGCGCCCTGACGTCTGGCCAGCAGATGATCTGGCCATCCAGGCTGGACTCCACCGCCTAAAAAAGCTGCCGGAACGACCCAAACGGCGCCAGACTGATCAAATCGCTGAACCTTGGCGACCGTACCGGGGCGCGGTCGCGATCTTTGTCTGGCACTACTACGCCACTACGCCGATGGGCTAGGAGGAGCCTCTGACCCCTTGACGCCACTTGCTCGAAAGAGCGGTCACCATAAGGTCATGAACGATGGAAGTCGGATTCGAGGCGGAGGTCGATGCGAACTATGCGAGCGTCACGTTAGCGAACTGACGCGCCATCACCTGATCCCGCAGACGCGGCACAAGAATCGACGCAATAAACGCGACTTCGAGCGCAGCGACGTCAAACACCGCATCGCCCTGCTCTGCCGACCGTGTCACTCGCATATCCATTCCGCGATTTCGAACAAAAGCCTCGAGCGCGAATTTAATACGATCAAGGCCCTTCTGGCTCATCCAGAGGTCGGTCGATTCGTAAAGTGGATTCGTCAGAAACCGGATGGAACCCGGGTCGGGTTCAGACGCTGGAATGCCAGATGACGAGACGAGTGGATCTGCAGGATTTTGCGCTCAGCGGGACGCGTCATCGTCATGGTCAGAGTTGCGGCGCGGAATCGCTATGGCAGACCACGCTGTCGCCGTTGATAGAAGCAGAATAATGATTAGCGCAATCCCGGCCAGGGCAATCATCGGAAGCTGGGTAAAGAACACCAAGTAAATCCAAAACGGCACGACGACAGCAATCAGGACGACCAGAACGACCGCTCGAACGCCGGCAACACCTACCCACGACCCGTTCTGTTCTGAACCCACGATCTTGCACTCCAAGGCAATTAAAAAAACAAGAAGGACCGCGCGAAAGCCCTCGGCAGCCCGGAAATTTAAATGACGACGGGGACTGTGTCAAAGGTTGTTTGAGAATGCACGATCAGCACATCACCCAGTACCCTCGATCTGAAGGGCCCGGGTCGATCCGTGCAGGGCCCGGCAGGAAGCGATCTGGCAAAGCCCCGGCCGGATCACCCTCGAGGATAACGCTCGTTGTTCTAGGTCGTTGCAGGTCTGCAACGATCTCAAACACCGCGCGCCTGGGGCAACAGAAGCTCGAAACGTGCACCACCTAGATCCGAGGGGCCGGCCCGAACGCTCCCACCAAGCGCTTGAACAAGCTGCCGCGTAACCGCAAGACCGATCCCCGTATTTGAGCGCGTCGTGTGAAATCGCCTTCCAAGCTCCCAAACTCGGCGATAGTCGTCGTCGCTGGGCAAACCCTCGCCGTCGTCCTCGACCACAATTCGCACCATATCGTCGTTGCAGACCACCGCCACTTCGATACGCAGCGAGGCAAAACGAACGGCATTGGATAGAAGATTCTGGACCGAACGCCGAATCATCATCGGGTCGGCAATCACCTCGGCAGGCTCGACTGACACGTCGAATGCCACCGATTGACCCGCTGCCAAATCATCGCAGACACCGGTCACAAGCTCCGCGACATCCACACTCTGGAATAAGTCGTCGTCAGCGTATCTCTGCCCACTGGTCTTTACGAGCTTGATCACCTGGGCGACATTGCGCTGCAGCATTTCGACCGTTTTGGCGAGCGAGGTGGATTGACTGATCGAAGGATGCTCGGCCAACGACTTAACGGCGACAGAGACCACCTGCAGCGGCGTTCGCAGGTCGTGCATGACCGCGGCATTCTGCTCTGCAGCGCGATGATGGGCCGCTGCGATTTCTTCGTTGATCTCGGTCAAGTCAGTTTCCGCTTTCTCGGCCAACCAAGCACGGCGGGCGAGCTCAATCTCTTCTGCCACCTCGTCAGCAAGCAGCTGAATCAACTTCAATTCATCTTCGGTCCACTGACGGGGGTGCACATCGATAACGCAAAAACTGCCCAGGACGTTGCCGTCTGAATCGCTGATGGGAATGCCGGCGTAGGCCTCGACCTTGAGGTCATCGATCGCTAAGTTGTCGCAAACGCGCTTGTCTCTGCGAGCGTCTTCGACGATAAGTGCACTGCGGTCGTTCACCACATGCTGGCAGAACGAGTGACTGAGAGGCGTTTCACGACGCTCTTTCCAAGGCGACTCGAGGCCATGCGAACCTGCAAAAAACTGTCGCTGATCATCAACCAGCGAGACCAGGCTTACGGGCGCATTCAGAGCACGTGTAGCGATGCGCGCATAGCGGGAGAGTGCGGCCCGCTCCGGAGTATCCACAAGCCCAGTTTCAGACAGGGATTGGAGACGCTGACGATCGCTAATATGGGCTGGTTCTGCGGTAGCTTCACTCATGGGGCGACGCGATCCTTGGGAATGGGAATTGCCGGAGGTGTGTGCGACCCGCGCGACCGGATATCAGCATCCTTCACACTGGCAGTTTTATAAAAGTATAAGCGACGAACGACTCGCCGAATAAAACACGCGCTGCGGGCCGCGAACAGGCAATCGGTGCGCCAAGCTGTGAGCCATCGGATAATTCGACTCGATGCAGAGCTCTTCAGGCAGTATGCTACTCCAACAACCCTTTACCTAGGACAGAGTCCCAATGAATCGAGTGAAAACGTTTCTTGCCTGCAGCTTGTTGTTTGTTGGCGGCAGCGCTAGCGCTGACATGAATCAGGAGCAGGCCGATCGCGCCGTGGAAACGCGCCAATCGGTGCTGCATCTGATGGGCTGGAATATGGCACCGCTAGGGGCCATGGCACGCGGCCGCATGGATTTTGATGCCGAGCGAGTCGAGACCAACGCTGCACGGCTGGTCGCCCTGTCGGAGATGATGTCAGACGCGTTCTCGGCGGACACACGCGCGAATGATGTCTCCACGGAAGCGCTTGACGTGATTTGGGAACAGCCCGAGGACTTCGCCGCCAAAATCGATGACACCATCGAAGCCAGCAAGGGTCTTCTGAGCGTCGCAGGCACTGGCGACGAAGGGAATATTCGTGAGGCCATCGGTCGTCTCGGCAGCACCTGCGGCAGCTGCCACGACGATTTCCGAGCGGACGACTAAAGCAGGGCTGAATCGTGGCTGAGGAGCAACGCGAGCGGCTGGTCTGGGACTGGCCGATTCGTCTGTGGCACTGGTTGTTCGCCATCGCCGTCCTCGGCGCCTGGATCACCGGGCAGTGGGGTGGTTTCGACTGGCGCCAGTGGCATTTTTGGTTCGGCCAGAGCGCCGTGGGCCTGCTCATCTTCAGATTTTTATGGGGCTTTGTCGGTCCGCGACACGCTCGCTTCGGACAGTTTCTTCCTCGCCCGTCACAGCTCCAGGCTTACTTAAAGACCCTTCCCCGTCGGGATTCGACGGAAACTGCGGGCCACAGTCCGCTTGGTGCCTTGGCCGTAATCGTTATTTTGACGGTTGTAGGCGTGCAAGCCTCCAGCGGCCTATTCATCAGCGACGACATTCTCTACGAGGGGCCCTGGTATGTCGCCGTCAGCGAGGACACGGCCGACGTTGCGAGCACGGTCCACCATCGACTGGCCTGGCCCATCGGCGTCGTGATTGCGCTTCACCTGGTCGCAATACTTTTCTACCGCCTGTTCAAGTCCCAGCGTCTGACTCGAGCCATGGTTACGGGGCGAAAGCCAGCGCAACGCGTTCCGGAAAAGGACGCCATCCCCCATTCCCGCAGCGTGCTCGCTCTGATTATGACCGTTTTAGTCGCCGCCCTCACCTGGTGGCTACTGGCCGTCGCACCGCCGGAGCCTCCTCCTGACATGAATTTCTGGTAGCTACTCGGTGAGAAATTTTGGACTGGACACAAAGACGGTTCGCCCCGCTCAAGCCATCATCAACGAGAGATCGCTCGCTGGTCGAGTTGCATCCGCTGCGGACTTCCGGTCGAGCCGGAAAGAACCCTCGCAGAAGGTGCCGGAATTTCGACCGAATCGGATCGCACCCCTGGTTTTAGTCGATAGCATTCAAGTAGTATCCGCGGATGGATAGGCTAAAGCTTTTTCTGACCATGCTGATGCTCCCGCTGGTTCTGACCGGTCAGGATGTTCGAGCACAGAGCTGCGAAGACCTCGAGGCACGCGCGGCCGAAATTCGCGCAATGCGTGACGCTCAACCCGCCGACGGCATAGCTGCGGGTCAAGAGGCATTGAGCGAGCTCGCTCGATCCGCACCCAACTGCCGGCGTGCCGAGGCCCTGCTGTATGGCAGCATCGGCTCGAACCAACATATCCTCGGACAAAACGACCAGGCCCTGGAGAGCTTCCGCCAAGGGCTGGCCCTGACTGAGGCAAACGACGATGAAGCCCTCGCGATCCTGCACCGAGGGGCGGGGGTGGCTCTTGCCGACCTCGATCGCCTGGACGAAGCGCTCGAGCATTATCTGGAGTCCCTGGCGGCCAGCGACCGTTCGGGCGATGCGGTTGAGAGCGCGAAGACCTCCAGCAACATCGGCAACCTCTACAACACCATAGGTAATCTTGAAGAGGCTCGTAATTACCACCTTGGCGCACTGGAGCGATTCGAGACTGCCGACTGGCCGATGGGCATCGCTGGCGCTTCCGTCAACTTGGGATCGGTATGGGCAAAAATCGGCGAACAGGCCAAAGCGCAAGGCGATCTCGAGCGGGCGACAAAAGCAAATGAGCAACTCCGCGACACCAATCTGCGCGCACTCGAAATTTTTCGCGATCTCGGGAACAGGCGCGGCATCGCCTATGCGTCAAACAACATCGCCACTGCGCTGGATCGCCTAGATGACCCAGTGACCGCGCTTGACTACCACCAGGAAGCGCTGGTTCTGCGGCGAGAGATCGGCGATCGGTTTGGCGAAATTCAGTCATTGACCACGATGGCAAACTCACACATCAAACTAGGTGATTCTGAACAAGCCCAACGGCTGCTCGATCAAGCCGACGCGATGCTTCCCGAAGGCAATCTGTCCCTGGCGCTGGAACTGACCGAACGTCGCGTTCAACTAGCCGAAGCGCAGGACGACTTTCAAAAAGCGCTGGCGTACCAAAAAGAGGTCACCGCGCTGCGCTCGGCGATGGCCGATGAAGAAGGCCGACTACGAGTCGAGCGCCTGCGTGAATCCTTCGATGCCGAACAGCGCGAGCTGACCATCGAAAATCTGGAGAATGCAGCTACGGTGACCGAGCTCCGCAGCCAGCGCCAGTCGCTGATCTCGCAAGTCAGCCTGGGTGCTGTGGTCATTCTGGCCATACTTATCGGGCTGCTCTATTCGCGCTATCGCATCAAGGTCGTCGCATCGAGTGAATTAAAAAAGGCGGCTCGGACCGATCCGCTAACCGGCCTTTCGAATCGGCGCTACATGCGAGAAACGATCGAAAACGGTTTCCGGCGTGCCGAGCAGCGCGGCGAAACGTTTTCGCTGATCATGGCCGATATCGATGACTTCAAGCCGATCAACGACAAGTTCGGTCATGAGGCCGGCGACCAGGCGCTAAGCCACATTGCCGGCATTCTTACCGATCAAATTAAAGGGCGGGACATGGCGGCTCGCTGGGGCGGCGAAGAGTTCCTGATTTATCTGCCCCTAACCGCTCGTTCCGATGCGATTCGTGTTGCCGAGATCCTCAAAAACGTCATCGCCGACGAGCCTGCAATTATTGGCGAGCAAAAATTCCATATCAGCATGACATTCGGGGTCGCAGAGTATCGACAAGGCGAGCGGATGGACGAATGCATCAGCCGCGCCGATGCCGCTATGTACAAGGGCAAACGCGAAGGCAAGAATCGGATCGTATCGCTCGAATCGGACGCTCCGTTCATGATGACCTCGATCGCGACCTGAACCACCAGCAATCGAGCAGACACCCAGGAGCGCCAAGACTGCGACAACACGCCGGCTGGAAATCGCACTATCGGAGGCTTATAGTCGATCTTTTGATCACGCCCCTCGGAGCCTGCATGACGCGTTTTGCCTGCACCTTTTTCACCTTGCTTCTGCTTTTCAATATCGGTGCGTCACCGGACGCGCGAGCTGACGCTGCCCCCTTCGAGGAGCACATCGAAGGCCTGACGCCATACGATGGTTTTCTGACCATTCACGTCGATGCGGCGCAGGGGCGATTGCTGGCGGCCCTACCCACGGCCGATGACGACGGCACTTTGATCCGGTTCATCCACGCGCTTCGACTGACCCGCGGACTGGGATCCAATCCCCTCGGCCTTGACCGTGGCTGGGGCAACAGTGGCCGCATCCTGCGCTTTCGCAAAATCGGCGACCGCGTCCTGCTCGAAGCGGAGAACCACCGCTATCGGGCAGACACCACCAATCCTTTAGAGCGCGAGGCCGTCGCCGAATCCTTCGCGCGCTCGTTCATCTGGAGCACCGAGGTGCTGGCAGAGGCCGACGACGGCCGAGTTCTGATCGACTTGAGCGAGTTTCTCACCCTGGACGAACTCGGTCTGGCACGCCGCCTATCGTCCGATGGGGGCGCCTTTCAGCGCGCCGAGGACCGCTCATTGCCCGATGCAGATTCCCTTCTGGTGTTTCCCGACAACGTCGAAGTCGATGCATGGATCACCTTCACCGGCGACGAACCCGGCGCCCAGATCAGGGCGACCGCAGCCGACGCCAACAGCGTGACGCTGGTCCAGCACCACAGCTTCGTGCGTCTGCCCGACGACGGCTACCGCGTGCGCGAAGCCGACCCACGCGCCGGCCCGTTCGAGCAGAATTTCCGGGACTTCGCCGCGCCGCTTGATGACGCGATCGTGCGCAGCTATGCGGTTCGCCACCGCCTGCAGTATGTCGAACCCGGCCAGCCCGAGTCCGGCATCAAGGAACCGATCGTTATTTATATCGATCCGGGCGCGCCCGAGCGCATCCGCGATGCGCTTATCGATGGCGCAGTCTGGTGGGCGGATGCGTTCGAGGCGGCAGGCTTTCCGGGCGGTTACCGGGTCGAACTTTTGCCCGAAGACGCCCATCCGCTGGATATTCGCTACAACGTGGTGCAGTGGGTCCACCGCCAGACCCGCGGCTGGTCCTACGGCGGCGGCATCATCGACCCACGCACCGGCGAGATGATCAAGGGCCACGTGATCCTCGGCTCGCAACGCGTCCGCCAGGACCGCATGATCTTTGAAGGTCTGGCCGGCACGGGCGCCACCGGCACCGGCCGTGACGACGACCCGGTCGAACTGTCGCTGGACCGGATTCGCCAGCTCTCTGCTCATGAAGTCGGCCACGCGCTTGGCTTTGGCCACAATTTTGCCGCCTCCAGCAACGACCGCGCGTCGGTCATGGACTATCCCGCGCCCTGGATCAGGGTCAGCAACGGTGCGCTGGACTTCAGCCGCGCCTACGACCAGGGCATCGGCGACTGGGACCGGTTCACGGCCCGCTGGCTGTACTCGGAATTTCCGCCGGGTACGGACAAGTCGGCCGCGCTCGATGACATTCTCACCGAAGCCTTCGACCAGGGCCTGATCTACATCGCCGACGAACATGGGCGCGCTGTCGGCAGCGCGCATCCAAAGGCCTCAGTCTGGGACAACGGTTCTGACGCCGTCGATGAGCTCGAGCGAGTGCTAGAGGTTCGCTCGTACGCGCTCGAGCGCTTCGGACCAGACCGGCTCGCGCCCGGTCGCCCGATGTCCGAACTTCAAACCGTATTGGTCCCGATCTATCTCTACCACCGCTACCAGATCGACGCCGCCGCCAAGTCGCTGGCGGGCGTCAGCTTCGAATACGGAAAGCGTGGCCAGCCCTTCGAGCCGCCCGCGCCAGTCGAACGTGTGGAGCAAATTCGTGCACTGGATACGCTCCTCGACACGCTGTCGCCTGCACAGCTAGACCTACCCGACTCAGCCGTCCAGGCGCTTGGGCCAGGGACTCGTGGTTTTGGATTCACCAGCGCGCCTCCAGAGCGACTGGCCTCTCGCACCGACCCCGCTTTTGATTTATTCACAGCGGCCGAGACCGCTGCTGACATTACGCTGGCGGCCCTCCTCGACCCCCATCGAGCCGAACGGCTGGTCCGTCAGCACGCACTCGATAGCGACCTTCCGTCGCTCGGCTTCGTCATCGAATCGATCGAGGAATTGGTTACAGATTCCTTGCAGGAAGCGAAGGCTGCGCGAACACAAGTGATCGCGCAGCGCGTCGCCGCTCGCTACGCAGCCGCCCTGATTAAACTCGACAGCGCAGCCGCGTCACCTGAGGTTCGCGCGACGGCCCGAGACGGCATGACGTCCCTGAGCGATGCTCTGCCCCGCACCACGGAGGATGCTTTCGCGGCCTGGTTGAACACGCTCATCAATGGCCATCTCTCACGGCCCGCGCCGCCGCTCGAACCCCTGCCAAGCGCGCCGACGATACCTCCCGGAAGCCCGATCGGCGCGACAACCCTGGAAGGCTGCTGGCACTGTCAGTGATGAAGCCCTTCGCGCAGCTCACGATCTTGCACCTGGGCATGCGAACTGAATTCGATTTCGGTCCGCGACGATGACCGCATCCATTGTCCGTCACCCGCAGGAAACCATGGCGGCGACGCTACGGGGACTCGCAGCGCGCGCTGAAAACGCGCCATCGCCCGACGTGTACGGCGCGGGCGCGCTGATCGAGGACTTCGAAGCCCGAATTGCGGCGATGCTGGGAAAGCCAGCCGCCCTGTTCCTGCCCAGCGGCGTGCTCGCCCAATGCATTGCGCTGAAAATCCACTGCAACGAGCGAAGCATGAAGACTGTAGGCCTGCACCCAACCTCGCATTTGCTGCTGCATGAGCAGGCCGGCTACGAGGCGCTGTGGGGACTCTCAGAAAAGCTGCTCGGTCACCCCGAGAAGGTGCTGACGCTCGCCGACCTGCAGGCGACAGATCCAGGAGCGCTGGCAGCTGTGGTGCTCGAACTGCCCATGCGCGAGATCGGCGGCCAGCTGCCCGACTGGGCCGACCTGGAAGCCCAGGCTCACTGGGCGCGCCGCCACAATATCGCCGTGCATTTCGACGGTGCTCGGCTTTGGCACTGCCCAGCCCATTACAACCGCAGCCTCGCTGAGATCAGCGCGCTCGCCGACTCGGTGTACGTCAGCCTATACAAAGACATCGGCGGCATCGCCGGTGCCGTGTTGGCCGGCGACTCCGAATTCGTCGACCGAGCCCGCATCTGGAACCGCCGCGCCGGCGGTAACCTGATTTCCTTCTACCCCTACATCCTGGGCGCTGAACAGGGCTTTGACGACAACCTCGCCAGCATCGCCGATGCCGTAGCCTACGCACGGATACTGGCCCCCCTGCTAGCCACGCTACCGAGCGTGCAGGTCAACCCCTTTCCACCGCAGTCGGCAATGTTTCACCTACACATCGAGATTGACCGAGACGCCCTGGTCGAAGCAACGAACACCTACACCCGCGCTCACGATGTCGTCGTCCTACCCAAGCCCCGCGCCACCGACAGCCACGGTAACAGCGTCTGCGAGATCAGCGTGGGGCGCAGCACGATGGACCATGCCCCCGACTTCTGGCTGAAGCACCTGAGTGCGGCACTTGCCGAACCGTTGGGTTTGTCCGTCTGATTGGTCGACTGGCCGCGACCGCCAAAGTTGACTCAGCGATCGCGGCCGACAGCCGCCTCAGAGCTCCCGGCAGGAGGTCAGCGTGACCGGCTGACTGGTCTCGCCGCTGCGACTACCCACGGCTTCCATGGCCTTGATGACGTCCATGCCTTCGACGACCGTACCAAACACGACGTGCTTGCCGTCCAGCCAGGGCGTGGCAGCAACGGTGATGAAGAACTGTGACCCGTTGGTATTGGGGCCGGCATTCGCCATCGAAAGCTGCCCGGCTTCGGTATGCTTGAGCTCGAAGTTCTCGTCAGGAAATCGGTCGCCGTAGATCGACTTGCCGCCGGTCCCGTTGCCGTTAGTGAAGTCACCCCCCTGGATCATGAAACCTGGAATGATGCGATGGAACGGGCTGCCTGCATAGGTCATGCCCTCGCCCTTCTCGCCGGTGCACAAGGCGCGGAAATTCTCGGCGGTCTTCGGAACGACGTCCTTGAACAGCTCGAAGACAACTGTGCCGGCGTCTTTTTCACCGATACGAACATCGAAGGCGACTTTGGGGTTTTCTGTTGTGCTCATCTGGCAGCTCCTGTAGCGGATTTCGATTGGAAGGAAATTCAGGCCGCCATTGTAATGCGCCAAGCCGATCAGACTGCACACGCTACGATCAGCGAGCCTCCGCGGGGCTCCTCATCAATAAATTCAGGCCTGAGCTTCGAAACGGTCGACGAACAGGATGTCCCCGCCGATCGACGCGTCGAACTTGACCAACGCGAGGGTCGGCGCATAATGCACTGAACACGTCATTGGAAACGACGATGCAACGACGAAACCTGCTTCAGGCAATGATGAGTGCCCCTTTGGTCTGGTCGCTGGATCGTCTTGCGCATGCCGCGACCGAGCCAGCTTCCCGGCACCGCATCGTCGTCGTTGGCGCAGGCGCTTTTGGTGGCTGGGCCGCATTGAATCTGGCCAGAAGCGGGGCCGATGTCACGCTCGTCGAGGCCTGGGATCCGGGCCATCCGCGCGCGAGCTCCGGCGGCGAGACACGGGTTATTCGGCATCTTTACTCCAATCCGCTCTATGCGCGCATGGCCAGGCGTTCGCTGGCGCTGTTTCAACAAGCCGAGCGCGAGTGGGGCGAGCAACTGTTCCACCCCACCGGCGTGCTGTTCATGGGTCAGGCGGCCGGATCTGATTACGTCGAATCCGGCACCGCTGCCCTGCGCGACGAGGGCATCGGCTTCGAGCTCCTCGATTCTGCTTCACTGGCTGCGCGCTGGCCACAGATCAATCGTAGCGGCATCGAACGAGCCGTGCTGGAGCCGCAGTCGGGTTACCTGCTGGCGCGCAGAAGCTGCCACGCAGTCGTCGAGGCGTTTCGACGCGCTGGTGGACGGGTCGAGACTGGACGGGCATCCCCGGGCGAGTTTCGGCAAGGACGGATGTCTGCGCTGCACCTGGACGACGGTCGGTTGCTACCCGCCGATGACTTTGTGTTCGCTTGCGGGCCTTGGCTGCCGAGCCTTTTCCCTGGGCTTCTCGGCCCCCTGCTGACAACATCGCGTCAGGAGATCTACTACTTCGGCACGCCCGCCGGCGACCGGGCTCACGACGAGGCCGGGCTCCCCGTTTGGGCCGATTTCGGCGAACGCATCTGGTATGGCATACCCGGCAGCGAGCGCAGAGGATTCAAGATCGCCGACGATAGCCACGGGCCTTCGATCGACCCCGAGCGCAGCGACCGTATTCCGTCCGCTTCAGGTATCGAGGCAGCACGCGACTATCTGGCGACCCGCTTCCCCGCCCTGGCGGATGCGCCGCTGGTGGATGCCCGCGTGTGTCAGTACACGAACACGGGCAACGGCGACTTCATCGTCGACCGACACCCCGAGGCCGCCAACCTGTGGCTGGTCGGCGGCGGTTCAGGACACGGCTTCAAGCACGGCCCAGCGCTCGGCGAACTCGTCGCCGAGAGCGTACTCGGCGAGCGCAGTGTCGAACCCGCGTTTTCTCTTAATCGGCATCAGCGCACTTGATGGACCGCCGAGACGACCTGTAGTCGTCTGATTGAAAGGGGCCGAAGACAGTCACTAACGACATTGAGGAATAGGACGATGAGCCGCCTTGAGCCCACGCATTACGCAAGCTACGACCTATCCATCTCCATCAAGAAACCTAGAGCACTGGTATGGAAGGCGCTAACCCAGGAAACGAATGATTGGTGGCTGCCCGATTTTCATATGGTGGGAACGGGTTCAGTGGTGACCTTGACAGCCGAAGCCGGAGGCCAGCTCGTCGAAAAGCTTGAAGGCGGAGGCAGCCTTCTCTGGTTCACCGTCTGCATGGTCGACCCCGGCAAGTCTCTTCATCTGGTCGGCCAGTCGTTTCCAGAATGGGGCGGGCCTGCCACCACGATGTTGAAACTTGCCATCAAAGACGACGCCGACAGCTGCAAACTCATCATCAGCGACGCCATAGTCGGTCGCGTGACCGACAGCAGCCTCACCAGTCTTCGCGACGGATGGTTAGAGCTCTTCACGAAAGGATTGAAAGCGCACTGCGAAGCGAAGTGAGACTCGCTGGCCAGTCTCTCCCCTAATCAACCCGCCAAAACACACGATTCCTGGTATCCGGCTGGAGTCGAGGTGCCTCCGTATAGCTAGGTCAGCGCACCGCGACTGGCCCCTAACAAGAACCCTGTTCCCATCCACTCGTCACCCGGCACTTGGAGCCTACGGTAGATACCTGGCGCGGCCGGAAACGAACCGTTCCCACGCGAGTCGCATGCTGTTGCGGTTATCCTGGTGCTTATGACGTATATGCAACGCGTATTGCTTGGATTCATTCTGCTGCTCGTCGGATTTGCGGCTCTCGCCCAGGCGGTTGACCCCGATGCCGGCGAGGGGGGCTTCGCGGCGTGCCGAAGCGCGCTAGCCGACGAGGCTCGGTCACGCGGGATTCCGGAGAGGATTGTCTCGGAGGCTCTTTTGTCGGTGCGATACCAGCCACGGGTCATCGAACTCGACCGTGAGCAACCGGAATTCCGCCAGTCCTTTGCGGCCTATCTGCGCGTGCGCGTCAGCGAAGCGCGAATCACGACCGGACGACTGATGCTGGCCAGCTATCCCGAACTCTGGTCGCGCTTGCTGGCTGAATACGGCGTGCCCGGGCGCTACCTCGTCGCGTTCTGGGGCCTTGAGACCAACTACGGCGGCTACCTCGGCAATATGCCGACGCTCGACGTACTCGCTACCCTGGCCTGCGATGAGCGACGATCGTCCTTCTTCACCGAGCAACTGATGACCGCACTGGGCTTGCTTGATCGCGAGGGACTGGAGCCGGAGACCTTGCGCGGCTCGTGGGCTGGCGCGATGGGCCACACGCAGTTCATGCCGTCGACCTGGCGCGACCATGCCGTCGATGGCGATGGCGACGGTCGAGTCGACCTATGGAACAGCATTCCTGATGCGATGACCTCAGCCGCAAACTATCTCTCCGGCCTCGGCTGGCAACCCGGTGAGCGCTGGGGCCGCGAGGTCCGACTGCCCGAAGACTTTCCGTATATACAGACCGGGCTGGATCAGCGACGCCCTTTGGCGCACTGGCGCGACCTGGGCGTTCGAACCGCGTCTGGCGCGCCAATCCCAAACGCCAATCTCGAAGGCGCGATCCTGGTTCCGATGGGCCACCGCGGTCCGGCCTTCCTGGTTTACTCGAATTTTGACGCCATCCTAGAGTGGAATCGATCGCAGTCCTACGCCATCGCAGTCGGCCATCTGGCCGATCGCCTCATTGGCGGCGGTGGACTGGCCGGCGGCCTACCCGAAGTTGAGCGCTCCCCTGCGCGAGCTACGATCCGGGCGCTGCAGGAACGCTTGATCGAACTGGGCCACGACCCCGGCGAGCCGGACGGCCTAATGGGGCCGGCCACCCGAGACGCACTGCGCGACTGGCAAGCCACTGCCGGCCGCATCGCCGACGGCTACCCCGACCCGGACACGCTGCAGATGCTAGGGGACCTCTGAATAATTATGCTCGGAGCGCGTTTCAGTCGGAGGCTCCGCAAAGACCTGACGCGCCCGAGCATAATTGTATGACTGCGGGCGAAGGCGAATGACGAACCAACAGCATTCAACCATGCCAGTTCGTTTCTCAGCAGCCCCCGAAACTGGCAAGTATTGGATTCTTCACAAGGCATGGAAGGCATGAGAAGTTCTAACAAGGACGCTGGCGACGACTTTAGTCACCAGGGTGATGACAATCGCACGGCGCAGCTGGAAACCAAGCTGGCCTTTCTCGAACACACGGTCGATGCATTGGCGAGCGAACTCGTAACGCAGCAGAACGAGACCCGCACGCTGCGCAATAAGCTGGAGGGACTACACCGGCAGATGGAGAACTTGCAGCGCGACACGGGCGACATCGACCAGCACGATGAGCCCCCGCCGCATTATTGACGGCCTCGAACTCCAAACTTGCTGAATTTAGAAATCCGTAGATCAACGGAACGACCCCCTACTCCCCGTCGGCTCTTTCGCTCGGCGTTCAGTGAAAATCGTCAAAGCTGACCAACTTTCTTTGAAATCTTTGAGTTATCTTGTCCGAGTCCACGATGACTTCGCGTAGTAGTCTCTAACTCCATCTCTTACTGATAAAGGAAACACGATGAACCGAATCACTCAACGCGGTTTGATAACCCTTGGCTTGGGCTGTTTGCTAAGCATTTCCCTGAACGCCATGGCTGATTCCCAGTTCGAACGCTTTGAAGAAATTTCTGAACGCGGCAGTGAGATCACGACGGAATTGATGGTGCGTCAATACGCGTCGATGGGCGCTGATGTGGATGCGATACGGGCTGCCATTCCAGACTCCGAGTGGGACGATGAATATCGCGAAGCCGCTCAGTGCCAGTTTGATCGCTACGAATCCAGCATTGGCAAATCTGGTATCGACGCTATGCTCGATAGGTTGGAAACCATGTTCGAGCAGCTAGATGACGAGTCGGCCACATTCGAGGATCTAGAGGCGCTGGGCGAGACGAATTTGATTGAAGGGATCTCGCAAGAAGAGCAAATCTCAATCATGACCGATTGTGGAATCCTAGAGCTCAACATGCAGCGCATGTCTGAAAGCGGTTTTATGGAGGCCATTCAGTCTCAAATGTCAGAGATGCAGTACCCGGATTAGTCCTAGGAAACCTCTGAGCACCTCTGCACGAGCGCGACGGTGTCTTTGCGGGCCCCGGACGTGATCTGGGGCTCGTTCCGATTGGCGTTTGTCACGGCAACCGCCAATCGGTCGTAGCTAGAGCTACTGTCACCTGCGTCGAATCTCTCGATCTGCGGCTTTTTCGACTGGAACGCGCTCTGGGTAAATTCTTTTTTAGAAGTTCCCTACGCAACAACCGAGACTTTGACCTCTGCGCTTTCTTATTCGGCGAGCGGGAAGCTGCTTGTTATCCCGAAATACCTCCCTTTGAGAGGCTGCTAACCCAGTGCAGCTTAGCCGCGCTGGGCGCAATAGAGCCAGAGATCAACAATCCAGGACAGGCGATTCGGCCGTTCCCCAAGCCCTCAAGACACCCTACGTGAATTCAGCAAAAAACCAGATCTGCGTCGAATCGACCTCGGCAACGAGCGGTCTTTTACTGTTGTTAGTTCTAGCTTCGAGCGAGCCCCTGAAGGCGCGAATACCGATTGGTTTTGCTCTTTGAAAAAATGCTGGTGGCGAAGTAGCATGTCTTCCTACGCTGAGGTTACTGGTTCCATGCGACGTCTTATATCCACTCTCATTTCTCTTTTGCTGCTCGGTTTGAGCCTGGAATCCGCGGCCCAATCGCTGTCGTCGAATCAGACCAAACATTTGTATTTACTCGCTCAGGCCTGGTCGACCGCCAAGAACTATCACAGCGGCACTTGTCAACTGGATTGGGATGCTCAGCTGCTGGAATCAATTCCACAGCTTCTCGCTGAAACGGATGATATTGGCTTCAATCGGAAGCTGGCCAGCTTATTCAGCAGCTTAAGCCCAAACGTAATTAGTAACACCAGTCAGTTTGGAGCCCCGACATGGGTGCAGCAGCCGATGGACATGCGCTGGCTACAAGATCCTACCTTGGACGAGAGCAACCGTGCCTGGCTGGAGCGTGTCATCAGCAATTTTCGGCCGAGAAACAACTGTCATGTTGGTTTGGGAAATGTGGGGCAACCCAATTTCAGCCAGGATGGTGGCTACAACAGCGTCTCCAGCCCAACGGCTGCGATGCGATTATTGGGATTATTCCGGTACTGGAATATTATCAATACTTACTTCCCCTACAAAAATCTGATTGACGAGTCGTGGCATGAGGTTCTGTTGGACTTTATTCCCCGAGCTTATGCCGCGGATGACAGTTTGGCCTATCAGAAGGTCATGAGAGAATTTACAGCTCACATCCAGGATTCTCACGCCTTCTTTTACAGCCCTTATTTCAATTCTTTAATCAATCAGCGGTACCTGCCCTTCGTTTTGAAGACCGTCGAAGGTCGGCTGATTATTTTCAAGCACGCTGACAGCAGCTTTCTGGGCGCAGAAGTTCTTAGCATCAATGAGCGCAGTATTTCCGATCTGGTTTTGGATTATTCACCTCTAGTAGCTGCATCAAATCCAAGTACGCTAACGCGACAGCTCGATCGGCTTCTTAATCAGGGGCTTGGTGAGGCTAGAGTTCGGATAAGAAAAAACGGAATAGAACAGACCATTCAAACCCGCTACCAACTAAGCAGCCAGGATGGATTATTCGGCGGCACCCAGGCTTACTACTCGATGGACCAACAGGCGTGTTCTGTTGGCTACGTTGATATGGGTCTGTTAACGCGTGAGCAAGTGCCCTCGATGATGACGACATTCGAAGACAAGGATGCCCTGATTTTTGATCTCAGGAACTATCCCAACAGCACCCTCTGGACATTAGTGAATTACCTTTTTAGCGAGCCGATTCAGATTGCGACATTTGCTGTTCCTGAAACTTCAAGCCCGGGTCAATACAGTGTGCGCCAAAGCAGGATAGGCTCGTTTAACAACAATAAGACCTATACCGGCCGGATCTTGATATTGATGAATGAGGAAACTCAGAGTCAAGCGGAGTACACGGTCATGGGCTTAGAGCAGCACCCTGGCGCTGTGAAAATTGGTAGCCAGACCGCGGCTGCAGATGGTGACATTGCAGAGGTCATATTGCCCGGAAATATTACGACCTGGTTCACGGCCCTTGGCGTTTATTATCCCGACCGCACGCCTACTCAGAGGGTCGGTATGGTTCCGGATTTTTTTATCCGGCCGACCATAGACGGCGTGTCACGAGGTGAAGACGAAGTTCTGGATAGCGCGTTGAATTGTGACCACATCCTGGACACCAATTGGCCAGCGCCGGTAGAGCCGCAAGCAGGGTTGTACTGGGATCCGGATAAGAGCGGAAAAGGGATTGATATTCACGCGGCCAACGGCAATCACGTGATCTATGCCTATGATTTCAGAGCCGATGGAAGCCCGGTTTGGTTCCTGGGGTATTCAGAAACTCAGGCTAGTCGACTTAGCGTTGATGAGGATTCAATTTTCGAATACGAATACGATTACGACACACAATCAATTACTCCCAAGGTCCCTGAATTCAATTTGAGTATGGATTTCAAGCGAGGTGTATTTGAAATCCCATGCGCAGTTTCATCACCAGAATTGCAAACTTCGCCCGCACAACTTCTATGGCAAACGAACGTTGGCCTCGAAGCTCGCTGCTTGGAGAAAATGCGTTTCTCGGCTGATCCGACCCCTGTTAACTACACCGGACTTTGGTACGGGGGCGCTGATGATTCTGGCTGGGGACTTTCAGTTAATCACGAAGGCGACACGATGGTCGTGCTGGTTTATTTCTACGATAGGACTGGTCAGGCGACCTGGGCCATAGGTTCAGGCGTAAGGGAAGGCAATGACCCCGTGTCTATGGGGCTGCTCAAGGCGACTGGGTTCTGTGTGACGTGCGAGGCACAAGAGGTCGCACTCGAGAATATCGGCATTTTGACGATTTCCTTGACAGATATCACCGGGGATCTAGCCGAAGAAAACTGGGTCAGTCTTAACCTGGGCTCTGACAGTCCATGGAATCGGGAAAAAATGCCATTGTTCTTGCTGTCTGCGCCGATCGAGTGAGTGTTGAAAACTAAACAAAGGACCTCGAAGGATACGGCTTGGAAATAAATCCGTTCTTAAATTTACTTGCGCCGCTGATCGACGTTCTTCCCTGAAAATCGATCTGTGCCCCCACAGAAAAGCGCGGTAGGTGCACTGACTGTCGCATTAATGTCGCACGCTAGCATTACGACATGGCGGGTACATGTCGTTGCAGGGCGGCCTCTTGAAAGGTTGAATAGGACTCGACTACAAACCACGAAGCGGCATCCCCATGCAGAACCAAGACGCCCCTCGTATTGATCCAAACGATATTGACAACGACGCGGCAAAGCTCGACACAGGTTTGCGCCGGGGCATCCGCGCCTTTTTCGATGTCGACGACATCACGATCTCCTTCTGGGGCTCTGCCTGGACCGGCCTGGAGGTGATCAAGCTCGACGACCGCGTGGTGTCACGAAAACGAAGCCTACGTTTCCAGACCCGCCATCAGTTCGAGCACGCTGGCGTTCGCTACGAAATCGTTTTCCGCATCTTGTCCTTATTGCACGGCGCAATGGAAATCGAGCTCTATCGCAACGGTGAGTTGATCGATAGCGATCGGGCTCGGCAGAACAGAATAGGTATCGATCCGGAGACCGGTGAATTCAGCGTTTCTCGAGCGTTGCTTGCCATCGCACCGTATTTCATTGTCGGTATGGCCGTTGGCGCAGGAGCGGCCTTTCTTGGCGAGTATCTGACGGGAGGCTGAGATGGAAATCAACGCTGAAATCGTCCGGGGCGAGCGCTTGCAGCGGGGTTGGACCCAGCAGCACCTAGCCGACGCCGCCGGATGCAGCCTGCGAACGGTCCAACGAATCGAAAAACACGGCGTGGCCTCTCACGAAAGCGTCAGCGCGCTTTGCGCCGTTTTCAAAATCGAGCGCAATCGACTCCTGGCCGACAGCGCACGACTTCGAGCGGTCACGCTCGGTCTGTCGGCCCCTTGCTGGTTGTTGCGGCTGCTGCCGGCGGTGGTCTGGGAGCCGTCCTGACCTGGTTTGCGATGCGTCTGAGCGGTGCCTCCTGAGGGTATGCCGATAAATTGATCTGCAGTATTTAGCCGCAATTGAAGCCGCATGATTAGAACCAATGGCTCAACTGAGCGGGCCGATGTACATGACCATCGGCACTACTCCGGAGAATCCCCTGGCGGGTAGATTGAGTTCCCAAGAAAAACTGTATTTCGCGCAAAGTTAGCAAAAAGGACTGCCCGCATCATTCAATACAAAAACAATCGGACCGCTCCTGTCATGCAGAGATTCTTCAACATTGAGCCCCCTCTCAGTGCTCGTTGCCAACCCATGAGATGGATCTGCGGGCAGGCATTTTGCTTGTTCTTGATTCTTCCACTCACGCTCGCGGGCTCCCCGCTGCACGCTGCGAATTCAGGCGACGACTCGGTCCCTGAGCAAGCCGATGGCGGCGCTGTGGACTGGCAACAGGTCACTGCCGACATCCACCTGCTCGCGACCCGTTATGGGGCTCCGTCGGTCTCGGTAGCGGTCATCCAAGACGGTGAGATTTTGTACAGCACTGCCCACGGAATGCAGGACCTCGAAAGCGCAGCCCCTGCGACCACCGCCACTCAGTACGGAATCGGCTCGATCGTCAAGAGTTTCACGAGCGGCTTGATCGGCTCCATGACAGGCGACGATCTGCTTGACTTAGACGACTCGCCTGCCGCGCTAGTCGAAGGACTCGCGTTCAGCACACCGGACCTGACACAGAACCTTCGCCTGAGCCATCTGCTGACCCAGACCTCGGGACTACCCTCAATGGATGGCTCGCTGGCCTTCTTCCCCGAGGAAAATCAGGCCGAACTTGCTCCCCGCCTGCCCCTTTTTGACGCCTCGTGCCGGGTGGGCGACTGCTGGGCCTACAACAACCTAAACTTCGTCATGTTGGACATGGTGGCCGAGGCCGTCAGCGGCAAATCGAAAATCGACCTACTGAGGCAACGCATCTTCGGCCCTGCGGGTCTCGATGACACGCTCGCCTCCACGTTGGCTTTCAGGGCCTCTGCAGATGCTGCGACCGGCTACGGAATGATCGATGAAAAGCCGCAGCCCACAGCAATCGAATACTTATACGGTGAGCACGTCTATACGACGGCCGGTGATCTGGCGCGCTGGATCGACGTATGGATGTCCCCTGATCAAGAAATCCTTCCGCCAGAATATGCGCACGCCGCGATTTCGACCCAGGCGATAGAAAACGGTGCTCCGCCCAGCGCCGACGAGGCGGGCATTTATCTTTTCGGCTACGGCTATGGCTGGCAGACCGTTTCTTTCGAGGGTCACTACGTGGTGCGCCATGGCGGCAACGAAAACGGATTCTCTGCCCACACCGCTTTTATCCCGGCCCAGCGCCTTGGGGTGGTGACGCTGACGAATCAGCAGAATTCGATCCTGCCCAACATCGTCAATGACTTGCTAATGCGCCGGCTGCTTGACCTACAAGCGCCAGCGATCAGCAGCTACCCCGTCGTAGTGAACGACGTCACCGCTTTGCTTTCTACTTCCGAGGCGCGACTCGCCTGGCAGGACTCCCCCGCCCGTCACAGAGCAAGATCGGACTTGCTAGGCGTGTATTCGGCCAATGGCTACGGCAGAATTGAAGTCGACCTTCGTGACGGAGTTCTGATGCTGAGCACGCCCGGCTCGGACTTCATCCTCAGCCACCGAGAAGGCCAACGCTTCGGCCTCGCCTCGGCCCGCCCGATACCGATGGGCATCGTTATGGACTTCTTCGAGGTGACCTTCGGGCCTGGAACGCTGAGCATGAACATTGCCGCCGAGCCGGTCGTGTTCACTCAACGAGATTGAGCCAAAACCACCGGACCTGCTGAGACGGAATAATCAACAAGATCCGCGAAACGATCTTTCCAAGGCACCTAAAAAACCATCGCAGGTCGCTCCTCCAGCTTGAAACCTAGGGGGCCGATAAAGAACTCTGTGCTTTGTTACCGGACACCGACAGACTGCAGGTTGTGCGCGAGCCTTTGGTCATTGGCGCGGGATAGCCACTCGACGTCAATCGAATCGGCCGTTCCGAAACACGGAAGGGTGTCGGAGGTTTGAACAACGACTCGTGGCTGGCAAACGCGCACGCAAGTCGTCAGTCGACCGACTGGCAGGACGGGTTCAGAGCTTCAAGGCGGGTTATTCGGTCTGATTGTTTTGAACTCTTCCTTGGTGGGGCTAGAAGAATTGCCAAATTGCGCGGCTGTGCAATTAGGTGGGACTTATTGCTCGAAGTTGTCACTGAAGATATCTGACGAGCAGACGCTCAGCTGGCGCGGCCCATTGATAAGCACGTCGTTGTTATTCGGATTGCCGAGGCTGGCCTCCAACGTCTCACTGGTCGTGGCGGTAATCCGAACTTGCACGTCAGTGATGTTAGGCACGCCCATACCGATAAAATGGTTATCCGGGCTGCGGTCCATCGTGACGTAGCCATCGCCATCGAGGTAGCTCATTGACGTGATGCCATAGCGATGATTCTGAACCTGCACCTTGAGATAGAAAGGATTCGAGCCCTCGAATTCGAAGGCTACAGGACCGCTGACCGGGCAGGCCACGCGATCCCAAGAGATGTCAACGCGACCATCGGCGCGGTCGGCAATCAGATCAAACGCTGTTTCCGACAGATCAAGATCACCGCTGAGGCACTCGGGACAGCGATCGACAACGCGCACGGTGACCGCACCCTTAGGCCCAATGACGTGCAGACACTCGCCACAGTGCTGCGACCCCGCCCACTGTGGATCGTTGATCGCAGCGATCAAGTCATCACCACGCGGTAGACTGCAGGCGTAGATGCCAGCGCTAGTATCGTAATAGGTGCCGTCGCCGGCTCCACTGAATTCTGGCGGGCAGGCGGCGCTTACCGCAAGGCTCAACATGACGCTGAGAAAAAGCGTGATCAGTCGCAACTTGTTTATTCCCCGGCCAGGTCCTATGCGAGAAGCATAAGCGTCCTCTTTCCTATTTTCCAGCAGAACTCGGTGTCCGTTAACGCCAGGAATCACCCATGCTCCTTGCATTCCGACTCGACCATAAAAGAAACCCGGGTGCCGGACAATCGGTTATTGCCTGTGTGTCCCAAAAGATACCTATGTGTTCCAGAAGATAAATCAATCGGGTCCTGCTGGAACAGGAGACCTGGAAAGACCCTCGACGGCGCGGTGGTCGAATGCGATTGATCTCTAGACCGCGAGCCGAAGGGCAGGAGGATTTTGGCGAGCGAGTGACCGTGTTCACTTGAGCCCTCGGGTGGCCCGCGACTCGTCCCAGAAGAACACCGAATTCAGATCAGTATTGAATTCACTCGCGATACGAAACGCCGTTTCGAGCGACAGCGACTACCGGTTCTTTTCGATCGCGA
>JGI12210J13797_10743782_pt1 | contig 50389 bp, 42 predicted proteins | sample ElkSlonscriptome_3_FD_13797 | JGI IMG/M metagenome (IMG submission 13797) | reverse complement strand
ACCTCCTGCTCCCAAGGCAGGCGCGCTAACCAGGCTGCGCTACGCCCCGATCGTGGTTTTTGGGCAGGTGAACCTGGGATATTTACACTATCGCCACTCTTTATGCAATAATTTTATCACGCCAGGGTGGAGAATCCCTGTCTCATAGTGAGCTTGCGAACAATAGAGACAATCAGGTTTTTCTTTTCAATGGACATTCGCTTGCTTTTTTCTAATCAGCGACAATAATTTTGGATAGTGTTGCTACACACGACAGAGGACAGAGGACAGAGGATCCAGCGATACGCGGCAACGGTGGGCGGCTCCGCCACCGACTACGCACGGCTGGCTCTATACCATAAACACTTTACCAGAAGGATTACCCATGAAGCGGATCATCATTTTATTGGCAGCGGGCCTCTTTCTCTGGCCCGCTTTTTCGGCAACAAAGCTGCAAGCCTCTGAAAATCAGGCAATTGAGGCTGCCACAGCCTGGCTTGCCCTTGTCGACCGGGGAGACTATGAGAAAAGCTGGCAGGAAACCAGCACCCTGTTTAAAAAAACCGTCACCATCGGACAGTGGACCGCTGCGGTAAAGAACGCCAGGGAAACACTAGGCGATGTGGTCTCCCGCAAGCTCTCCTCCTCAGAGGAGCATACCTCACTGCCTGGCGTGCCGGACGGTAGCTACATCATCCTCTTTTTCGATTCGTCCTTCGAAAAGAAAGAGAAGGGACTGGAAACCGTCACCACCATGCTCGACACTGACGGCCGATGGAGGGTCTCCGGATACTTTGTCCACTAAGCCGCTACGGGGTGGCTGAGCAGATGTCTTTATCGCCCCAGGCGGCGGTGAGTCAGCTTGACGCTTCGTCTGTTTTCTGGTAACTACTCTTGTAAGGGAGTTCTCCCAGGAGAACTTCACAGATACCGGATGCGCAAGCTTAATAGGGAATCCTGTGCAAATCAGGAGCGGACCCGCCGCTGTAATCGGGGACGACTTTCGCAACAATGTCACTGCACCAGGTGTGGGAAGGCGCGAGAGGAGGTTGAACCGAGAGTCAGAAGACCTATCCGGTAGACAGAGTCCACTCACCCTGGATAGGTGACGGACCGATACTTTCGTGGATAAAAAAGGGTAATCCCGGAACGTGTAACAGCGCTCCGGGATTTTTTTATGGACTATGCACTCCTCGTCGAAATATGGTCGCAGCTGCTCTGGCCGCTCACCCGCATCCTCATTTTCGTCGCCATCGGTCTGGTGATCGCCAGCCTGATAGAGTCTCTCAAGTGGACCGACCATATGGCCGCCCTGGCCCGGCCGCTCATCCGTCTGGGCAATCTCAGCACCATCACCGGAGCCAGCTTTACCATGGCCTTTGTTTCCGGTGTGTCCGCCAATACCATGCTGGCTGAGGCCCTGGACAAGGGCCGGCTCGAAAAAAAAGAGATGATCCTCGCCAATCTCTTCAATTCCCTGCCGCGCTATTTTCTCCACCTGCCGACGGTTTTCTTTCTGACAGTGCCGCTGATCAAGGGGGCGGCTGTCATTTACGTTGCCATCACCTTCACCGCCTCGCTGTTACAGACCATGACCGTTGTCGCCGCCAGCAGAATCCTGCTTCCCAGACCGGAAAGCGCCGCCGTCCTCAAGCCCAAACAATCGAAAAAGCCCACTCTGTCGGAAGCCCTTGCCAGAAGCCTGCGACGCCTGAAAAAGCGGATGAAGAAAATCGTCCTTTTCATGGTTCCTGTCTATATTCTCTTCTTCCTGTTCACACGCCTCGGCATCTTCGACCAGCTAGAGGAAATCTTCGCCTCTGCATGGTTTCTCAGCTGGCTGCCGCCGCAGAGCCTGGGCATCGTCATCCTCCATGTGACGGCGGAGTTCTCGGCCGGCCTGGCCGCGGCCAGCGCCCTGATGGCAGACGACAGCCTCGGCGTTCGCGGCGTGGTGCTGGCACTGCTGGCGGGCAATATTCTCGCCGCCCCCATCAGGGCAGTGCGCCACCAGCTGCCCTATTATATCGGTATCTTCCCGCCGAGGCTGGCCATGGAGCTGGTGGTGGTCAGCCAGGCCGTACGAGCCCTCTGCGTCATTGCCGTCGGCTTTCTCTACTACCATTTCTCCATGAGCATTCAGTGAGTTTACCATGAAACATATTCCTTGCCTTTACCGCTCATATACTCCGTCACCGGCTACGGTCCTTTGCCTGCTGCTGATGCTTATCACCGCTCCCGCGTATTTCCCGGGACAGGCTCTGGCCGCTGAAGAAGAAAAGGTCTATGAGCGGATTATCTCGCTGTATTCGGCCCATACCGAAAACCTGGTGAGCATGGGTGCCGCCGACCAGCTCATCGGTATCTCGTCTTCGGACAACTACCCATCGGAGATTCTCGACAGGAGGCGCTATTCCTATCGCGAAGACCCGGAACGGTTCATTGCCGCCATGCCCGATCTCATTCTGATACGGCCGATGATAGAGCGCGCCTATCCCAGTCTCATCGCCAAACTGCGTGAAGCCGGCATCGATGTTGTCTCCATGCAGCCGACCGGACCACAGGAGATATTTACCTACTGGCGTCGTCTTGGCAGATTGAGCGGACACAGCCGCGAGGCCGAGGAGATGATCGATATGTTCACGGACCGGCTCGACGCCCTGGAGACGCGGGTGGCGACTATTCCCATGGAAAAGCGCCCCCGGGTCTATTTCGAATCGATACACCGCAAAATGAAAACCTTCGCTCCCACCTCGATCGCCCTCTTCGCGCTGGAACAGGCGGGAGGCCGCAATATCGCCACCGATGCCAAACAGGTGAGAAATACCAATATTGCCAACTATTCCAAGGAGCGGATCCTCGCCCATGCTGAAAATATCGATGTTTTCATCGCCCAGCAGGGCCGGATGAATCCCGTGGACCTCGACACCATCAGAAACGAAACCGGTTTCAAGGCCATCAAGGCGGTGCGCCGCGACAATATCGTCCTCATCGATGAACATCTGGTTTCCCGGCCGACCCTGCGCCTCCTCACCGGTATGGAAATCCTCCATAATCACCTCTACCCTCAGGTTCACCTGAGCGCTCTTGGTAAGGACAAATGAGCGGCGGAGGCATTGTCATAGCCGGAACCCACAGCGGCTCCGGTAAAACCACGGTCACCCTGGGCATCATGGCAGCCCTCAGGCAGCTCGGCCGCAGGGTCATGCCCTTCAAATGCGGCCCCGACTTCATCGATCCCACGCTTCACCATCTGGTCACCGGCGAAATCTCGCGCAATCTCGATCTGTGGATGGCTGGAGAAAGCTTTTGTCAAACCTGCTACAGCCGCTGGTCTTCGCCGGCCGACATCAGCGTCGTCGAAGGGGTTATGGGGATGTTCGACGGCGGTGCCTCATCGTCGGCGGCGCTGGCAAAAGCCCTGGGACTGCCGGTGATTCTGGTGCTCGACGTCCGCTCGGCCGCCGAAAGCGGCGCAGCCATGCTCAAGGGCTTCGAGGTGCTCGACCCGCAGATCCGCCCCAGCGGAGTGATTCTCAATATGGTCGGCAGCCGCCGTCACCACGAACTCGTGGCCACGGCCATCATCGAACACTGTCGGGCCGAGGTTCTGGGCAGCCTGCCGAGAACGCTCGACTTTACCCTCCCCAGCCGGCACCTCGGCCTGCATATGGGCGAAGAAACCCCGGTTACACCGGAAAAGATAGAGGCCTTCGCCCGGGTGATCGGCGACAATATCGACCTTCGGCGACTCGAAGAGATTGCCGCCTCGGCGACCGCACCTCATTCTGAGCACGCCGCCAAGCAGAAAGACGTGGAGGGCCGCATCCGTCTGGCAGTGGCCAGGGACCGAGCCTTCTGCTTCTACTACGAGGACAACCTCGATATCCTCAGAAGGGCTGGCGCCGAAATCTGCTTTTTCAGTCCGCTCGACGATAAGGCTCTGCCGGAAAACATCGACGGCGTCTACCTCGGCGGCGGCTACCCCGAGCTCTACGCCGACAGGCTCAGCAGCAACGAGGCTATGCTGACGGCCATCAGGAAGTGGACCGCAGATGACCGCCCCCTTTACGCCGAGTGCGGCGGCTTCATGTATCTCACCCGGGGCATAACCGACCAGGAAGGCCGCTTCCACGACCTGGCCGGAGTCTTTCCCACCCAGGCGGTAATGCAGACCAAAAGGGCCCGTCTCGGCTACCGGCAGATAACAACCACGACAGAGAGCTTCTTTGGTCCGCCGCGGACACAGCTGCGCGGCCATGAATTCCATTATTCCTCCATCGAAGAGATGAAAAGCGATATCGAGCGTATCTATGCCGTAGGCGACACCGTCGAAGGGTATCGTCTGGGCAATGTGCTCGGCGGCTACATGCATCTCCATTTTGGCTCCACCCCCGAGGCGGCCGGCAATTTCGTCCGTTTCTGCCTCGACCACCGCAAGGAGAGAAACCAGTGAGTGTTACCATACAGAACATAGGACCGGCCGAGATCGAGGCCGAAAGTTTTCGCATAATAGAGGCCGAACTGGGCCCCCACGATTTCAACGCCGCCACCTTTACCATCGTCCGGCGGGTCATTCACGCCACCGGCGACTTCACCTTTGCCGACAATCTGCGCTTTGCCGAAGGCGCCATTGACCATGGTGTTGCCATGCTGCGTCAAGGAAAAAACATACTCACCGATGTCAACATGGTGGCCACGGCAATCAGCAGAAATCTGCTGCCGAGGCAAAACAAGGTTATCTGCACTATCGCCGAAGACAGGGTGCGGCAGGCGGCGGCGGCCTCGAATGCCACCAGGGCGGAAACGGCCATGGAGCTGGGAATGGAAGACAATATCGGCATTGTTGCCATCGGCAATGCACCCACGGCGCTGCTGAAAATCCTGTCCATGCTGAAGACCGGCTGGGTCGGACCGCAGCCGCTGATCATCGGCGTACCGGTGGGCTTTGTCAACGCTGCCGAATCCAAGGAACTCCTGAGCACAACAGAGCTGTCCTTTATTACCAGCCTGGGTCGCAAGGGCGGCTCCCCGGTGGCGGCGTCAATCGTCAACGCGCTCATTCGTCTGGCAGCAGAATAATGTCCGAAAAACTGCGAAGCGGATATACCACCGGCGCCTGCGCCGCGGCGGCGGCCAAAGCGGCCATCATCATCGCCAGAGACGGCATCGTGCCGCAGACGGTGGAGATCCCCTTTCCCGACGGCAGCCTGCGCTCTTTTGTTGTGGCGCGGGCCGAAACCACCGCCGGCGGCGGCATGGCCTCGGTCATCAAGGATGCCGGCGACGATCCAGACGTCACTAACAAAGCGGAAATCAGGGCCGAAGTTCGCCTAGGCGGAAGCATCGATGAAAAAGACTGCCTCGTCCTCGACAATATCCGCCTGCGCGCCGGCATCGGCATCGGCCGGGTCACCAAGCCGGGTCTGGCGGTGGCCGTGGGCGAGCCGGCCATCAACCCGGTGCCGCGACAGATGATCTGCGAGGCCGTGCGCCAGGTGGAAGAGCGGCGGCTTGTCGAAGTAATCATCTCCGTACCGCTGGGGGAAAAGCTTGCGGAGAAGACCCTCAACCACCGGCTGGGCATCGTCGGCGGCCTCTCCATCCTCGGCACAACGGGCATCGTCCGGCCCTTGTCGGCCAAGGCCTGGACGGCGACCATCGAAGCCTCGCTCAATGTCGCCTGGGAAACGGGACTCAGGGAGATCGTTCTTTCCACCGGCCGCACCTCGGAGAAAGGGGCGCAGAGTATGCTGCAGCTGCCCGTCGAGGCCTACGCCATGATGGGCGACTATCTCGAATTCTCGCTGCGAAAGGCCGGCGAAAAAGGTTTTGCCACCATCCATCTGGTCGGCATGTGGGCCAAGATAATGAAAGCGGCAATGCAGATCCCCCAGACGCACGTGCGCCACGGTGCCCTGGAACCCCGCGATGGTGCCGCCCTGCTGCAAAAATGCGGAGCCGAAGGGGAGCTCGCCGACAAGCTCAACAACTCCAATACCGCCAGAGAGATGTACGGCCATCTGCTGGATGCCGGCCGAACGGACATCGTCCGCTCCATCTGCCTCAAGGCCCGCGATTACGGAAAACGGCTCTCTGCCAAAAAGGTTCGCGTCTACCTCGTCGACGCCGGAGCAAAGGTGGTGGAACATGTCTGAGATACTGGTTTTCGGCATAGACGGGAGGGGACTCTCCGAAGAGCATGAGTTGCTGCTGCGGCAGTGCGCCGTTATCGTCGGTTCCAAACGTCTGGCCGACCGGGTCGAGGCCAAAGGATTTGCCGTCGCCCCCATCACCCCCCTGGCAGCGGCCTTCGAGCGCATCGATGCCGGTCTGCTGCAGGGACATGTCGGCGTGCTTGCCAGCGGCGATCCATTGTTCTATGGCATCGGCGCCAGGATCATCGAGCGTTTCGGCAGTGAACGGGTTCGTATCCTGCCGGCCTTATCCTCGCTGCAGGAGGCGTTCTGCCGCTTCAAGCTCAGCTGGACCGATGCCGCCGTCGTCAGCCTCCACGGCAGGAAGCAAGAGAACATACCCGGCCTGCTGCTGCGCCATCGCAAGACCTTTATATTCACCGACCCCAGCCGGCCACCGGAAATGCTTGCAAAGACGCTTATCGAGTATCTCACCGCCGTCGGTGAGACGTCGATCAAAAATGGCTGCAGGGTCCATGTGGCCGAAGACCTGGGCTCTATCCGGGAGAAAATCACGGTGGCCAGCCTCGAGGAGATCAGTCACCTGCAGTTTTCACCACTCAACGTTGTCTGTCTCCTTCTTCCCGAACTGCCGCCTCCACCGGTCTTCGGCCTTGAAGAAAAGGAAATAGCCCACAACAGAGGACTCATAACCAAGGATGAGGTCCGGGCGGCAACCCTGCACCGCCTGCGCCTGCCGCGCAAAGGCGTTTTCTGGGACATCGGCGGCGGCAGCGGCTCGGTCTCGCTTGAAGCCGCTGCCATGCTGCCGGAGCTCAGCGTCTATACGGTGGAGCACAAGGAGGAAGAGCTGGCGAACATCAGGGATAATATATGCCGTTTTGGATTGTTCAACATAACCCCGGTACAGGGCCGGGCAAAAGAGCGTATCGCCTTGCTGCCCGACCCGGACGCTGTTTTCATCGGCGGCAGCGGCGGCGAAATGCAGGAGATAATCGCCGTCGCCGCAGCACGGCTTGGCGCGGGCGGCAGGCTGGTAGCCAACGGGGTGACCGAAGAGACCGTGGAAAAGGCACCCAGGTTCATGGAGCAGTCCGGCCTGCAGGTTGAATCATCGCGAATTGAAGTACACAGATCGGGCCCTGAGGGCTCACGGAGTTTTAATCCTATTACCATCATGGTGGGACGCAAATGAAGGGACGGTTTTATGTGGTAGGCGTAGGCCCGGGCGATCCGGAGCTGATGACGCTCAAGGCGGTGCGGGTTTTGAAAAAGTCTCCGGTATGGCTGGCGCCGGCTGCCTCTAAAGGCGGCAGCAGCACTGCACTTACCATCGCCTCCGGCCTTATCAACGGCGAGCAGAAGGAAATCCTTACCCACCACTTCCCCATGAAAAAGGTGCACGCCGGCAAACCGACCGACCCGGATGTCGAGAAGGCCTGGCGGGAAGCGGCGGCGATAATCGCCAATCATCTCGAACACGGCAGGGATGTGGCCTTTCCCACCCTCGGCGATCCAGCCATTTATTCCACCGGCTTCTACATCTTCGAAACTCTGATGGAGTCCGTTGCCGATATGAGCGTCGAAATCATTCCCGGCGTCTCGGCCATCGGCGCCACCTCTGCCGCCGCCGCCGTCCCCCTGTGTCTTGGCAACGAACGGATGGTGGTCATCCCCGCCACCTTCGAAGACGAAAAGCTCAGAGATATCCTGGAAAAATTCGACTGCATCGTCTTGATGAAGGTTCACCGGGTCATGGCCAAGCTGGTGACCATACTCGAAGATCTCGACCTGTTGGATTCCGCCGTTCTGGTAGAGCGGACCAGCCTTGCCGACCAGCGCATCCGCCGGGACCTCAAAGTGGCAGCGACGGAACAGATCCATTATTTCTCGACCATGATAGTGAGGAAACCATGAACAGTCCCATTCATTTCGTCGGTGCCGGACCGGGAGATCCCGAGCTGATAACCGTCAAGGGACAACGTCTGCTGGGCGAGGCCGAGGTCATCGTCTATACCGGCAGTCTGGTGCCGGAAGCACTGCTCAAAGGCCTCGATGCTAAAATCCATAACTCCGCCGGCCTCAACCTCGACGAAGTGCTCGCTCTTCTCATCTCCTCCTGGAAGGCGGGCAAAAAGGTGGTGCGCCTGCATACCGGCGACCCGGCAATCTACGGTGCCATTAACGAACAGATCGCCGCCCTGCGGGACGAGAAGATCCCCTTTGCGGTGATCCCCGGAGTAAGCTCGGCGACCGCCGCAGCAGCAGCACTCTCCACCGAACTCACCCTGCCCGATATCTCCCAGACGGTTATCATCACCCGCCGCGGCGGCAGGACGCCGGTACCCGAGAAAGAGGCCCTGCCGCTGCTCGCCGCGCACGGGGCCACCATGCTTATTCTCTTGAGCGTCTCCATGATCGACGAGGTGGTGAAGGAGCTGCAAGAAGGTGGGTATGCGAAAACCACCCCCGTTGCCGTGGTCGAAAAGGCCAGCTGGCCCGAGCAGCGCTGCCTCAGGGGGACGCTTGAGGATATTGCCGCCACGGTGAAGGAGGCGGCGATCCGCAAGACAGCTATCATCGTTGTCGGCCAGGTGCTAGCCCAGACGCCGCCGCCGTCACTCTCCAAACTCTACGACAAACATTTCAGCCATGAGTATCGCCGGGGAGATGACAGGTGAAAGTCGGCATCCTGGCGATAACCGCTGGCGGCGGAAAACTGGCAGGTACAATCGCCGCCGGCCTCAAGAACAGTCATATTGTCGACAATGAAGGCGGCATTGCCGCAACCCTTGCCGAGAACTGGCATCATTATCAGGGTTTTGTCTGCATTATGGCTGCAGGTATCGTCGTCCGGGCCATCGCCCCCCTCCTCGGCGACAAACGCTCCGACCCGGCGGTGGTCGTGGTCGACGAAAAAGGCCTGCACGCCGTGAGCCTGCTGTCCGGCCACCTGGGCGGGGGCAACTCCCTGGCTGATAGAGTCTGCAAAATTACCGGCGGCAAAGCCGTGATTACCACGGCTTCGGATATCCTCGAACTTGTCCCCCTCGACCTCTGGGCCAAAGTCCAGCAGCTGGTCCCGGCCTCGTCCTCCGTCATGACTGCGGCCAGCAGCCTGCTGGTCAACCAGGGATATCTCAGGCTTTACAGCGAAATCGAAGTAGAGGAGTTGCCACCAGGGCTGCGGCGTGTTGCAAGTGTTAAAAAGAGCGACCTCACCATCAGCCTTTCTCCGCCCGCCCAAGATCAGCTTGTGCTACACCCCCGGATCCTTGTGGTCGGCATCGGCTGCAACCGCGGCACGCCCCTCGACGAATTCGAGGAGGCGCTGACGGATCTTTTCAACCAGTGCGGCCTGCCTGTGCAGGCCATCAGAAATCTCGCTTCCATCGATGCCAAGAACGACGAACAATATCTGCTCCAGTTTGCCAGACAACATGACTGGCGTATTGATTTTTTCAGCCGGCAGGAGATCAACGCCGTCACCGGTATCGACGTCTCTCAAGCCGCGCTCAAGGCGGTCGGCGCCATTGGCGTGGCCGAACCGGCAGCGCTTTTAAGCGCGCAAACATCTCACCTACTTATCAGGAAACACAAATGGCAGAACATAACCATGGCAGTGGCCCGGGCACCCTCTTCGTTGTCGGCACAGGTCCTGGATCCCTCAGACACATGACCCCGGCGGCCGCAGCCGCCCTGCACGGCGCCGAGGTAATTGTCGGCTACAAAACCTATCTCGACCTGGTGGCCGATTTCCTCACCAACAAAGAGGTGATTGCCTCCGAAATGATGAAGGAGGTCGAACGCTGCCGCAAATCTCTGGAAATGGCAGAGTCGGGAAAGACCGTCGCCCTGGTTTCCGGCGGCGATCCCGGCATATACGCCATGGCCGGGCTGGTATATCAACTGGCCAAGGAATTGGACTGCAGCTGCACCATCGAGGTCATACCCGGAATTGCCGCCGTCAATGGCTGTGCCGCCGTGCTGGGGGCGCCGCTTATGCATGATTTCGCCGCCGTCAGTCTCTCGGATCTGCTCACTCCCTGGCCGCTCATCGAAAAACGGCTCATAGCCGCGGCCATGGCCGACTTCGTCACGGCGATCTACAATCCCAGGTCAAAAAAGAGGACGCAGCAGATCGTCACGGCCAAAGAAATTTTCCTGGAACATCGGCTGCCATCGACACCGGTAGGCATTGTCACCGCAGCAACACGTGACCACGAAAAAGCGGTGGTGACCACCCTTGAGAATATGCTCGAAGAAGAAATCACCATGCAGTCGACGGTGATCGTCGGCAACACCACCACCTATGTGTGGAAGGGCAAAATGATCACCCCACGCGGTTACGCCGATAAATACGACCTCAGCTGATGACACAAACGGCCCGACAGGCACAGTGAGCAGAACTCCACCCAGTAGAGAGCTGGTCTTCCTCTTCCGGACAGGTGATGTAGATCGGATGAAGAATCGTCTTTCTTGAAAGTATCATCGCCTGAAAAGATAGTGCAGGAAAAGCGTGAATATGATTTCAGAGAGGACGAAAAAGATGAGGCCCGGCAAGAAACGACCGGGCCTCGCAGATATCTGTTTTTTCTCTCACCAACAAATTCACCACAGGCTGGATGTCAGAGGATATCGGTCTATTTTTTGAAACCCGGATAATCGAATGAATGGCAGCCAGCGCAAAGCAGCTCGCTTTGCTGGTGTTCCCCATGACATTCCATGCAGGGTACATCATTGCCATAATGCATATTATTATGGGGATTCTGCCATTTTTCATCCTCAGGGTGGGCTGTCGCTTCAATCAGTTCTTCCCCGTCGTGACAATCCAGACAGGCAAAGTCTGGTGGAAAAGCTGACGGCTCTGCTTTTTCATGACAGGAATCGCAGGATGGTCCGTCATACAGATCACTATGGTAGCTTCGACCTTTTGTATCACCGAACTGCTCCAGGGTTTCTCCGGAAAAGCTCGTTCCGGCAGCGAACAGAGCAAGACCCGCTACAAGAAATAGCGTAAATAACACTTGTGGTTTCATGGCGTCTCCTTGTTTGGCACATTTATGATTTCATCATCGTCCTTGCGGCAGTCATACCCATGACCATACAGTCTGGGATCGAACAACTGCCTAGCCTGCTGACGCCGTGCATCCCTCCGGTAACCTCTCCTCCGGCATAAAGTCCAGGTATCGCCTTCCAGGTATTTGAATCAATCACGCGTGCATGGACATCAATTTGGGCGCCGCCTTGGCAATAATGCACCTTGGGCCAGTTCCTGACCACGACAAATGGGGCATGGATGTATTTCCCTTCTGCCTTGCCCATTGGTTTTCCAAACTGTTCATCCACTCCTGATTTCACATAGCCATTATATTCTTCAATCTGATTTTTGAGCGGTTCCAGCGGCACATCGAAATGTGCTGCAAGTTCCTCGACAGTATCAAACTTCCAGCCTACGTCATATTTGAGCACTTTTTCCATGGTTGGGTGCTCTTTGGCATGTTCATAACTTGTGATGGTTATGGGTGGAAGAGGGCTGCCGTCATCTTTGCGAAGAGCAAGCTGGGCATCTGCGCGTGTCTTCCTGTCGGCGATTTCATTCATAAACCGTTTTCCTGTTTTGACATTGACGGAAATGGAATGAGCAAAATTATAAATTGAGTAATTTGAAACATAGCCGAAACCATCCTCATCTGGAGAAGCCCATGGTCCGGTCTGTATGTAGGCCATATGAACCGGAACGGCACCGACACGGAACATTTCGAGAAGGGCTTCTCCTGTGGCGCTGGGAGGATTGGTGGAGGGAACCTCTTCGGTGAGGGTTGGATCCTGGGCACTCCGGAGTCCGACATTTCTGGCAAAGCCACCCGTTGCTATCAAAACACCGCGTTTTGAGCGGACATTTACCGCGGTACCCTCGACATCACGCCCAAAATAGTGCCCCATCATCATTTTTGCGCCCACAACCGTCCCTTTGTCATCGAAAACAAGACTGTCGAACTTGGCCCTGGTGACGAGCTTTATGCCAAGCTTTCTGCATTGATTGACGAGTGGCCGGATTATACCGGCGCCACAGGCTTCTATCGTCTGATATGTACGAGGTACAGAATGTCCTCCGAGCTGCTGCAAGTACGGCAGATATTCACTTCCTGCGTCAAGCGTCATCTGAAGCGCTTCATTGGCGTGTTTGGCAACATGGAGCAATAAATCTTTATACGCTACTCCACGTCCGGCCTTTACCTGATCATCTGCCATAATCTCAGGTGAGTCTTTGACTCCTTTTTCTTGTTGCAGTGGCGAAGCCGGGACGGCAAACAAGCCTCCGTTATAGGTCGAATTCCCGCCGAAATAGGGCATCTTGTCGTATACGACAATATCCGTTGCTCCCAACTTTTTTGCTTCAATCGCAGCGGCAAGGCCGGTGAAGCCAGAACCTATGATGACGATTTCGTGCTCTTCGTCCCATTTCACCTTACTCTGACTGGCCACGGCGTTTATCGCCGGAGCTGCCAGGACGGCGGCACCAGCCATACCCATACCTGCGAGAAACTTGCGCCGATCAGCCTGATAGTCTTTTTTCTCCATACGTCGCGCTCCCTTATGGTTGATGTAGACATATGTCGGCAACGACTGAAAAATAGAGAGAAAATTCTCCAAGAAGCACCGACAATGAATTGAAAGGGTGATCCTGTACCCTAACACAAAAACGATACGATTGTCAATCGGTCCGGGGGACAGAACTAATTCAGCTTCGCTCAGGACAAGCTCACCGGCACGCTCATGACCCTGTGGGCATTTCTGCATAGAGTTTTATCTTTACGCTCGCATAGAGACAGGCAACATGCCAGCGCCCCCCAAAAAAGAAAAGAGGTCTGGTCTTTCGACCAGGCCCCTTGGAGATATTCCGGCTTTCCCGGAGACGTACTTCGCAGCCTACTCCTCGATGTCGTTGAATTCGAAATTGAGCCCCTTGAGGATCTGTTCGTAGCTCCAGAGCAGCGAAGAAAGCTTGTTGGCCCCCATCCAAATGTGGGCGACGGCATAGCTGTAAGCGTCCTGCTCCGGCAGGTCTTTAAGGCGCATGCCCTCCTTCACTTGTGGGACGATCCGTGTTCCGGGCACCCGCGCCGCCACCATCTCAATTTCCCCGGGCGGCGGCACCCGCGATACCGTCGCATCGGTGAAGAAGACCCGGTAGAAAAAGTTGGCCGCAACCTTGCACGCCCCCTCGCTCTGCGGCATGTCGGGACGCCGGCCAAGGCCCAGATCGACGGTAACCTGCTGGTGGCTCAGGCCGTCCACCTTCTCAAACAGATCGCAGTGGGCCTGCGCAATCCTCGTGTTGATCTCCAGGAGCCAGATATGATCCTGAAGCTCGTCCCAGAAAAATTCGATGTTGAAGGCCGAATTGTCGTAGCCGGTATGGACCATGACCTTCTCGGCCAGCTCGCGCATCTTCTTCTGCACCTTTTCCGGAAGCTGCGAGGGGTACAGGTAATAGTAAAAGCTCAGGACCTGCGGATAGCGGATCGAATCAACCATGGCGTAGCACGTCACTTTGCCATCGTGGACATAGCCTTCGATTGTGCACTGCCTCCCGCCGATCACCTGCTCGGCCATGCAGCAGCCGCCGTTGACCGCCCGGATCTCATCGGGCAATTCCGCTTTTTCGAGCACATAGTCGAAAGGCGCGGCGATGGAGCCGATTTCCTCCCGGAACTGGGAAACAGCGTGGTCAAAATCTTCGGGTGAATCGATGCGGAACCCGAGTCGAGATCCCGAGGACTTGATCGGTTTGACGAAGAAAGGAAAAGCGACACCGGCCGAGCCGATTTTTCCCAGGGCCTCATCATCGAAAGGGTCGAAATAGGTAAAATTGGGAATGTTGTCGGGAATTACCTCCCGCTGCACCACGCGGCTCCAGTACTTGTGTTCGCATTTCAGAAGCGCCTCAAGCGACACCGAGCGTGTATTGAATTTCCGGCACAGAATCGGCAGCATCGTCGAAACGGGGAAGTCGATGTAGCCGACGATGGCGTCGATGGAGCCGTCAAATTCGTTGAGCTGACGTTCGGCTGTCTCGAGCATGGCGGAAATATTGAAATCCTCGGCCTCGTAGATGAGTGCGGGATCGATCACTCCGTGAAATTCGATCTCGTCGGCCCCCCGCAACCTTTGCAGTCGCTCGCGGTTGAACTCATTCAGTCCGATGACGAACACGTTCTTTTTCATCTTTTACCTCCTATCGGTACGCAATGTGCGTCCCATGTATAAGGTTTAGGGCCCCTGGATCTCCATCCTGTTCAGGCCGGCGTCGCAGGCGGGGTTCGGAAGCTGCGTCCCTTGAGGCGCTGAACGACGCCGTCGATGTCATCCACCAGCAGGAGCAGAAGATCCCCCTCCGATGCAGCATCCATCGCCTGGCCAATGGCGTCGTCCTCGACCAGAACGATCTCAACCATGCAGTCTCCGGTCTCCTCGGCACCGCGCCGGATAAGTTCGGCGGCCTCACCGGCCACCCGTCCGCGGGAGTCGGGTTCGCAGACAAAGAGGCGATCCACCATGCCGCTGAGCTGAGCGCCGAGCCCGATCAGGTCTTCGTCGCGGCGATTACCCGGGGCACTGGACACGCCAATACGCTTTCCGGTCGCGCTCAGCCCGACGACAAGGGGTTCCAGCGCGGTCAAAGCGGGCACATTATGACCGTAGTCAATCAGGCAGCGAATGCCATCGGCTTCGATGAGGTTGGTGCGCCCCGGCAGCATGCCCGGCGTCGGATGGAACGTCTGTAATCCCATGCCGATGTCACCCAGCGTGAGTCCCAGCGCGTACCCCGCCGCGGCCGCGGCCATGGCGTTCTGCACGTTGAAAGGTGCGTGCCCTTCAAAGGCGATGGGCACATCGTTGACTTCGACGATCTGGGCCTCTACCTGCCCTTGACGCATGACAATCCAGCCGTTTTTCACCGTGAAGATGACGCCGTAATCGGCTGCATGATCTGCGAGATCGGCATTGTCCGGGTTCATGGTGAAATAGATGATGCTGCCCCGGGACCAGTAGGTGCCCTGCTCCAACACCAGTGGATCGTCGGCGTTGAGCACGCAGGCGCCCTCGGGCTTCACCGCATCAACCACTACGGTCTTGCACCGGGCCAACTCATCAAGGGTATGAATCTCCCGCTCGCCCAGGTGATCGCTGGCTATGTTGAGCAAGACGCCCACGTCGCAGGCGTCAAACCCGAGGCCGCGGCGCAAAATGCCGCCCCTGGCCACCTCGAGCACGGCGTGCTCCACCGTCGGCTCCTTTAAGACTGTCTGGGCAGCGAGGGGGCCGCTGTAGTCCCCCTGCATGATGACGTGATTATCGATCTCGATGGTCCCGGTACAGGCCATACCGACCTGTCGCCCCGAATGGCGGAGAAGGTGGGCAATCAGCCGCGTGGTGGTGGTTTTGCCGTTGGTGCCGGTGATGGCCGTTATGGGCACACGCCCGTTGTCGTCACTGTCGGGAAAGAGCATGGCAATCACCGCGTCGCCCACAGGCCGCCCGATACCATGGGTGGGGGACAGGTGCATTCTGAACCCGGGACCGGCGTTCACCTCGACCACGCCGGCGGATTGCTGATCAAGGGGTTTTGTCAGGGTCTCGGCCAACAGGTCGATGCCGATGATATCGAGTCCGATAAGCCTGCCGATGCGCTCGGCCGCGTACTTCACTTCCGGATGGACATCGTCGGTGAAGTCGGTGGCCGTGCCGCCGGTGGAGATGTTGGCCGTGGACTTCAGCCAGACGATCTCGCCTTCGGAGATGACGCTGTCAAATGTCAGCCCCGCCTGTTCCACCAACCGCTCAGTCTGTTCATCGATGTGGATCTGGGTGAGCAGGTTCTCGTGGCCGACGCCGCGCCGAGGATCGGCGTTCTCCTTATCGATGAGTTCGCGCAGCGTGGCTTTTCCGTCCCCGGCGACATGGGCCGGACGCCGGCGCGCGGCGGCGATGAGTTTGCCATCGATGACCAGAAGCCGGTGATCCTCGCCCTTGATAAACTGCTCCACAACCACCGAGTCATGATGCCGGGCGGCGGCTTCATATCCTTCCCGCAGCTCGTCTTCGATACCGATATTGGTGGTCACCCCCCGTCCGTGATTTCCCGACAGAGGCTTGGTCACCACAGGATAGCCGAGGTATTCCGCGGCCTCCAAAGCTTCCTCGAAGCTGTAACAGATGCGGCCATAGGGAACCGGAATACCCGCATCGGCCAAGATTTGCTTGGTCCAGTCCTTGTCGTCGGCAATGCCATGGCCCAGAATCGAGGTTTTCCCAGTGACGGTCGCCTGGCAGCGCTGCTGCCGGCATCCATGGCCGAGCTGGATATAGCTCGTATCCTCGGTCAGACGATAGAAGGGAATATCCCGACGTTTGGCGGCCTCGACGATTGACGAAGTGGAAGGACCCAGCATATTGTTGTCCCGCACTTCCTTCAATCTGGCGATCACCGGTTCCATATCGACGTCTTCGCCGTTATAGAGCCGTTCGACGATCGCTACGGCTTCGTTTCCCGCAGCCAAACCGCAGGCCTCATCGCGATAGCGATAAACGACATTGTAGATGCCCGGTTCGTAGCTGTCCACCGTCTTGCCGTAGCCGACCGAAAAGCCGATCACGTTCTGCAGCTCAAGAGCCACATGCTCGACCATGTGCCCGGCAAAGGTACCGTTGCGCACACGCTGGAGGAAGCCCCCCGGCTCTCCGACGGAGCAGCGGTGCTCGTAAATGGTTGGCAGCACCTCCTGCAAACATTCGGCGATGCGGGGAACCTGGTCGCTCGTTCGGCGTTCAAGGTCCCCAATGTCCAGACGCATGTAAATGGTCCGGTATCGGCTGTAATAGTTTGGACCACGAAGCGCCCTGAGTTCAAGTATTTCCATTGACTTCACCCCTTATCCGCCCGACCGACCTCCTCAGGCTGGAGAAAACGACGGCTGACCGCATCATAGCCATAACCGCTGGTTAACGCATGCATAACCACATGCTCCACCGCCACGGGCTCACCCTCGGAGAGGCTCGCCACATTTGACGACTTGAGGTTGGAACTGTCTATCACAATCACATGACCGGAGCCGACCGCCTCCAACACCGGGCCGTCGTGGAAGATCACGGCGGCATCCTCCCCGATGCCGACACCAAGATATTCAGGATTTGTGGAGCCCACCTCGATCAGCCGTGTAAATCGCCCACGCTCGAGAAAGTGGCTGTCGATCACCAGCCCCTCTACGAACCCGAACCCCGCACTCATTTTCACCGCACCTTTGCGCAACGCATCGGCGGCCGAACCATCATAGATCATTGTTGTTGATTGGACTGCAGCGCCGGCACTGGTACCCGCCACCACGGCGCCCTCAGCGAGCCGCTTCCGCATCTCATTCAGCAAAGGCGAGCCACCGAGGATATGGGTCAGCCGGAGCTGGTCGCCGCCTGACATAAAAACAACGTCACAGCGTCGAACGACTTCTAGATGCCGCTCCTGGGTTGCCTCGTCGCGCGTGCGGACATCGATATTATGCACCACCGCGGCACCGAGCTCGGTGAACACCTGCTGGTAGGCAGGATACACTTTATCCGGAATACTGCTGGCGCTGGTTATCACGCCGATCTCAAGGTTGTCGGCGGGCGAAAGCTCCAGCACGCGCCGTAAAATTTCTGATTCCGATGTCTTATCTTCAGCTCCGCCGATCGCGACAAGAGCGCCATTGGTTACTGCAGTCTGGCTGGTCATGCTGGCTATTTCGCCGCCTGCGCGGCACCTTCTTGGAAGTGGAAAACACGTGTCACTACAAAATAATTTTTCTAGTGATTTTAATAAAATAGACGAGATGAGTCCTTTTGTCAATGAAAATACCTTCTGACCGACCGCCCGTTTCGGTAGCTTCTCCACCAAAATCACGGCCCAGTGCTCCTCATTCAAGACTGGAAGAGCGAATGTATCGACGCTGCGTCTATCACCAGTATCACTTCTTCCATAAATACCGATGTTCTCCGCCTACGTCCATGTTTCAATCCAACCATTGGCACGAAGAACCGTCCACCTGAAAGGCCGGCGCTCCGGTGAGATTATCGGTAGATATAGATTTGCGGACCACTTTCAGAATCTACTTTCGCGCGGTACATGCCTTCCGTGTTAAAGGGCATGGTTATATTTCCTCCCTGGTCAACCCCAATTACTCCTCCATCTCCACCCATTTCGGGTATGGTTTCATTGATGAGTTTCCCGGCAGCGTCTTCTATGCTCATTTTCCCGTATTTCATTAATGCTGCCACTTCGTATGCCGCCACACAGCGGATAAAATACTCCCCCCAGCCGGTGGAAGAGATAGCGCATACGCCATTTTCGGCATAGGTACCGGAGCCGATGATTGCTGTATCGCCCACCCTGCTAAAACGCTTATTGGTGATACCACCGGTGGAAGTTGCTGCGCCAAGGTTTCCTGCAGTGTCGAGCGCCACGGCACCCACTGTTCCAAATTTTTTCAGCTGATCGTCGGCGTGGTCGAGTTGTGTTTTCAGCGAGTCGCGAATCTTCAGAAGTTGTTCCTTTCTCGAATCGGTAGAATAATAGGATTCGGGGACAAGCTCTTCGCCTTCTTCGCGGGCAAAAGCTTCGGCACCTTCAGCAAGGAGAAAGACATGCTCGCTTTTATCCATGATTTTACGGCAGAGAGATATCGGGTTTTTAATCCTTTTAATGCCGGCAACAGCACCTGCCCTGCGGCCGTTCCCATCCATTATGGAAGCATCGAGTTCATGAGATATATCATGGGTAAATACTGATCCGTAGCCGGCATTAAACAAGGCTGAGTTTTCCATTTCAATAACCGCTTTCTCAACGGCGTCAATGGCCGATCCCCCGTGTTTAAGGATGCTTTCACCTGCGGAAAGCGCTTGAGACAAAGCGTTTCGGTATGCCTTTTCTTTTTCGGGAGTCATGGCCGATTTCAGAATGGTTCCCGCACCACCGTGAAGAGCAAAGGCAAATTTTTTCATAGGTATTCAACTCAGAGATAATCGCGTTACACGCTGCTTGTAATTTTTTTTGATTACCCCTTATTCTCAACAACTCGGTCTGAGACAGGGCTACTCTTTTCCCGGTACGCCCGTGGAAAGAGCACCCCTGTCTCCCCATAATTGACCAGGCTGAGTTTCAGGGGTAATCAGGATTTTTCAAAATGATGCCATTTTTCATCAACTATCAGTAGCCTATCTTCTTTTTATCGTTTTTCCCAGAATCTTTTCGCTTCAGATGAAGTGACTACCACACAGAGAAAATCGCCGGCCGGGTCTGCAACCAGGCCCTCTGGAATAACCGGTTTCACTTGATGGACATCCTTCAGTTTCGCTCAGGACAAGCTCACCGCGGCTCGTGAGACACACATCTCCAGTACATGACCAGGACGCTGAATTTCAGAGGCAATCGGAAAAAAGAAAAGGGGCCTGGTCTTTCGACCAAGCCCCTTGGGCATACTCTGGCTCCCCGGGACGGACTCGAACCGCCGACAGGGTGGTTAACAGCCACCTGCTCTACCAACTGAGCTACCGAGGATTATGCGTTAGTTCCGGCATTTGCATATAGTGTAATTGCTGAGGATATTCGTGTTGAATATTTCCTCAAAAAAGTGCCCGAACAGCATAGCAAGCGGGGAATATATCCAACCCACTCTTCACTGTCAACAGTTTTTTGCACTGTTCTCTGCTCGTCGGCACAGCAGCCTGAAACTGTGGTTTGCCGGCTTTTTCAGGCGGTAACTCCATTGCCGTATCCCTCTGCAAAAGCTTGTTCTTTCCTGCGCTGTTTTCGCTCTTCCCGGACCATACTTTTCTCTGCCGACCTCCTCACAAGCCGTGCCATACCCCAGACGGCAAGCATGATCAAAGGTGTCACAATGCAGAGAACAACGGGCAGCAACCACAAAACAACGATGTAACCAGACTGTGCAAACATGACCTCACCCCCATTACTTCATACCATCATCTTGACAGGCACGCCGTGAACCTGTCCCCCTTCTTCTCTCCAACCTGTTTCTCCAGGTTGTCACCATATCAGTCGCAGCACCGCTCGCCCGGGAACCCTCAGCGGTCAGTCGACATTTATTTAGCAATGTGCCCGTACATATCGGTAAAGCCCTTTTTGAACAGATTGCGAATGCGAATCCTTCGCTCTTCCTGAATTGCCAGGTACTCTGTCGGAAAATGATGGAGCAGGCAGTCGGGGCAGATTCCGTGGCTTATACCTGCCGTGGTTTCACACGACCGGCCTGCCGCATCCGCCCCCCATACTTCTTCGCTGCGCAGAAGCTTTTTACAATATGCGCAGATGACCTTCAGTTCTCTAGCATCCTTTTTCCCTTCATCTTCCATGGTTTCCCCCCGAAATGTATTACACGAATTCAGCACGAGCTTTTTTCCGAGTCTACTCTGGGGTCAGTATACAGATGCAATCTGACATTTTTCTCACATCCACACCGTCGGCAGACAAAATATTGCTCTACGCCAAGCAGAGAGTGACAAAATATCGTTATTAAACGGATTGTTTTTTTGAAGCGGATGGATTGAATTGACGATTCGCCGGAGCAGCCATCGACAGGCGGCGGCTCTGAATAAGGAAAAACCTATTCTTCGTCGAGACTGTTGAGGTGCTGCGCGGCTGCAATAACCTGCTCGTCGTCGTTATAGAAATGGGGTGCAAAACGCAGATAGCCTGTGGGGGCCGTCACCACCACCTGTCTGCCGGCAAGCTTCTCCACGAAATGAGAGCAGTCTGCCTTCGGCTTCGCGGCAAGGATGCCGGAACGGTTCTTTGGCGGCAATCTGAGAAAACCACGCGTATCTCCTTTGACAGCGGAAAGAAAAAGATCCTGCAGGCGAAAGACTTCATCGCGTATGTCTTCGATATCATAGCGGAGAAACACTTCTTTGAGAAGGACGTTCATGGCGGCGATATGGTCCCAGGGAACGGTGGAATACTCCAGCTTGCGGCCGTCCTCATGGGGCTGCCAGGCATGATTGAGGTAATCGAGCCCTTGCCGCATGAGTCCCGGACCGGCCATGGTCACAGCCAGTTTCCTGCGAAATCGCTCCGAGGTATAGAGCAACGCCGACCCCTTGGGGCCCATCAGCCATTTCCAGCCCGCGGAAACCACGGCTGCGGCCCGAAATTGCTCAGGAAAAACAGGAAGACAGCCCATGCTCTGGGCGCAGTCAACGACGAGATCGATATTGTTTTTGCTGCAGAGCTTCCCCAACTCCTGCAGATCGGCGGCATAGCCGCTGGTAAACTGAACGTGGCTCAAAGCGACCAGACGAGTCCGGTCGCTTATCTTTTCTTCGAGCTCTTCAAGAGACCATCCTCTGGGGCCGCTGATTTCCTGGCAATCCGGCGACGGGGCGGAATCGGCAAGCAGCACCAGTTTGACTCCCCGCTTTTTTTGAAGAACCCAAGGGTAATGGTTGCTGGGATATTCGTGGACATAGCTGATCACTTCATCCCCCGGCTCGAATGGATAGCCGTTGGCGATCATGCACATAGCCTCGGCGGTGTTGTGCACATAGGAGATGTTTGCAGAACGTGTTTTCAGAAAGCGGGCGCAGAGCTCATGAAATTCGGGCAGGACCTGGAAATATTTTGGCAGAGCGGAAATACCAGCAGCAGAGAGATCGCGAATAAAGGCGATCATGGCCTCGGCCGCATGACAATAGAGGGGGGAAATGGCGCAGTGGGCGAGAAAAATGCGTTCTTTTTTCGAGGGAAAAAGTTTGGTGGACTTATCAAATATGACTGCCGTCACAGCGCACTCTCCTCTGGTTTACATTGTGTTCACGCAACGAGTGTCTTGTCCCCGCTTTCGGTGATCGACACAGTCCTCGCTGCACTCTTCATGAAAAAACCACACCGCTCCATCCAGGTATCTGTGTACCACAGGTGCTGTGCGCCTCCAACCTCAACGGTGGAAAAACTGCCGTATGCCTGAGACATTTCTTCAACTGACAATATCACGAATAAAACTCTCGATGTGCTGATGCACACGGCTGGTTTCCGGGCCACGAACGATGATGTGTCTATCGTAGTTGAGCAGGGCAAACTCCTTCTTTTCGCTGGCCACCGTTTCATAGATCCGATGCCCACCGCTACTGGAGACAACCGGATCCTTATCGGCATGGAGTATCAGGCAGGGCTGACGGACCTTGGTCAGTTCGGATTTGAGGCTTTCGAGAAAGATGCCGACATTTTTGACTCCGGCTATGGGATTTCTGTCATAGTTGACATATTCGTTTTCCGATGTGAAGCGGAAAAAATCCTCCTCGAGGTCATTGCGTTTAAAGCGTGCCAGAATCCGCTGCCAGACATCGATGGACGGCATGAAGCTTGAGGAATAGTCACTCAGACGCAGCGGGGGACAGACAGCTACTACCCCGGCCAGCGCCGGCAGTCTGGCAGCGAGATCGAGAGCCAGACACCCGCCGATAGACACCCCGACAACAACAACCTTTTTACACAGAGAACTCATTACGGCATACCCGTTTTCAACGGCAAGCCGCCAGTCGTTGCTGGTCTTCTGGGCCAGGTCTTCAGGAGTCGTACCGTGTCCGGCCAGACGGGGCGCATAAACCCAGAGGCCTCGCCGCTGCAGATAAACCGCAAGCTCCCGTACCTCCTCCGGCACGGACAGATAGCTATGCACAAGCACCACCCCTACTTTGCGGGTCGATCCGCGAAGGAGAAAAGGGCCCTGCGACTGCAGCTGGCTCTTGCCGCAGTGCAGGCAATCCTGCTTGTAGAGTTCCCGTTCTTCTTCCAAAAGGGTGCGCACCACCCGTGCCCGTACCAGAAACGCAGGTTGCCAGGCCACCGACCAGATGAGTCTTTGGAGCTTTTTCAGCGGTTCTACCTCGTTGGCAATAACATGGATGGTATTGTCGATCCGTCCCCTGTTATAGGTGAGAATCTCCGGAATGGTGGTATTGACTTTGGTGAGACTGTCGCCATCCTGGCGAAGGATGTTTTTCTCCTTGGCAAGTTTGAGAAAATTCTCCGCCTTCTTGAAGCGATCATCGGTGAGCAGGTGTATCTGATTTTCCTCCAGAGACTTATGAAGACTGCAGCCTATCCGATTTTTTCCTCTGATAGAGGTGGCAGCGAGGTAGACACGCCGGCGCAGATCGCTCTCGCTCATCCTGGTAAAAGGATATTTTGTCAGGAAGGAGGCAAACAGATGCTCATGGTTGACCGTCGTCATATTATAGATCGCCTGCATATAGCGCTGCATGATCTTCATCGACGTTTTACGCATATGACGATTGAGGCTGTCGGAGAAACCCTGATCCTTGCCCAGCGGTCGCTGCAGTTCGCGCTTCATGCTTGGAGCAGCAAGATACTTATCGAGGGCGATCGCCTGGCCGAAACGAATATCGAGATCGACTCCGGAAAGCAGCATGGTGCCTTCGGTCATAAGCTCTTCGAGAACGATATCGGATACATCCTTCATCATACGGGTGGCAAAGTAGGAGGCGACATTCTCCTTGGCCCGTATTGGGTAATAGGTGAGATTGACGGGAACGATCACACATTTCTTGTCCCGGATCTGATCGACCGAGTCTATTCCGAAAGCATGCAGGAAAGACTCGACATTAAAAGGCTCGTGTTCTTGGCGCAAAAGGATATGGCGTCGAAAAAATTCGGTCCGCAGGGCCAGGGAGGCAGCGCCGGTATGCGGCTTGTGGCTGCCGCCTTCATGCTGAATGAGGAATCTGCCCTTACCTATTATTTTCTTGGTCTTGACCATCCTCCCCTCGGGAAAGATAATCCAGTTCTCCGAACCGGAGAGCAGACCTTTTATTATAATGTTATCCCTGTCCGGATCCTTGGTGGAAATGACTCCGATCATATCGAACACCCTTCGCAACGCCCCTCTGAACAGGCTGTCGGCGGCAAGCGAAAAGGCGGGTATACCGGTAAGGTGATTGATATGATAGGGAAGGAGCAGAGTCTCGATTCTGGTAAAATGATTAACGACGAAAATGGCAGGTCCGGTAGGAATGTTCTCCTCCCCGTGAATGACAACATCTGCCTTGGTAAGATTGGCAAGAGCCTTGATGGCAAAGCCGGTGGTGAAATACGCCGATCGATTCATTCAGCATCTCGATTAGTTATCTGTTTCATACTCATCATAACTATAGGGGAGCGCCAAAGACAGGTCAAGGAAAAGAGCGAGGTGCCGGCACTGGAGGAGCAGTATATCTTTTTCCAGGTGATGCCGGCAAATTGCGGTGCTGGAGAGCATCGGATGTATGCAATCATTGAAAACAATTGTCTTTCGGTGTAAGAGAGCTTTATAATACCATGATGGAGCATATGGGGTCTGTCCCAGATATGCAATGTAAACTTTAACCGGAGAAATCCAATGGCCTTGAATCTCACCTTTACCCCTCCCGACTTTTCCGCAGATGACCTGCGCGACGCCCCCTTTGTCATGGTCGAAGAGGTGCCCGCAGACGGCATCGCCCCGAGGAATTATCACGCCACCTCCAACTATCCCGAATATGTGAACCTCGAAGGATATGGCTGGGTGCTTGCCCCGGAAAGCAGGATGGATGCCGTTCTCGTCGCCAGTGAGGGGAGGCTCGAGGTTATAGAGGCCCGTAACCTTAAAAAGGGCCAGCTGGTCGTGGTCGGCCGCACGGAAAACGGCGAAGAGGGTATCCTCGTTCATCCGCACTGCTTCGAGAGGGTGAAAGTCAGCGAGGACAAATTCACCTTTCGTTCCCGGGGTACCAGGGAGACCCCCTTTTCCCGCTCCTACGACGAACTCTACCAAATTCTCAAGCACGACCGCGACAACGGACACATCGTCTGGGTTCTCGGACCGGCGGTGGCCTTTGACAAAGACAGCCGCGAGGCCATGCAGGGGCTGATCGCCAACGGCTTCTGCCATGCCCTGCTCGCCGGCAATGCCCTGGCCACCCACGACATAGAAGCCGCCTATTTCGGCACCGGTCTCGGCCAGAATATCTACAGCCAGGAACTGCAGTCCATGGGGCATTACAACCACCTCGACATTCTCAACGAAGTCAGGCGGGCGGGATCGATTAAAGAGAGCATTAAAGCCCTCAATATCAAAGACGGCATTATCAAGGCCTGCATCGACCACGACATTGACTATATCCTCGCAGGCTCCATTCGCGACGACGGGCCGCTGCCGGAAACCGTCGCCGACGTCTACCGCTCCCAGGACCTGATGCGCAAGCATGCCAGGAAGGCCACAACCGTCATCACCATGGCCACCCAGCTGCACTCCATCGCCTTCGGCAACATGACGCCGAGCTACCGGATCATGGACGACGGTGAAATCCGGCCTGTCTATTACTACGTGGTCGACATGTCGGAGTTTTCCGCAGACAAACTGGCCAACCGCGGCTCGGCACAGGCCCAGGCTATCCTCACCAATGTTCAGGATTTCATAGTCAATCTCTGGAACCATCTTCGCAAATAACGGGGCGGCATGAAACAGCGGATCAGCATCATCGGCATTCCCATGGATCTGGGCCAGCGTCACCGGGGCGTCGACATGGCCCCCGTGGCCATCCGCTACGCCGGCCTGGCGCGCAAGCTGCAGAGACTGGGCTTCGAAACCGTTGACCGAGGCAATATCAATGTCCCCGGTCACTATACCCTCGCCAGCACCAGCTACGAAGAGCGGCTGATCCCGATCCGCCAGGCCTGCGAGAAGGCCTACCAGATGGGCGCCGCAGCCGTTGCTGCCGGCGAGATCCCCATTTTCCTCGGAGGCGATCATTCCGCCTCCATCGGTACCATCGGCGGGGTTACCGACAAAAGACCCTGCGGGCTCATCTGGGTCGACGCCCACGGCGACTTCAACACCCCGCAGACGTCGGCCAGCGAAAACATCCACGGCATGACCCTGGCTGTGCTGCTGGGAAGTGGATCTCACGAGCTGGTGAACGTCGGCAGAAAAGGGCCCAAGATTTCACCGGAAAACGTCATTCTCATCGGTGTCCGCGACCTCGACCTGGAGGAGAAAAAACTGCTCGGACAATCGGGCTGCAAGGTTTTTACCATGCGCGACGTCGACGAGCTGGGCATGCATGCCATCCTGCGCCTGGCTCTGAACACACTGAAGGACCTCGACAAGATACACCTGAGCCTCGACATGGACGCCATCGACCCCCAGGAAGCCCCCGGGGTCGGTACGCCTTCGCACGGCGGCCTGACCTACCGCGAGGCTCAGCTCATCATGGAGACCATCTGCGATTCCGGCAAACTGTTGTCGGTGGACGTCATGGAGGCAAACCCCATTCTCGATACCAGAAACCGCACCGCCCAGGTGGCCGTCTCACTTCTTGCCTCGCTCTTTGGCAAGAGCATCATCTGATAGCGGTCCAGCATCGCAAAAACGTCCGGCGGGGAAGGAACAGCGGCGAAAAATGAATATTTTAGAAGTATCCGGGGGCATGCCGTTTGAAATAGGGGGTTTTCTGGAGAAAATGGCTGCATAGCAAACGAAATTTTTCCGTCAGGGAGGCGTTATGGGCAAAGAGACGGTTCTGTTCAAAAGCGAAGAGAAAATGAGCCGCAGCGAGGCTGCAGGACTTCTGCGCACCCTCGCCGACAAAATCGAAAAAGGCAAGGTCGTTCTCAGCCGGGGCGACAAAGAGGTTCAGCTGAAAGTGCCGGACCAGGTTGAGGTGGAAATCAAGGCGGAAAAAGAGTCCGGCAGAAACGCAACCAAAAAGAAAGTGGAAGTTGAAATTGAATGGCTGGTGGGCGACAGCGCCGGGAAAAGCGGTCCACTGAAGGTCAAATAGGCTATACCGGTCAATGTCTGCTGCAGGAGCGTCGAAACGCCGAGGCTGCAAACAACCTCTTCAGTGTTTCAGCGCTCCCGCCACGCATTCTCCTGAATATTACTCCTCCTCAGGGATATTGGGCCACTTGGTGGTGATCCCCTTATAGTTTTTCAGCGTATATTCCTTTTCATTCTTATCGACTATGTAGTAATCGGGCATCAGTGGAATCTTGCCGATGTTGGTGGCGATGACGTACATCGGCTGGGCCATGCCGGTGGTGTGGCCGCGGATGGCATCGCGAATCAGCTCGGCGCCTTTTTCCACCGGCGTGCGGAAATGATCGATACCCGGTGCCGGCTCACAGTAGAACAGATAGTAGGGACGGATGCGTACCGACAACAGCTTCTGGTGGAGCTGCCGGAAGGTTTCGACATCGTCATTTATGCCTTTGAGCAGCACCGCCTGATTGCCGGTACTGATGCCGCAGGTCTGCAGTTTGTATACCGCCTCCGCCGTCAATTCGGTAATCTCCTTGGGATGGTTGCACTGGGTGTTGAGCCAGATCGGCACCCTGTGATAGCCGCTGAGCACTTTGACCAGACCGTCGGTGATGCGGTGCGGCAGGACGATAGGCATGCGCGAGCCGAAACGAATCATCTGCAGGTGCGGTATTTCTCTTAGTTTGCGGATGATATACTCTATGCGGTCATCGGAGAGGATGAGGGGATCACCGCCGGTGATGAGCACGTCGCGGACTTCGGGATGGTCGGCTATCCAGGCCAGACCCTCATCGACATCCATGCGCAGCTTGAGATCGCGGTCCACCACCAGTTCCTTGCGGAAGCAATGCCTGCAGTAGTTGACACAGACATCGGTTACGGTAAAGGCCACGCGGTCCTCATACTGGCGGGCGATGCTGTCCGGCCTGACTTCGCCGATTTTACGGTTTTCCTTCCAGTTCAGATAATCGTCGATGCCGTAGCGGTTGATTTTTTCCTGCAGGGTGGGGAGCACCTGCCGGCGTATGGGACAGGCAGGATCATCCCTGTCCATGAGCGAGGCGAAATAGGGCGAGGTGCCCCATGTGGTCTTCATGGTCGCGATGGCCTCTTCCTCGGCCTCCGTGACATTGATATACTCGCGTAACCTCTCCAGTGTATTGACCGACTGCTGCAACTGCTGTTGCCACTTTTCCATCTGCTTCCACCTCTGCCAGTTATTTATCTCACCGCTCCCTGCCGTTCACCAAATAGCCGACAGTGCGGTCCATCATATTTCTATATTCAGTTTATCCAGTATCATTTCGGCATGGTTGAGACGGGCGACGGCCTCGTCTCCCAATGTGACGACCAGCTCCGAAAGCAGCGCCTCAACACAGATCATGACCGCAGCGATGGGACTGAAGAAATTGCTGCCCTGGATGTCCGCGACCAGAAGATTATCGGTTTCCATCGCCAGCGGCGAAGACATTGAGTCTGTAATGGCGACCAGTTCGAGTCCCTGCTGTCTGCAGACCCTGCAGGCATTGACGGTTTCCCGGGTGTAGGGCTTCAGGCCTATGGCTATGAGCAGACCACCCGGCCTCAGCAAAGAGAGATCCTCGCCGAGCATATGTCCGGCCTTGCCGACCAGCGTCACCCGTTCCCGGATCATCTGCATGTAAAAACTCAAATAGTATGCCACCGGATAGCTGCCGCGCAACCCCAGAATCAGGACATGTTCGGCCGTGGCGATACGATCGACGATGGCGGTAAATTTTTTGTCGTCGAAAGAGCTGTTCATCACCATGACGTTGCTCCACTCATCCTGGATGACCTGCTCGAGAATGGAGACGTCGGCCCGTGATTTTCTCTTCTCCAGCTTGAGAAAACGCTTGACCTGCTCGCTGTAGAAGCTGCGCTGTTGGGCGAGGTTGGTGCGAAAGAGGCTTTTCAGCCCTTGAAAACCCTCAAAGCCGAGTTTCTGGGCAAGACGGGTGATGGAGGATATGTGAATATCGTTTTCCCGAGCCAGTTCGGAGATGGATTTGACCGCCGTCTCTCCGGGGGAATCCAGCATGCATTTCAAAACCGCCAGACTGCGCCTGGTCATCTTGATGGCATGTTCGCCTTTGCTGATCCTGACATAGAGATCGCAGAGCTCCTCAAGATTTGCCGGCGGAAGCTGTTTATTATCGATACTGCGCTTCATCTTGTGTGCTGATCCACGTATTCCCTTGTCCGTTAAATCCATAATCGTACAGGGTGCCCGTCGGTTCGCCGCTCCTTTCCCGGTAACCTCCCCCGGCTTTTCGACTGCCGGGAGTGTGTCGGGGATTTTCTTATACTACCTAAGAGATGCACGGTAAGCGAACATATCGAGACCCCGTGAAAGTGCCTTCTCCACCAGGTACCTGGTAAAAACAATACGCAGAGAAATATCTAACGCCGGTAAACGGCAAGTAAGTGCCTTGGATGCATATCCTGCTTAACGATTTCAGATGCAGTTCTCCTTTTCTTGTTTTTATGGCAGAAGTTAAGGAGTAAGGTACTAATACCCTACATGCTGAAGAAAATTCTGGAGCCTCTCCGAGGGAGGATTCTGCAGCAATGCCGAAGGTAGGCCATCTTCGGCAATTCTGCCCTCGTCCATAAAAATGAGCCGGGAACCGGCCTTGGAGGCAAAACTCATCTCATGGGTAACCACCACCATGGTAAAGCCTTCCATGGCAACGGCGGTCATGACATTGAGGACCTCTTCGCGCAGCTCGGGATCCAGCGCCGAAGTCGGTTCGTCAAAGAGCATTATCCGCGGTCTCATGGCCATGGCCCGGGCGATTGCCACCCGCTGCTGCTGGCCACCGGAAAGCTCGGCCGGATAATGGCTGCCCCTGTCGACGAGCCCAACCTTGGCCAGCAGATCATGGGCAACCTCGAGTGACTCCTTCTTCGACATCCCCCGGACCTTGCGCGGACCGAAGGCAACGTTTTCCAGTGCGCTCATATGCGGAAAAAGAAAAAACAGCTGGAAGACCATGCCCACTTCCTTGCGGATCTCCCGGATCAAATGTTTCTGCTGCGGCAGATGGATGCCGTTGACGGTCAACTCTCCGGAGGTGATGATCTCAAGACCGTTGATGCAGCGCAGCAGCGTCGACTTTCCCGACCCGGAAGGGCCGACAACCACGACCACCTCTTTTTCTTCGATGGTGAGATCGATGTCATGAAGAACCTCGACCTTACCGAAACTCTTGCAGACCTTGCGAAACTCTATGACATTGGCGCTCATATGATTTGGATCCTTCGTTCGAGGTATTTCATGAAAAGAGCAAGAGCCGTGGTCATTATGAGATAACAGACGGCCACCGCCAACCATATCTCGAGCGCCCTGAAATTGCTGGCCATGATTTCCTGTCCCTGCCTGGTGAGTTCGCCGACGCCGATTACGATAAACAGCGACGTGTCCTTGAGGCTGATGATGAACTGATTGCCCAGGGGAGGTATGGCACGCTTGAAGGCGATGGGACCGACTATGCTGCCGAGCAGCTGCAGCCGGGTTATGCCCATGGAGATACCGGCCTCGACAAGACCTTTATTGACGGACTGGACGGCTCCTCGAACGATTTCGGCTATATAGGCACCGGCATTGATAATTATGGTGATGATCGCCGCCGTAAGCGCGTCGAAGCGAACGCCGCGGATGCCGGTGACGACTTCGATGAGCATGGGCAGGGCGAAGTATATGAACATGGCCTGAACAATTATGGGCGTTCCCCTGATCAATTCGACATAGCTTGCCGCCAGTTTCTGGCCGGCCCAGCCGAAAAAACGGAACACACCGAAACTCTCGCCGCCAATCTCCTTGGTGCCGGCCAGGCGGAGTATGCCGGCCACGGTCCCCAGAACCAGGCCGCCCACGATACCGACAATGGTGATGTACCAGGTCAGCTTGGCTCCCTGGAGGAGGGCCGGAATGGCGTCGACAATATACTGAAATTCAAAGTTCATAGGCTATCCCCAGACAAAAATGGCAGAGAAAAGATAAAGAAAGGGACCGGACCCACGCCGGGGGCCGGTCCCTCTCATCACCCTCCACTGGCATATGGATGCTGCCGTTATTCAGGCATGGTGCCAAACCACTTTTTATAGAGCTGGTCATATTCGCCGTCTTCCATCATCTCCAGAAGAGCGACATTGACCTTGTCCCGCAGAGGACTTCCCTGCTGGAATCCAATGCCGTAGTAGGCCGCTTTAACATCGGGGCCCACTGCCTTGACCCGGTCCTTGCCAGCGGTTTTGACATAGTAGAGAACATTAGGCGTATCGTGCATGGCCGCGTCTGCACCGCCGGTGGCGACCTCGAGGTACGCCTGATCGATGTTGGGGAATTTGGTCAGCTTCTTAGCGCCCAGGGTATTGACGTAATCTACGGTGGCGGTGCCTGTCTTGACCGCAACCACCTTGCCCTTGAGGTCTTCGGGACCGCGAATGTCGGTATTTTCAATAGGTACCATAACCTTGAGCCCGGCACGAAAGTAGGGGTGGGAAAAATCGATGGCTTTTTCCCGGGAAGACTTGATGAAAATGGCCGCCAGGACGACATCGAGATTACCGGTGGTCAGGCCGGGGATAAGACCGTTGAAATCCATGGGCACCAGCGTGTAGTCTGCATCGATGCGTTTGGCAATGGCCTCCCACAACTCGACGTCGAAACCGGTGTACTTGCCGTCTTTTCCCTTGAACTCAAATGGAACAAAGGCGGTATCTACGCCGACCCGCAGTTCCTTGGCGACGGCAGATCCGGCAACACTCATAACTGCAGCTATCACCACTGCAGCTATTGCTCTTGTCAGGAATGACATTCTCATGATCTTCTCCTTTTCAGTTGTGATTATTACGGGGGGGCATACACTATTCCTATCGTCGGTCGAAGCCTTTGTCAACTAAGATTTACTCTTTTCAAATTTCTGCAAATTTCTTTGCAAACTTGTTATATTGGAAAATAATTTTACACAGGCTTTGACCAGGTCGGTTTTTTTTGTCTGTGAAAACACATAACCATACAGAGAAGGGGGCAGAACCATGGACGAATTGCTCGACCAGATTGGAGAAGTAGATACCCTGCAAATTTTCACAACGGATCTCAACGGCCGGCCCGTCACCCTGCAGGTCAACAGCAACAATGCAGAATCCCTTTTCAAGAAAGGCGTCGGCTTTGACGGCAGCTCCGTTCCAGGCTACGGCACCGTCGATAACAGTGACAAACTACTGATACCTTTTGCCGAAACTTTTAAAACGGTGGAGTTTCCCCGGGAGAATCTGGGTTTTCTCATCGGCGGCATCAATGAAGAATACGGCAAGCGCTCGCTCCTCGATCCGCGCTATTTGCTCGAACGGGTCATCACCCAGGCCGAAGAGGAATTCGGCCTTCGCTTTCTCACCGCTCCGGAACACGAATTTTTCCTTCTCAGCAACGATGAATACGGCAGCGACATCCATACCGACAAGGCAGGATACTTTTATGCCGACCCTCACGACAAAGGCGAGGTTGTACGCAAGGAAATCGTTTCAGTGTTGAAAAAGTGCGGCATCCACTTCGAGAAAATGCACCATGAGGTGACACCCTCACAGCACGAAATCAACCTCTCCAGCCTCCCCCCTCTGGAGGCAGCCGACCGGACGGTATTATTCTCCTACATCGCCAAAAAGATCGCCCACGAGCAGAAAATGTACGCATCGTTCATGCCCAAACCCTTTAATGGTTTCAACCGCAACGCCCTGCACTTTCATATCTCTGCCCAGGATCCGGAAGGCAATGCGCTGTTCTACGACGAAGAAGCCGAGCACAAACTCAGTGACACCGCCAGGCACTTTATTGGCGGCATCTTGCAATACGCCCGTCCCACCTCCATTATCATGGCGGCCACCTTCAATTCCTACAAGGCCTATGTAATCGGTAAGGAGGCGCCCATCATCCGCAGCTGGGGTCTGAAGAACCGCAGTTCCATGGTACGGATTCCCTACGGCTCCGGACCGAGCGACACCAGAATTGAAATACGCTCGCCCGATCCCTCGGGCAACATCTATCTGCAAATCGCCACCCTCATTGGCATCGGCCTTCAGGGAATCAGGGAAAAGATTGACTGCGGCAACCCTGACCGGGAGTCCACCTACGCCACCAAGAAGGCCACCAGCCTCTGGGACACCGACTTTTTGCCAACCAACATGTACGAAGCCCTGCTTGAAGCGGAGCGAAGCGCCTTTCTCAAAGAGTTCCTGGGCGATCGACTCTACACCCAATACATGTCGTTGAAAATCAACGAATGGGAGGATTACCGCACCTTCGTCACTCCCCGGGAACATACGATGAGTCTGCATATTTGATCCCCAATCGTTACCATGTCTGCTGCGTTCATGACCGAGGCCGGGGGCGGCTTTGGGCTGGACATTGTATGTGAACTGGACGACAATGGCTGGCCGAAACCAAATCGAGCGTACCGACACAGAGAAGCCCAGCGTCCGCTTCCACGGCAACGTGACTGTCTAGTACACCGGCAGAAAGGGCGACAGACCGGATATACACCGCCACGAATGTGACGAATGCACATGTCTATCCACTCTTTCCTCTCCATCTTGCCTGTTGTTGTATATCGCAACACGGAGGGCGTGGGCGAGCTTGACAATAACCATGCACCATGCTTAAAGAATACATGGCTTTGTATCGGATCGATTTATCCTTCACTGGAGAATACGGGCTATGGAACTTTTCACCATAGATTACCGGAAATGCAATAAAGACGACACATGCCCCGCCGTCTGTCCTCGAAACAGTATTGCCTTCACACCGGAGTCGGGTTTTCCCCAACCGAAGGTCGGGGCTGAAGAGCTGGGCATCCGCTGCAACAAAGCCTCGGCCTGGCCGAAGAACGAATCCTTACCACCGCCCTCATGGCCGGCTAGCCCGCATTGCGCTACTCCAGATTTCCTCAGAGAAAGACCGCGGTGATTTCCTGGCGGCAACCAACTTTTTTGCACCCATAGGTGGCTGCAATGTTTGAAAAAACGAAAATTCCTGAAAAAATTCTCATTCTAGGGCTCGGTGGTGTCGGCTATTACCTGGCCAAACGCCTCCTCTATGAGGAGTATGCCATCACCGTCATCGAGTCGGACCCGGAACGGCTCCGTTTTGCCGACAATACCATCGATGCCCGTCTGATCCAGGGCAATGCCATGGATATCTCCTGCTGGCAGGAGGCCGATGCCACCACTATCGACTGTCTCATCGCTGTCACCAATAACGATGCCGTCAACATGATGGCGGCGATGATCGCCGACAAGTTCGGCATTAATCGCAAAATCGCCAGGGTACGCTCACTCGAGTTCGGCAAAAAAGGCTCCATTCTCACGGCTGAAGACCTCAAAATAGACCTTTTCATCCATCCCGAGGAACTTACCGCCCAGGAAATAGTCCGCCTCATCAAGCTGCGAGCCGCCAATGAAATCATCGATATCGCCAAGGGCCAGATCCAGCTGATGGCCAACCGGATCCATGACCAATCTCCTTTCGCCCACAAGAAGCTCAAGGAAATTGCCATGGAGCACAGCGAATACGCCTTTCGCATCGTCGCCATCGCCCGCGGCATCACAACCATCATCCCCGGCGGCGAAGACGAGATCCTTCCCCAGGACCAGATTTTTATCATGGCCGGTAGTGAAACCCTGCCCCATCTGATGAAACTTGCCGGCGTCGAGCAGCACCACCGTCAACGCATCATGATACTCGGCGGCGGCCTTATTGGCCATCGGGTAGCGGAGCTGCTGGAAAAATCCGTGGAGGTCAAACTGATCGAACAAGACAGCTTCCGGGCTCAGGAACTCGTCCAGTTGCTGAAACACACCGAGATTCTCCACGGCGACGGATCCAACAGTGACGTGCTGACCTCCGCCGGTCTGCACGAAATGGATACCTTCATCACCGCCACCGGTGAAAACGAAACCAATATTCTCAGCTGCCTGCTCGCTAAAAACCTGATGAACAACGAGAGGAAGAACAGAACCTCCACCAAGACAGGCAAGACCATAGCCCTGGTCAACAAGGAAGACTACCTGGTTCTGGCCTCCACCATCGGCGCCGATCTTGCCCTCAACAAAAAGGTGATGGCCGGCAACGAGATCTTAAAGTTCATCCGGCGCAGCGAGCTGATATCCGTGGTTCACATGCACGGCTTCGATGCCGAAGTGGTGGAGATCGTCGCCGCACCGGGCTCCCCCATCACTAAAAAACCCCTGGCCAAGATCGCTCACCTGGCTGCAGGTTCTATTCTTATCGGCAGTGTCCACCGCCAGGGAGAATGGCGGATTGCGGTAGGCAGCACCCATATACGGGCACATGAGCGGGTCATCGTCATCTGTCTGTCACCGCAGCTCAAGGAAGTGCGCAAAATGTTCAAGATATGAGCAACGCCGACCGATGGAGTAGCTGAGCTCCTTCAAATAGGAACTCACCGGGGTGTTGATCGCGATGTAAAAATATACCGTCATCGCCCATCGCTTTTGAAAACCGAACTCCGATTGCTTCAGGGATCATAAATGAGTCCCCCACCAGCAAGAGACCGCGCTATTTTCCTGCGGATCGCACTCTTGGCGCCGGCCGGGGCTGCCTCAGAGAGTGTTGTGCATGCCCTGCCACAGCCCCTGAAAAAAGCTGCGGGCATTAACGCCCAAAGAGCGAGAACGATAGCCTCCCTCCTGGACGACCAGCATCGGCAACCGCAGTTTGCCTATCATCCTGCCGTTTTGCTTGAGATCAGCGGCCGTCAACGACCAGGTGCCGGTGGGGTCCTTGCGTACCGTATCCAGGCCGAGGGCGACGATGAGAAACTGTGGCGCATATTTTTCAAGGCGCTGCAGGGAACGCTCCAGAACAGCACGGTAGGCCTTACCGTCAAGCTCTTCCCCCAGAGCGTAATTGCGGTTGAAGCCAGTCCCTTCTCCCTGGCCACGCTCATCGGAAAAGCCTGTAAAATAGGGATAGGCGAAGCGCGGATGACCATGGATGGAGATGGTAAAAACATCGGCCCTGTTGTAGAAGATCTCTTGGGTACCGTTACCGTGATGATAATCGACATCAAGGACGGCGACACGACCGTGGCGGCTGAGATAATGGGCGGCGATGGCGGTCGAATTAAAATAGCAGAAGCCGCCGAAGACCCTGCTTTCGGCATGATGGCCAGGCGGTCTGACCAGAGCATAGGCCATACGGTAGCCACCTAGAATCTTATCGGCAGCGGTGAGGGCGCAGTCGACGGCCCCCCTGGCAGCCCTGTAGGCATTGCGGTTGAGCGGGGTAAAGGTGTCGATACAGTAGTATCCTGCCCGCACCGCCATCTCTTGCGGCGGCCTCGCAGCATTTCGTATGGGAAAAACATAGGGGTATACCGATTTTCCCGGCTCAAGGGTCAGACACATACGTTTGAGATATTCGACAAAGGCCGAATCATGAACCGCCTTGATATGTTTCTCGGCGTAATGGTCGGCTGTGACCATATCAAAAAGGCCGGTCTGATCGATGCCCTTGAGGATCGAAGAAATGCGTACAGGCGCCTCGACGTAGCCGCGCTCATGGACATGGTGGATATCATGACCCTCATTAACCACCAGGGCGATACGCCTGTCGATGCTGCAGGCATCAAAGGACTGCTCCGTCGGCACCTTCTTCAGGTATCGTGAAGCCCGGAAGACCACAGGATCGTCGACAAAAGACGCCACCACCATATCTATGTAGTCGGCAGAGCAGATGGTGGCATATTTACGGGTGAGGATGGCCTTTACCGCCCTGCGGCAATAGTCCCGAGGCAGGGCAGAAATGCGTCCAAGAGCGTCGAAGAGCAGGTAGGGCGGACAGTCGCCTCCCTCCTCCACCGGCGTTTCATAGGCGGTACCTGCAATGGGGAAGACACCGAAACGCTCGTAGAACCTGAGTCGGGCTCTGTTCTGTTTGTGTAATTGACTATCCCGACAAAGCTTTTCGTCGTCGGGAAGGCATTCCAGGAAAATGCCCCTTGCCTGCAACTGTCTTGCTTCTTCGCGCACCCGGGAATACAGGGCTCCGCCTATGCCACCTGTCGAGGCGTGGGCAACGGAGATGAAATCGAGATAGCAGAAGCGATGGTCAGGAAAATGATTGAGTATGGCAAAGCCTTTGACTCTGCCCCGGTTATCATCGGCGACAAAGACGATGGTCTTTAGACGGTGCTTCAGCGGGTCAGCCAGCTTGTCGGCCAGTGAGGCGATGTCTTTTTCGGCAAGTCCGCTGAACCGTTGTCGCAGAATTGACTGCACCTGTCGGATGGCATCACGGTCAATGCTCAGAGTATTATCGTAGATACGGCGTATACGGAACATATCAATATATTTTGCGGTAGATTATTCTGTCATCGCCGTCGCGATAGAAATTTTCGAGCCGGCTGGCCAGCCGGTAGCCGTTTTTCTCGTAGAACATCCTCGCTCGGCGGTAGCCTGCGGTCGAGGAGGTATCGATATAGATGTGGCCGCCGCCGCTCTTGGCTATATCTCGTTCCATACTGGCAAGCAGCTGGCTGCCGACGCCGCTTCTGCCTCGGGTCGGATCCACGGCGATCCAGTAGAGATCGTAGCGTTTTTCCGTCAAGGGAATGGGCCCGTAAACGGTAAAGCCCCACAGCTGGTCGCTCACATCCGTTGCCACCAGCAGCCGGTAGCTTTCAGCCGGCATGAAGGAGGCATCGACAACTTCCACGGCGATATCGATTTCGCACTGGAGGAAGTTTGTCTGCCGACCGATGATCTCGACAAGACGGTCTCTGTCTCCAGCCACAGCCTGGCGGATAGTAACACTCATCGATATCTCCTTGAGAGAAAGTCCTGAAAACGTCCCACCATGCCGGTGTAGTCAAGACCGCTCCGACCGACGGCGGCAACGAATCCCGAGTCGGGGCTGAGACAGGGGTTGGCGTTTATTTCAAGCACATAGGCGGCATTATCGGGGCCCATTCGAAAATCCACACGCCCGTAATCCCGTAGTCCGAAAAGAGCGTAGCACCGCCTGGCGGTCGGCACCAGCTGGCCCAGGAGGTCTTCGGACAGGTTCGGGAACATGCGGTTGCTGCAGCTATATTCCACGGAACCGGCATCCCATTTGGCCCGGTAGCCGACGATTCTGAACAGCTCGTCGGGATAGCCAGTGAAGTCTATCTCCGCCACTGGCATGACCTCCGCCTCGGGAGAACCGAACAGGGAAATATTAAATTCCCTCCCTTCTATATACTCCTCGACCAGCAGCGGTCCGTAAAGATCGTACATTTCCTCAAGGACATCAGGCAGCCTGGCGCCGTCAACAACTACCGACTCCTGATCTATGCCGATGCTGGCATCCTGAAACTGAGGTTTGACAATGAGCGGAAAACGCAGACCACTCACGTCGAACTGCTTCTGTCCACTATAGAGAAAAAATGCTGGGGTGATGATGCCATCGGCCTGCAGCAGCCTCTTTACCAGATATTTATCCGTCGTTGTCAAAAGCGTCGCCGCCGAAGACCCGGTAAAGGGAATGTCCAGCAGTTCAAAAACAGCAGCCGGATGGGCGATGAGGTGCGGATTGTCGTCAACAGACTCACAGAGATTGAATACGGCCTCGACCCTGCTCGTCTCCAAAGCCCTCAGAACGTCCCCCAAATCACGGGAAAAGGGCAACCGAACCGACCGCTGGCCGAGCGTATCCAGGGCCTTTTCGATAGCCTCGACCTGGACTATAACATCTTTGGAAGACTGGTGATTGGTGTCTTCGGCATCCACCGGCCGGTTATGTACCAGGCCGATGACCATATCGCCCCTCATGTAAAGATCCTCTGCCGCTGCAGGGCTGCGTCGACAATCCTTTCTAACAATCGCTGGTAGGAGACGCCTTTTTGGGCAGCGAGGATACAGAGATCAGAGTGCTCCGGGTGCAATCCGGCCAGGGGGTTTACCTCGATGAAACACGGCTTGCCCTCGCCGTCTGAACGGATGTCGACCCGGCCGGCATCCTGGCAGCCAAGCACCCTGTAGCAGTTCAGCGCCAAATCTAGGGCTTTTCTGGCCTCCTCATCATCGACCAGCCGGTACTCCACCAGCTCTTCACAGTGTTCCTTGTTGTGGTAAGAATACACCTCGGGCTCGGACTGATTGAGAAGGATGACCTCCATGATACCAATGGCCTCAGCCCCGGCACCGTTACCGACAATGCCGACGGTGAATTCTCTGCCCGGCAGGAAGGTTTCCACCAGCACCGGTTGTTTGAAAACGCTCAGCAGATTGCGGCAGGTTGCGGCAAGCATCCGTTTGTCGCTGACTTTGGAGGCGATACTGACGCCCTTGCCGGTACCTTCAGCCACCGGTTTGACAAAGAGCGGATAGGGAAGCGCCACTGCGGTAATATCTTCTTCGCAATGGACGACCATAAAATCGGGCGTCGCCAGGCCGCTGTCCTTGACAACATGCTTGGCTATGGCCTTATGCAAGGTCACCGCCTGGACCAGAGGGCCTGAAAACACATAAGGGATTCTATAGGCATCGAGTAAGGCCGGCACCTGCGCCTCGCGGCCGAAGCCGTAGAGGCCTTCGGCAATGTTGAAGACCAGGTCCCAGCGCTCATTGTTGGCCAGGCACGACACCAGACTCGTGATGTTGCCGATGCGCACCGGTTCGTGCCCCATTGCCCTGATTCCCTCTTCAATGGCCGTGATAGTGCTCAGACGGTCAAACTCCGCCGTTTCCTCTTCGCTGAAGCCGGCCCGCAGATAATCGTCGCGAAGATCGTAGGTCATGCCGATACGCATGGCTGCACCTCACTATGACTACAGCTTTGATTGCCGCCGAGGTTTTCGACGGTGTCGGGATAGGCGTATACCTTGCCTTCGAAGTTTTTGATGAGCAGGTTGGTGCCCTGCCTGCCTACCACGGTTTCCGGCAGTAAGGGTATCTTGCCGCCGCCGCCGGGAGCATCAATAACATAGGTGGGAACGGCATAGCCGGTGGTGTGTCCGCGCAGACCGGCATAAAGCTCGAGCCCCTTGGAAACGGAGGTCCGGAAATGGGCTGAGCCGATGGTGGGATCACACTGATAAAGATAATAGGGTTTCACCCGAATTTTCAGCAGCCCGTGCATGAGAGTACGCATGACCTCGAGCGAATCGTTGATACCCGCCAGCAGCACCGTCTGGCTGCCCAGGGGAATGCCCGCATTGGCCAGCATGGTGCAGGCGCGGCGGGACTCAGTGGTCAACTCATCGCCATGCATGGCGTGAATGCTCATCCACAGCGGATGATATTTTTGCAGCACCGCCACCAGCGAGGGTGTAACCCTCTGGGGCAGAACAAAGGGTACCTTGGTGCCGATACGAATCATCTCAACGTGGGGAATCTCCCTGAGCTTCCCCAGCAACCAGTCCAGCTGGCCATCGCTGAGAGTCAGCGGATCTCCGCCGGAAATGAGCACGTCACGAATATCCCGGTGGGCAGCAATATAGTCCAGGGCCTGTTGCCAGCCCTTCCTGCTTGCCCCTTTGCGGCGACCGACCATGCGCGAACGGGTGCAGTAACGGCAGTAGCTCGAGCAGTAGTCAGTAACCAGAAAGAGCACCCGGTCGGGATAACGGTGAACGATGCCCGGTACCGGACTATGCCCCTCCTCGGCCAAGGGGTCCTTGGCTTCATCGGGTGCTACCAGCAATTCGGAGGCAACAGGTATCATTGCCCGCCGGATCGCCTGGTCAGGGTCCAGCGGGTCGATGAGAGAGGCGTAATAAGGGGTTATGGCCAGCGGCAGAGTGGTGCTGGCAAACTGAAAGGCCAGACGTTCACTGTCCGAGAGGCGTACAATTTTCTCCAGCTGGCTCGCACTGGTAAGACGATTTTTCAATTGCCAGTGCCAGTCATTCCAGTTTTCTTCAGTTGCGTCGGGGAAATGGTTTCTGCGGAAGGAGGATGCATCATCACAGCGGGAGGCGGGAGAGTGGTTTCTCTTCCTCGGGCTGTCTGGAGGTTCATCCTGGTCTTCGCTCATCATCAGCTTGAGCTTCATAATTTACACCTTTTTGTTTATCTTCAAAGTCTTACAAATAGTTCGCGGGTGCCTGAAAAGGACACATATTCTTCCCTCAGTATTGCTCTATATGTATTCGATCGGCGATCCTGTCAACTAAAAAAGATACACAAAGAACCGGCAGAATCATTATGCTTTTTTATCATTTAATTCCAGCGCATTAGACCACATGATTCATCTTGTTTTTCCTCGTTTGCAGTCTTCTGCCTGTGATGTACCATTGCAGAGAGAATATCGGAGCTGCCCGGGCCCGAAACTGCCCGCCAGGTTGGCTGGCTGACCCGCTGCTCGAAGGAGTATGCTATCGCTATCGTTGCCGCCGCGTTAATTTATAGCGACTGTAACACCAAAACGATCCTCGCCCAGAGCCACAAACCGTCACGCTCCCCGGGCGATGCTCAGGATAGTGTTAAGGTGTTTTTTGATGGCCCCAGAAACTCAGCTTACCCAATTCCGCAGAGACAGGACGGCTGCAGTCAAGCCCCCGGGGTGGGTGTATGGCGTTTCGGGGAATGAGTCTCCCTGTCTTGAAATGAGTTGCTGCGCATCAGGGGGGGTGAGAAAACATTTTACTAAATGGATTCCCTGCAGGATGTTGCGGCAAAAGAGGACACCGAACTCATACCATGCGGTCTTCTCCCTTGGAGAACTTTCCTTCGCCAAGCAGGCGCAGGGTAGCGGTCATGTGCTCGGATGAGCCGGCAAAAGTGATGATGTCGTTGGCCCGCAGCACAGTTTCAGTATCCGGGACGACGAAGTCGCCCTGGCGCAGAATCATCAGAACTTCCACCTCCAGGGGAAGATCGAGCTGCCCCAGACTGGTACCAATCAGCCCGCTGTCTTTGAGCTTGACCTCCCGTACCTCCATGGCCTCTTCGACGTCTTCCATCGGCAGGAAGGCTTTGGGATTAAGGACCATGCCCTCGGTGATGAGCAGATTGGAATAGACCGGATTGATCACTCGAACATCAAGACTGCGAAAGGCGGCGTTGCCGGTGGGATCATGGACCCAGGATATCAGGTTGTCAATACCGAACAGATGGCGTGCCACCCGGCAAAGACGAAGGTTGTTTTCATCGGCATCGTCCATCGTCACCAGGGTATGGGCTTTTTCGATGCCGGCTTTGCGGAGTTCGCGTGCCATTTCCTCCTGGTAGTGCACCGGCGTCACCTCATTTTTCTGTCCGGACCTTGAGTTGCGGTTAATATCGGTGCAGATCAGTACCGCATCTAGCCCCCTCTCCGAGAGGCGGGAAAACAGCATTTCGGCAAATTTCCGACACCCGACGATAATGACTTTTTCTCTGGTATCCTCATATTCAGGAACTATGGCGTTGAAAAGCAGCGGCGCAGTCAGGCAGGTAACAATGGCCACCAGGATGATGGCGGCATTGATGGCATCGGAGATCAGGCCCATGCGCAGCCCTACCGCAGAGATGGCAATCAGCAGCGACAGCCTGGAACTGAGGAGCATACCCGCCGCCAGGGCCTCTCTCCAGGAGTACAGAATACGGAACAGCAGCGCCGGCAGCAACTTGACCACATAGGCGCAGAGCACAAGCACCGGCACCATATAGAAGATTGTTCGCGACTGGAGAAGGGCGGGAAAATTGAAATTCACCCCGACCATGACAAAAAAGATAGGGATGAAAAAGCCGTAACCGATGGCATCGAGCTTTTGACGCAGATGCGAACTGTCATCATCAGAGAGCATGGAAACTATCATGCCCGCCAGAAAGGCACCGAGTATGTTTTCGATACCAAGCTGGTGGGCGAGAACGGTGAACATCAAAGCCAGAACGAAGGATCCGCGCAGCCGTATCTGTGTCGTCGCCGAAGTGAGATCTGAGAAAAATTTCTGCGCCGGCAGATGCCGCTGGAAAAGATCGGTTATACGGTAGACCGCGGCAAAAACGGCAAGCAGCACCAGAATCAGCAACAGTTCCGTCGAGGGCCCTTCGGTGCGCAGAGTGACAAAAAAAGAGATGAGCATGATCGAGGCGAAATCGGCGACGATTGCCGAGACAAGCAGCAGCTGGCCATAGGCCTTGCGCATCAGTTTTTTTTCCTTGAGTATCGGCGCCACCACGCCCAGCGAGGTTGTCGCAAAGATCAGCGACATAATCCAGGGGTCTTCCACCAGGCCTACGCGCTGGAGAATATAGGCAATGATTCCTGATAAAACCGCCGTCAGGATGAACATGGCTACACTCAGAAACAGATGGTTGTGCAGCCAGGCCTTCAATCCCTTTACTTTTGCTTTGCCGGCACTGCCCAGTAAACCGGAAAAATCAATCTCCAGACCGGAGAGGAACATCAGGTAGACAAAGCCCAGCTCGGAGAGAATGACCAGTACCTGGCTCTCCTCGACCAATCCCAGACCACTGCGGCCGACGATGATGCCGGCGACAATCTCACCGATGACCACTGGAATATAGAACCCTTTGACCTGTGACAACAGGATCGGGACAAGAAAGGCAAGGCCGATGACGATGAGAAGCGGTAGAAAAGAAAACTCGGCGGTTTCCATCCAGTATCCTTGATACGTATTGAAAAAAGAAGTGAAGTTAGGTTTTTACAGTGTTTTCTCCATTCTATGCATGGAACAGAGAAGCACAAGCAGGATAGATATCGGCAGCCGGACAGCCATTCTCAGCCACGGAGGCATTACCGCAGGCTATTTTTTCCAGAAAGCGGGAAAGAAAATTACCAGGGCCGAAAACATTTCCAGCCGTCCGATAAGCATGTTCAAGGAAAGGAACCATTTGCCGATATCGGAGATAAAGGCATAGGTCTCCGAAGGACCGACATCGCCGAAGCCCGGCCCTATATTCATCAAGGTGGCGATAATCGAACTCATGGCCGTGAGATAGTCCATATCGTCACTGAGCACCATAAAACAGCCGCCGGCGAGAACCAGCAGGATATTGACAATAAAATAGCATACCGCCAAATCAATTATGGAAGCGTCCACAGGCCTGCCGTTAATACGAACCGACATCATCGACATGGGCTGCAGAAAAATTTTCTTTACCGCTCCGTACATGTACTTAAAAATAATGGCGTAGTGAACAACCTTGATGCCGCTGGTGGTGGATCCGGCACAGGCGCCTACAAAACAGACTGTGAAGAGGAACATCTGCGCCGACTGCGGCCACAGTTCGTAATCGGCGGTAGTGAATCCGGTGGTCGTCAGCAGCGACATGACCTGGAAGGTGGCGAAACGCAGACTTTGTTCAAAATCGCCATAGCTGCCGTTATACCAGAGAATAAGAGTGACAGCGCCGCAGAAAAACAGCAGAAAGGACACATACCACCGGAATTCGGTATTGGTGCGAATACCCGAGAAGTTGCCCCGTGCCATCTGGTAAAACAAAACAAAAGTCATGCCCCCGAGAAACATAAAAAGAATAGTGATCCAGTCGACATAGGCACTGTCGTAATAGGCGATGCTGGCATTTCTCGGAGAATACCCCGATGTGGAAACGGTGCCGAAAGCAGTGCAGAGGGCATCAAAGAGCTCCATGCCGCCCAGACACAACAGCCCGGTCTGGGCGGCGTTGAGAGCGAGATAGATGACCCACAACCATACCATCGCATCCTTATTCCTGGGCAAGAACCGGTCCCTGGTTATAACCTGGCCGGGACTCGATTCGGCCCGAAAGATGCGCAGGCCTCCCATACCGTGCGGCAGGAAAATTATGGTCAGGGTCAGAAAACCCATGCCCCCGAGAAGATGGGTCTGGCTGCGCCAGAAAAGCAGGCCGTGGGGAAGGGCCTCGATATCCTCGAGAATGGTGGCACCGGTAGTGGTATAACCCGACATCATCTCAAAAAAGGCATCGGTAAAAGAAGGTATGGCCCCGTGGATAACAAACGGCAGCGCCGACAGTGCAGAGATGAGGATCCAGCCGAAGACGGCTATGAAAATACCGTCACGTATATCGAGATCGTCATATTTTCGGAAAAAAAATCTCAACGGCAGGCCGGCACCGGCTATTATCAGGGCGGAGATACTCAGCGGCAGAAGATCATCGCCACCATAGATATAGGCGCAGGCAATGGGAAGCAGCATGGAACTGCCGGTAACCAGCATCAGCGCCCCCATGACATATGCTATCGCGGAATAATTCACATTTGGCTCTCTTACGCCGGCCGGCCACGGTCAACGCATGCTTGATACGAACCTGACCCGGCATCTGTACCGCTTTCGTTTGTGCAGTTGCCGCAATTACGCTTTAACGGCTGTCATCCAGGCATCGGCATCGTGACGTTTAAAATCCGTAGAAATCGGGGAAAACCACAATCGAGGCCAGTACCGCCACCTGGATAATGATAAACGGCAGCACACCGCGGTAGATGTCCACCGTCCGCACCTCCGGCGGTGAAACCCCTTTGAGATAGAAGAGCGAAAAACCAAAGGGTGGTGTCAGGAAAGATGTCTGCAGATTCATGGCAATGAGTATAGCAAACCAGAGGGGGTTGAGACCGATGATATCGGCAATGGGCAGCAGGATGGGAACGACGATATAGCTTATCTCTATAAAATCTATAAAAAATCCCAGTGCCATTATGGCGACCATGGAAAGAATGAGAAAGGCCCATTTTTCACCGGGAAGAGTGGTGAGGAACTCTTCGACGATGTAATCAGCGCCGCTGTAGACAAAAACCATGGAAAAGGCCGTAGCGCCAATCAGAATTGCAAAGACCATGGCTGTGATTTTCACCGTTTCATGGAGTGACTCCATGATAACCCGCCAGGTCAGCTTCTTATACATGGCCGCCAGGGCCATTGAACCGACGGCCCCCACCGAGGCCGACTCGGTGGGTGTGGCGATACCTTCGAAAATCGAGCCCAGCACCAGGACAATGAGGGTCAGGGGCGGCAGGATGGCAATCAGGGCCTTGCCGATCCTCACTCCAGGGCTGACGGAGTCGTCCATAACCGGTGGTGCAACACTCTTTTTGAAAAAGGCCAGGAAAAGTATATAGGTAATATAGAGACCTACAAGTATCAGGCCGGGCATGAGCGCGGCTTTAAAAAGGTCACCCACCGGCTCCTGGAAAACATCTCCCAAGATAATAAGTACGATGGAGGGGGGGATGATCTGGCCAAGAGTTCCAGCGGCACAGATGGTGCCGGTGGCCAGTTTCTTGGAGTAGCCGTACTTGAGCATCACCGGCAGGGAAATTACCCCCATGGCAACGACGGAGGCCCCGACCACGCCGGTGGATGCCGCCAGCAGTGTTCCCACCAATACCGTACTCACCGCCATGCCGCCTCTGATTCTACCGAAAAGGCTCCCCATGGCCTCGAGCAGCCGCTCGGCAAGCTCTGATTTCTGCAGGACGATGCCCATGTAGATAAACAATGGTATGGCCATGAGAATGGTGTTGTTCATGATCGAGTAGATGCGGAAAGGCATCATCGAGAACATCAGGAAGAACTCTTCGGCAATCTCCACCGGACTGAAGCCCGGCAGCAATTCAATGAGGGCTGCGGCAGCGCCGAAAAATATAGAGACGGAACCAAAGGTAAAGGCCACCGGATAGCCGATGGTCAGCATACAGAGGGCGGCGAAAAACATGACAATGCCGATCATTTTACACCTCCCGGAACCGAGCGCTTTCCTTCGCCCCTGCCGGCCTCTTCCAGGGCTGCGTCCTCCTCTCTGCCACCGGGTTTGGCGCCTCGGTAAATATTGATATTCTGGACGAGGTAGCCGATGGCGCTGAAAATCAGGAAAAGGAAGGAAAAGGGGATCATTGCCTTGATAATCCAGCGATGCGTCAAGCCTCCAGGGTCTTCAGAAATTTCGTTGATCCTGTACGAGTCCATAACGAATTCGAAGGAACCGGAGGCAATGAGAAGGGCCAACGGCAGGAGAAAAAAGACCGTACCGAGGATATTGATCATGGCCTTGGTGCGCACGGAGTACTTTTCATAGAGGAAATCAACCCGGACATGGCCCTCGTCCTTGAGCGCGACGGAAACGCCGAAGAGGATGATTATCGAAAACAGATGCCACTCCATTTCCTGCATGCCCACAGAGCTGTTTCTGAAGAAATAGCGCATAATCACATCGTAGAAGACATTGCAGATCATCAGCAGCAGCAGGACCGAGGTAATCTTACCGACGAATCCTACCACCAAATTAAATATGTGCTCAATTTTAACTAGCATTTTCTCCCCTGCGTTTTACTGCCCCTCCATAATCCCGGCCCATGTTGCACCAGCGCAAGACCATCTCCCAGCTCTACGCCTTGTACTCCCTTAACACGGCGAACGGACCTCCAACACCTTGCTATACTCAAAAAACCACAAGTCATCAAATGGAAAAACCGCCTGCTCCGAAGAACAGGCGGCTTCATTTGATGATACACCAACCGGCACGGTCTTATTCGACCATCTCCGAGGTCTGGATATAATAGTAGTCTGACATCTTGGTCCACTGGCGCGCCTTGGCCATGTAGGACTTCTGCGACTCATACACTTCCTTGAATTCGGCATTTTCGGCAGCATAGCTGTCAAGCACCTCGTCGGTGGCCTTCTTCATAGCCTTCAGGACCGGTTTGGGGAAGGTCTTGACCTTGATATTGGGGAAGTCTCTTTTCATCTCCGCCCAGGCATTGGCGCTGGCATCGAAATTTTCGTTATACATACTGGCCGAGGCTGCCTGCATTGCTATTTTGAGAATCTCCTGATACTCGGGCGAAAGCTTTTCCCAGGCCCGCTTGTTGATCAGATACTGGAGTTCCGTTGCCGGCTCATGCCAGCCGGTATAATAGTAAGGAGCGATTTTGTGGAAACCCATCTTGATATCCATGCCCGGGCCAACCCACTCGAGGGCGTCAATGGTGCCGCGATCAAGCGAGGTATAAAGCTCGCCGGCAGGAATATTGGTGACGTTGACGCCCAGTTTGGCAAAGACCTCACCGGCAAGGCCGGGGATCCGCATTTTCAGGCCCTGAAGATCGTCCAGAGAGTTGATCTCCTTACGGAACCATCCGCCCATCTGGACGCCGGTATTACCTCCGGGAAAAGAGAGTACACGAAATTTCTCATAGCTTTTCTGCATGAGGTCCATGCCGCCGCCATAGTAAAACCAGGCATACTGTTCTGCAGCCGTCATGCCGAAGGGAATGGTGGTGAAGAATACCGAGGTTATATCCTTGCCTTTCCAATAATACGAGGCGCTATGGCCCATTTCGTACTGCCCGCCCTTGACCATGTCGAGAATTCCCAGGGCCGCCTTATGCTTCTCCTTGCCATCGACCTTGATGGTGAAGTTGCCACCGGTCATATCGCTGACCGACTGGGCAAAGCGCTCAACCGAAGAAGCAAAGGGGGTCAGGGTGCTCGGCCAGGTCATGGCAAGCTTCCACTTGACGGTTTTGTCGGCAAGTGCTGGGGTTGCCAGCATCATCATTGCACCACACAGTAAAGACACCTTTTTGAACATGTTCATCTCATCCTCCCTTATTAAGATTTTTCAGTACGACAACCGGAGAAACACCGGTATATTAACGAAAATCCGGAGTCTTCTGTCGAGCATACGCTCAAGACATACAATATTCATAATATGAACTGAAGAGGATGTAAAGGAATGTTGAAGAGTCTCCTGCTTTTCCAGCCATAAAGACGCAGCAGAGACGCCGGTGGCTCTTCGCAGGTACTGTCGGGGGCTTCAAGCTTTGGACATGCTTTCACTACAGGTGCAGAAAGCAACAACGAATTGCCTGCCTGACGGCCACATTACCCCGTGCCTGTGGCGCTTTCAACTTGAACTGTGATGCTGACGAAAATACTCCTGAACATAGTTTATATGGCTGCGCATCAACTCACCGGCTTCTTTGGCCTTACGGTTTTTTATCATCTCGTACACTTCTTTATGGTGATCGAGGACATTCTCGTGTTCTCCCTGCCGCTGATACATATGGGTAAGATTCTTGCGAATGCCGATAAAAAGGAAATCGTAGAAATTCCGCATCAAATGAATAAGAACAGGGTTTTTTGTGGCAAAGGTTATGGCCATATGAAAGGCGGCATCGGCATTGGTACTGATGTGGCCCTGGTTTATCATATCCTCCTCCATCTCCAGGAGGCTTTTTTCAATGGCGAGAAGATCCTGCTCCGTCGCCCGCCGAGCGGCAAGCTCGGCGGCATTTGTTTCCAGCCCAAGGCGCACCTCGAGGAGGTCGTCGAGGGTCGCTTCTTCAGTGGCCATGGCGGCGGCCAGAGGGTTGCCGCGCCTGTTTTCCGGGGAAGCAACGAAGGTACCCTGCCCCTGACGGTGTTCGAGCATCCCCATTGTTACCAGTTTGTTAATGGCATTTCTCACGGAGGTACGGCTTACCTGCATGGATGCGGCCAGATTCCTCTCGGGGGTAATCTGCTGGCCTGGCGCAAAAGTTCCTTTGTATATAAGCTCACGAATCTGCTCGAAAACTTGATCCGATATACGTTTCGGCTTAATTGGTTTCAGCTCCATTTTTTCTACGCAATCGATAATGTTTAAAGCCATATTCAGGACAGGAGGAATCATAAGCTCCGCAGCAAACTGAACAATCCAGGCAGCTGCAAAACGGCTGTTCGATCTCCAATGCCAGTGGGCCAGTTAAATGACCATCTGCTGTTGCGGCAGGCAGTCGCAAAGCAGCATGGCCTATCAGTAAGAATGTCTTTTGTTTCAGCAACTAGTGCAACACAGAAGATCTCACCCCTCTGCTCTTACCTTCATGGTCTCACAAAATCAAGCAAATGTCATGCCAATATTGGTAATACCATTGATAAGAGAATATCTTCAGAGCCCGTTGAAGGCGTTGTTCCCTTCTTTTCTGCAAGTCTCATAAGCCTTATGTATCAGAGTTTTTTCCGAGGGGCAAGGTTTTTTCTTGACTTTGCCTTTGTGTATGATAGAGAATTGGTATTACCAATTACCACTGGTATAGCAAGAGAAAATGTTCGGTAATTGCATTGCACGTGCCGGGGAGGTCTCCCACCGGCACTCTTTTGCTCATCACACTATATTCTGACAAGGAGGAGTTGTAATGAAACGTTTCGTAACTGCAGCACTTACAGTGGCTCTTGCCGTAAGTGTCGGCGCCGGTACGGCCTCGGCCAAGCGCGAGAAATTCGGGAGTGATCCTCGCCATGAAAGCGCCAAGCGCGTAAGCTTCGACACATCCGAAGAGAAGATCCGCTGGAAGATGGTAATGCCNTGGTCCAAGGGGCTTCTGTTCTACGATATCGCCGTCCACTTTGCCGACAGCGTCCGGCTGGCCTCNGCCGGCCGGCT
>JGI12210J13797_11978184_pt1 | contig 50429 bp, 40 predicted proteins | sample ElkSlonscriptome_3_FD_13797 | JGI IMG/M metagenome (IMG submission 13797) | reverse complement strand
CAACGGCTATGCGGATCAAGTCGCGTCCTTGTATGCAGGGATGGATCTGGCGATGCATTTTTAGCGCGGCGGTGCTTCAGGCCGACGACTCCTGATCGCCGTCTTGGTCAGTGTGCAAAAACAAGCTGGAGGGGTAGGGCGGTTGAAGCGCAGCGGTTTCCCCTCTCCAGGGACCGGCCATCGCGTTATTCTTGAACTATCACCTGGCAATTTGGCACCTGGCAATTTGGCACCTGGCAATCTGGCACCTGGCAATCTGGCACTTGATCATCTCGCGCGCTGGCGTTGTCGTTCTTGGATAGTCGATGACCGCGACAACAAAAACGTCTCTCATCAACGCAACTCAACTCACCTGCAAACGGTTGGCGCCGTCAGATTCTGCTCGCCCCTACGTATGCCATCATGCCTAGACCCCAAAACGCGACAATTCGACCGCCTGCCGAGCGTATCCTGCCTACCCTGAAACTGGCGTTGTTCGTCTTCTGTTTGCTGCCGTTTGTCATGCTGATCTGGCAGACGCTGGACGGCAGCATCGGCCCCAATCCGGTGCAGGCTCTCACGCATGCGACCGGCGATTGGGCGTTGCGTCTATTGCTGGTGACGCTAGCTGTGACACCGCTGCGTCGCTTGACCGGCTTGGCCTGGCTGGTGCGATTGCGGCGGATGCTCGGTCTGTTCGCCTTTTTCTACGCAGCGCTGCATTTCACCACCTATCTCTGGCTGGATCAGTTCTTCGACTGGGAGGCAATCGTCGAAGACATTGCCAAGCGGCCCTACATCACTGTAGGTTTTGCTGCGCTAGTCGGGATGATACCGCTTGCGATCACCTCGACCAAAGGCTGGCTGCGCCGCCTAGGGAAGCGCTGGAAGATGCTGCACCGGCTGATTTACCCCATCGCCATACTCGGGGTCTTGCACTACCTCTGGCTGGTCAAGGCCGATTTGCTGGAGCCGGGCATTTATGCAGCGATCCTCGCTGCTCTGCTGCTGGTGCGCCTGCCTGTCGCCCGTCTGCGCGAGCGCATCAATTGCTGGCGGGCGCTGACTGCTCACCGATGAGGTGCCGGTCTGAGGTAGGGCGGCGCTGCCAGCGTTCGGCTCATTGCCCCGTTAGGTCCCAGCGCTTCGCGGCGACCTTGTCGCTCTCTCGGGCCTCGACCCAGCGCGCCCCCTGATTGGTCTCTTCCTTTTTCCAGAAGGGTGCTTGGGTTTTTAGGTAGTCGATCAGGAACTCGCAGGCGCGGAACGCCTCAGTGCGATGCTGACTCGTCACCGCTACCAACACGACGGGATCTTCAGGCAGCAGGCGACCAACCCGGTGAATGATGCGAATGTTATCAATCTGCCAGCGCTCCGCGGCTTGGTCGGAAATCTGCGCGAGCGCGCGCTCGGTCATGCCGGGATAGTGTTCAAGCGTCATTGCCGTGACCCGGCGACCTTGGTTGCTGTCTCTCATGAGTCCGACGAATGCGACCAAGGCGCCGATGTCGGACCGTCCGCGTCGCAACACATCCTGCTCGGCCCAAGGGTCGAATGCGGTGTCTTGGACGCGGATGTCGATACTGGTCTTGCTCATGCTTCACGTAAATATCTTGCGGACGTTCAATGGTCGCAGATGCGTCAAATGACTGCACACCTGGCGAGCGAAGCCGTTTCAAATGCCAGGTCACCCCGATCAGTCCAGGGTTGTCGAAATGCAGCAAGGCCGCGATGCGCTGCTAGTCTTGTGATAACACGAGGCTTCGGTTTTCGCCGCCTTGCCCTCGTCGTCGAGCATCGCCATAGTTGGATCTACGAAAGGCGCTGGGAAAACCATCGCGCGGAGTAAAGCCTAATGGTCCGACTGCGAAACTCGCTAGCCTCTTGGCCGAGGCGCATGCTCGATTGGCTCTGCGCGGGACGGCCCGATTATCGAGATTTCCAGGCACGCAAGCGCACGCGGGTCTATCGCGCCAACCGAAACATCTGCTTAGGGGTTTGGGTCGTGGCTGTGGTGTTGATCCTGGTTTGCGGCGGCGCCGCCTGCTTGCTGAGCATCGCGCTGGTCGCCTCGCTGGTATGCCTGGGAATTTTGGACCCCGACTAACCGGTGGTCATGAAACGCCCTAGCTCTGGCCCTCTGAACTTTGTGGCCCGGTGCTGACGTGAAAGGCATAACGGTTTACATCCCGTTAGCATATCAGCAACATCGCGGGCCATGCAGGCGGGCCTCGGACACTCCGGCGCAGAGATCGCCGACATCATCGGAAAATGCACGTATTTGGTGCGTTAGCAAGTGCCATCGGCACCAAATCCTGTCATGATGGTTTGGGGCCCGGCCGGCACTGCCCGCTGCTGGCATCTATGGCGCAGAGTTTGCAGAGAGCTTGCCAAAGAGCTTGCAGAGTCGGCCTTCCGAGACAATGTTACGCTTATAGACACCACAGCTGATTTTTAAGCTGTCGGCGCCTCGCGCCGACGCACCAGAATGCGAACTTCGAGAGAGGTATCCTGAATGTCGATCTTCGAGCGCTACCAGGCCAGGTACGAATCCGCCCGTGAGGAGGACATGAGCCTGAACGAGTATTTGGAACTGTGCAAGAGCGAGCCGATGGCTTACGCGGGCGCCGCCGAGCGGCTGCTCGCTGCAATCGGTGAGCCGGAACTAATTGATACCCACAACGATCCGCGTCTGAGCCGAATTTTCCAGAACAAGGTCATCAAGCGCTACCCCGCATTCGCCGACTTCTTTGGCATGGAGGAGGCCATCGAACATCTGGTCTCCTACCTTAAGCATGCCGCACAAGGACTTGAGGAGAAAAAGCAAATCCTCTATCTACTTGGACCGGTCGGTGGCGGCAAATCGTCGCTGGCGGAAAAGCTCAAGGAATTAATGCAACGGGTTCCGTTTTATGCGATTAAGAACTCGCCCGTCTTTGAGTCGCCGCTGAGCCTGTTCTCTCCGGATGAAGACGGGCCTATTTTGCAAGAAGACTACGGTATCCCGGAGCGCTACCTGCGCACGATTATGTCGCCGTGGGCCGTGAAGCGTCTGCAGGAGTACAACGGAGACATTACCAAGTTCCGAGTCGTCAAGCTCTATCCCTCCGTGTTGGAGCAGATTGCTATTGCCAAGACCGAGCCCGGCGACGAGAACAATCAAGACATCTCCTCGCTGGTCGGCAAGGTGGATATTCGCCAGTTGGAACACTTCGCGCAAAACGACGCGGATGCCTACAGCTACTCCGGGGCTCTATGCCGCGCCAACCAGGGCGTGATGGAGTTCGTCGAGATGTTTAAGGCGCCGATTAAGGTGCTGCATCCCCTCCTGACCGCAACGCAAGAAGGTAATTACAACGCTACTGAGGGCCTGTCCGCGATCCCGTTCCAGGGCATCATCCTGGCGCACAGCAACGAATCCGAGTGGCAGACTTTCCGCAATAACAAGAACAACGAGGCATTTCTAGATCGCGTCTTCATCGTCAAGGTGCCGTATTGCATGCGTGTCACCGAAGAGAAGCATATCTACGACAAACTGCTGCGCAACAGTTCGCTGAATCAGGCTCCCTGCGCGCCGGGCACGTTAGAGATGATGGCCCAGTTTTCGGTACTGACGCGTTTGAAGGAGTCTGAAAACTCCAGCATCTTCTCTAAAATGCGCGTCTACGATGGTGAGAACCTGAAGGACACCGACCCCAAGGCCAAGTCGGTCCAAGAGTATCGCGATTATGCTGGCGTCGATGAGGGAATGGCCGGCATCTCCACGCGCTTCGCCTTCAAAATTCTGTCGCAGGTATTCAACTTCGACCACACAGAGGTCGCGGCGAACCCGGTGCATCTGCTCTATGTCTTGGAGAAGCAGATCATTCGCGAACACCTACCACAGGAAGTGCAGGACCGCTATCTGGCCTTCCTGAAACAATATCTCGCACCACGCTACGCGGAGTTTATCGGTAAGGAACTCCAGACCGCTTATCTGGAGTCTTATGCCGAGTATGGTCAAAACATCTTCGACCGCTACGTCACCTACGCCGATTACTGGATCCAAGACCAGGAATACCGTGATCCGGACACCGGCGAGATGATGCACCGCGGGGGCTTAAACGAAGAGCTGGAAAAGATTGAGAAGCCGGCCGGCATCTCCAATCCGAAAGATTTCCGAAACGAGATCGTCAACTTTGTGCTGCGGGCTCGTGCCAACAACAATGGCGCAAATCCACGTTGGACCAGTTACGAGAAGCTGAGGGTGGTGATTGAGAAGAAGATGTTCTCGAATACCGAGGAGTTGCTGCCGGTCATCTCCTTCAATGCTAAGTCGTCCGCGGACGACAAGAAAAAACACGAGCAGTTCGTCGATCGCATGGTTGAGAAAGGCTACACGCCGAAACAGGTGCGGCTGTTGTCCGAATGGTATCTGCGTGTGCGCAAATCCCAATAAAGCAGATCCCAGTAAAGCAGATTCCAGTAAAGCAGATCCCGGTAAGGCAAAACCCAGTAGAGCAATGCCCAGTAAAGCAATGCCCAGTAGAGCAAATCGGACCAAAGCTCATCGCAGTGAATAGGCGGGCCGAGGACCGCCGGTCTGGACAGACGGCTGAGGGTGGGTTGGCCCAACAGGCCGTCTTCCGTCCCTGGCTGCATTTGGTCCTTGGCTCGCTTGGCTCTTGGCGCTATATTTTTGCTGCGACCAGGCGAATCCGTTGATTTGAGGCCCGAGAAACGCTACTCACTAAGGTAACGAATAACCCTTATGTCCCATTTCATCGACCGCCGTGTCAACTCCAAAAACAAGAGCACTGTCAACCGGCAGCGCTTTTTAAAGCGCTACAAGTCGCAACTCAAGCGTGCCGTCTCGGACGCCGTCAACCGGCGTAGTATCACCGATATTGATGGCGGCGAGAGTGTCGGCATCCCGTCCAAAGACATCTCCGAGCCCGTATTTCACCACGGGTCCGGCGGCAGTCGTGACATGATCCACCCCGGTAATAAAGAGTTCGAGGCCGGCGACCGGGTTCAGCGGCCGGAAGGGGGTGGCGGCAGCTCTGGGCAGGGCAAAGCGGGCCAGGGCGGCGGCGGCGAGGATGACTTCGTTTTTGAATTGTCGCGGGAAGAGTTCCTGGACCTGTTGTTTGATGACCTGGAACTGCCCAATTTGGTGCGCAACCAACTCTCGGGAACGACCGAATTTAAGACCGTCCGCGCCGGGCACACAAGCGAGGGTTCGCCCAGCAACATTGATGTGGTCCGTTCCCTAAAGGGCGCCATCGCGCGCCGCACCGCGCTGGGGGCACCCTATCGTGGACGCATCCGTGAATTGGAGCAAGAACTCGCTGATCTAGCCGATGCCGGCGTTTTGGAGCACGACGAACGCGTCATCGCGCTGCGCGAAGAGATCGACCGGCTGAAGACCCGCATCGCAGCGCTGCCTTTTATCGACACCTTTGATCTGCGCTATCAGTCCTTCACCAAGCTGCCTGAGCCGACCAGCAAGGCCGTGATGCTTTGCATTATGGACGTGTCCGGATCGATGGACCAGATACGCAAGAATCTAGCCAAGCGCTTCTTCATCTTGCTGTATCTGTTTTTGCAGCGAAACTACGACAAGATAGAGGTTGTATTCATTCGCCATCACACCATCGCTCAGGAGGTGGATGAGCAAGAATTTTTCTACTCTCGCGAAACTGGCGGGACCGTAGTCTCCAGTGCCCTAAACATGGCCTACGATGTGATCTCAGAGCGATACGACTCCAGCACCTGGAATATCTATGCGGCGCAGGCATCGGACGGTGACAATTGGGATTCGGACTCGACCATCTGCCGGGAGCTGCTGATCAGCAAGCTGATGCCGCTGATGCGCTACTACGCCTACGTCGAGATCACGCCGCGCCAGCACCAGAGCCTCTGGTTTGCCTATCAAGACGTCAAGGCAGCTCACCCACACTTCGCGATGGAAGAAATCGGCGGCGCCGATGATATCTACCCGGTGTTTCGAGAGTTATTCAAGCGCCAAAGCGCCTAGGGCGCCCTGCGTCAGACGCCTGTATGAGATTAGTTCGAGCTTAATCCGCGTGCAAGACAACATAGACGGGTAGCCCTCCATTACTGGCGCTCAACGACACCTGAAAGACACATGCTAAGCAAAAACCTCATCTCCGATTCATCCGAATGGAACTTTCCGCTGCTGAAGCGCTTTGACAAAGAGATCGCGCGCATTGCACATGATGAATTTGGTCTCGATACCTATGCGAATCAGATCGAGGTGATCTCTTCCGAGCAGATGATAGACGCCTACTCGTCGGTGGGGCTGCCGATCAACTACCACCATTGGTCATTCGGCAAACAGTTCGTTTCTACCGAGCAAACCTACCGACGCGGACAAATGGGCCTTGCCTACGAGATCGTGATCAACTCCGATCCCTGCATTGCCTATCTGATGGAAGAGAACACGCTGCCGATGCAGGCGCTGGTCATCGCGCATGCCTGCTACGGACATAACAGCTTTTTCAAGGGCAACTATCTATTTCGCGCCTGGACCAGCGCCGACGCTATCATCGACTACTTGGTCTTTGCCCGCAACTACATTGCCGAATGTGAAGAACGTCACGGCTATGAGGAGGTTGAGTCGCTGCTCGACTCTTGCCACGCCCTGATGAACTACGGCGTCGACCGTTACAAACGCCCGTCGCCGCTGTCGATGGCCGAGGAAAAAAAGCGCCAAAGCGAGCGTGAAGCCTATCTACAATCGCAGGTTAACGATCTCTGGCGTACACTGCCAATGGGGGCCGAACCGGGAGATAAGGTGCTCAGCGAGCGGCGGTTCCCGGACGAACCACAGGAAAATCTGCTCTACTTTATTGAAAAGCATGCGCCGTTGCTGGAGCCATGGCAGCGCGAGATCGTGCGTATCGTGCGCAGGATCGGCCAGTATTTCTATCCCCAACGCCAGACCCAAGTCATGAACGAGGGCTGGGCCACCTTTTGGCATTATACCTTGCTGAACCGGCTATACGATGGCGGCTTTGTCAACGACGGCTTCATGATAGAGGTGTTGCAGTCGCACACCAATGTCGTGTTTCAGCCCGGCTTCGACTCCCCTTACTACAACGGCATCAACCCCTATGCCCTTGGTTTCTCAATGATGCGTGACATCCGCCGCATCTGCGAAGCGCCAACCGACGAAGACCGCGACTGGTTTCCCGATATCGCCGGTCAGGACTGGGTCAAGGTCCTCGACTTCGCGATGCGCAACTTTAAAGACGAGAGCTTCATTGCTCAGTACCTATCGCCGCAGTTGATGCGGGACTTTCGTCTGTTCGGTGTCTGTGACGACGATCGCGAAGACACGCTGGAAATTACCTCCATCCACGACGAGGCAGGTTATCGCGGCCTGCGCCAATATCTTGCCGAGCAATATAATCTTGGCAGCCGTGAGCCGAACATCCAAGTCTACAATGTCGACCTTCGCGGTGACCGCTCCTTGACGCTCCGCCACTATCGACACAACCGCCGGCCACTCGGCGATTCCATTTACGAGATGCTGCGGCACATCCGCAGACTCTGGGGCTTCGACGTGCGTTTGGAGTCGGTTGAAGAAGAAGGCCGCGTGCAATTGATTGGCGAGGCATGAAGGTTTCGGCGGACCTTGGCGCGTTGATTGGGGTCGACGCCAGCTGTCAGGCCGCCCAGCGCCTACCCCAATTCTGTCAACCAATTTTGTCAACTAATGACCGGCTGCGCGCAGCCTCTTACTCCGGTATAGTCGTGCCCTAGTTTATCGTCTCCGGCAGAGTGAACCGTTCCGATGCGCCAAGGCTGCAAAGCAGCGGTCGATGCATCGGCTCAACGGGTACTCCGCGATCTCAGCCCCAGCCTCGCGAGGCATCGCACGTGTTTACGCCCTGTTGCCGTCTAGAGTCCTTGCCCGGCTCCAGTGCCTATTTGAGCCAGGGCCCCTGGGTATCAGTAGGCCTGATGTGGCCGATTTGGGTGTTGTTATCCCTGGCGCTGCTCTTCGCGTTGCCGGCGGTGGCCGACACGATCCAGCAGCGGACCGACGCGCTCAGGGGCACCGAAGTGCCCTCCGTGTCCGATGTGCCGCTGTTCTCCGGGCGCTTGCTGTCCGAGTTTTATGCCGAACGCGACTATCGCAACGCCTGGAACGAGGCTCAGGCGCTCGCGTTATTGGAGTTGGCGCGCCTGAGTCGCGAGGACGGCTTTGACCCAGATGACTTCCACGCCGAGGCCATCGCGCGGTCGATCACGTCTGGCCAGCTACAATCGGCATCCGAGGCCGAGCGAACGGCGGCGGATATCCTGTTCAGCGACGCGCTGCTTAGATACCTCCATCATTTCCGCTTTGGAAAATACAATCCGCGCTTTGTTAATCCCGGCTCCATCTTTGTCGACAAGGCCGATGCCGAGGCGCTGAAGTCTGACATGGAGGTGGCGCTGGGGGCACCAGACATGGCCAAGAAACTGCCCGCGATGCTGCCGAATCCGACGTTTTATCGCAATCTCAAGCGTGGCTATCAGCGCCACCTTGAAATCGCCGACCGTGGCGGCTGGCAGGACATTCCTGGCGGCCCGAACCTGACGCCTGGCATGAGCGATCCACGGGTGCCGCTGATCCGTGAGCACCTGACCGTGACCGATGGGCTGAGGGCTACCGCGGTCACCGACGCGGAGCAGTATGATGCAGAGTTGGTAGAAGCGATCCGAGGCTTTCAGAAGCGCTCCGGGTTGGCGCAGGATGGCGTGATCGGCCCAAATACCTTGCGTGCCTTGAATCATCCGCTGGACGATCGCTTATTGACGATACGCGCCAACCTTGAGCGCATGCGCTGGCTGTACAATGACTTGCCCAAGGATTATCTGTTCGTCGACGTCACGGCCTATCGGGTGTATCTGCTCCGCAACGACGAGCAAGTCTGGAGTACACCGGTGGTTGTCGGTACCCTCGACGCCCAGACGCCGATGTTCCGCGATGAAATGGAGCACATCGTTTTCAATCCGACTTGGTCCGTACCGATCTCAATTCAGAAAAAGATGCGCGGTGTCTCCAGTCGCTATCAGGTGGTCGACCGTCGTACTGGGCGACGCGTATCCGGAGTCGACACCAGTAATTACAAGCGCTATCGGATTGTACAGCCAGCGGGACCTTCCAACGCATTGGGCCGGGTCAAGTTCATGTTTCCGAATGGGCATGCCATCTATCTGCACGACACGCCCTCCAAGCATCTATTTGCCCGCGGTGTTCGCACCTACAGCCACGGCTGCATCCGTGTCAAAGACCCGCTGACCCTGGCGCAGCAGTTGCTGAACAAGCCCAACTGGGATCAATCCGCGATCAATCGCGTTGTCCGTCGCGGAAAAACCCGATACGTGAATCTCGACGAGCATCTGCCGGTGTTGCTCTACTATCTGACGGCACTCGCCGACGATCAGGGGCGTGTCGGCTTTAGGCGAGATGTCTACAACCGGGACAAGCCGCTGTTTGCGGTGTTGGACCGGCCTGCGCACACTGATCGCATCGCCTTCGTGGAGCCGGAACCCCAGCCCGAGGCGGGCCCAGATAACACGCCAGAGGTGCAACAGGAGTTGCAGTCGAAAGCGGAGCGGCATTCGGGCGATGATGGCAGTTCCCAAAAGGCCGGGACAGCAACACTCGATACCGCGCCAAACCCGCGGACACCGCTGCCGAGCGTCGAATCCAAGCTTTCCGCCGCGGGACCGGTCCAATTACCTTCGGCCCAGTTTCTTAAGCAGGAAGAGGGCCAACCCGACTCGGTGGCATCTGCCGAAGTTTGGCCGCTTGATCTCCGCCCGACTTTGCCGAAGGCCTTGACCTTGAATGCGGAAAAGCGTCAAGAATCCGGTGCCGCGGCGTTCTTGTTACGCCCCAATGACATCATTGGCAGCGGCGCGGCAGTGGGCCGAACGCCACCGTTGTTGGCACCCTGGCCACCCGAAGGGTAGAAAGCAGCACAAGCCTCGCGCATCGATAGATACGATTAGAAGGTCAGCGCCAAAGCTGTTGCACCAGAGTCGTCAGCAGTCCCTCCTGAGCAGTCGTCGTCACGTCGCTGGTCTTGTGATAGACCGGCGCTGGCGCCAGCAAATCGCGTCTGCATCGTCGATGCAGCAAAGTTTTGACCGATCAGCGCGTCTGGCCGAAGGCAGACTCGCCTTTTGAGCCACCGGTCGGTGCATCTTGGCTTTGCCTTCAATCATTCCGGGGACGCCCCGGAGGAGACTGCCATGGAGCCGATCGCGAACCTGCTGATGCTGTTGTTGTGCATGTCCGGGCTGTACATTATTCTCGGTATATCGAGCCTGGCGCTGGAGCGAATTCCAGCATTGCGAAGAGCGACCGGCTAGGGTAACGCATCGCACAACCGCTAGCCGGTCTCTTGGTAGGAGCGGCGTCCCCGCCGCGACCGCGCCAGGTTGCCCCGAACACATCAGGCCGCTAGTCCCCGTGCGCGCAGGTCTTTAATCTGGTCGCGGATTGCCGCAGCGCGCTCGAACTCCAGATCGCGTGCGGCCTTATACATTGTCTTTTCCAGCGCCTTGACCTTTTTGGCCATCTGCACAGGCGTCAGATCCGCGTATTCCGCGATCTCCTCGGCTACCTTGGCATAATCGCGGGCCTTCATCGGTGCGCCTGGGGTGTGCGCCTCCAAGATATCTGCCACGGCCTTGACGATGGTCCGCGGGGTGATGCCGCTGGCCCGGTTGTGCGCGATCTGCTTATCGCGGCGGCGCTCGGTCTCGTCGATAGCACGGCGCATAGAGCCGGTGATGCGGTCGGCATAGAGAATGGCCTTGCCATGCGCGTTTCGCGCGGCCCGACCGATGGTCTGGATGAGCGAGCCCTCGGAGCGCAGGAATCCCTCCTTGTCCGCGTCGAGGATGGCCACCAGTGAGACCTCGGGCATATCCAGCCCCTCGCGCAGCAGGTTGATGCCTACCAGTACGTCGAATTCGCCGAGGCGCAGGTCGCGGATGATCTCGACTCGCTCGACTGTGTCGATGTCGGAATGAAGATAGCGCACGCGCACGCCGTGTTCGCTGAGATAGTCGGTCAGGTCCTCGGCCATGCGTTTGGTCAGCGTGGTGGCCAGCACGCGCTCGCCAACGCCGAGGCGAAGCTGGATTTCGGAGAGCAGATCGTCCACCTGCGATAGGGCAGGGCGCACCTCCACTTCCGGGTCTACCAGGCCGGTTGGACGCACCACTTGCTCGACGATCGCCCCGGAGTGCTGATGCTCGTAATCCCGCGGCGTAGCGGAGACGTAGATCACCTGCGGCTGCTTGGCTTCGAACTCTTCGAATCGCATTGGCCGGTTGTCCAGCGCCGAGGGCAGCCGAAAGCCGTAGTCGACCAGGTTCTCCTTGCGCGAGCGGTCCCCGCGGTACATACCGCCTAGCTGCGGCACGGTGACGTGGCTCTCGTCGATGACTAAGAGCGCATTGGCCGGCAGATAGTCGAACAGAGTCGGCGGCGGCTCGCCGGGGCCGCGCCCGGACAGGTAGCGGGAGTAGTTCTCAATGCCGGAGCAGTAGCCGACCTCCACCATCATCTCTAAGTCGAAGATGGTGCGCTGTTCGAGGCGTTGCGCCTCTACCAGTTTGTCGCTATCGCGTAGCCAGCCGAGGCGCTCGCGGAGTTCGACCTTGATCTGCTCCACGGCGTTCAGCACCACTTCGCGCGGGGTGGCGTAATGGGTCTTTGGGAACACGGTGTAGCGTGGTACCTTGCAGCGCATCTCGCCGGTGAGCGGGTCGAACAGCGATAGCGACTCGATCTCGTCGTCGAACAGTTCCACCCGCACCGCCTCGTCGTCGGATTCCGCCGGGTAGATGTCGATCACGTCGCCGCGCACGCGGTAGCTGCCGCGGGATAGCTCGATCTCGTTGCGGCGGTATTGCAATGCCGCCAGGCGCCGCAGCATCGCGCGCTGATCGACGATGTCGCCGCGCGACAAATGCAGCACCATCTTCAGGTAGGCCTCTGGGTCGCCGAGACCGTAGATGCTCGATACCGATGCCACCAGGATGACGTCCGGGCGTTCCAGCAGGGCCTTGGTGGCGGACAGGCGCATCTGCTCGATGTGTTCGTTGATGGAGGCGTCCTTCTCGATGTAGGTATCGGATGCCGGTACATAGGCCTCCGGTTGATAGTAGTCATAGTAGGAGACGAAGTATTCGACCGCATTGTGCGGAAAGAACTCGCGCATCTCGCCGTAGAGTTGGGCGGCCAGGGTCTTGTTTGGCGCGAGCAGTAGCGTCGGGCGCTGCACGCGCTCAATGACGTTGGCGATGGTGAAGGTCTTGCCGGAGCCGGTGACGCCAAGCAAGGTCATCCCGGCCTCGCCGTCTTCAAGTCCCTCCACCAGGCGGCGGATCGCCTCCGGCTGGTCACCGGCGGGTTGATACGGACAGATGAGTTCAAAGGGCTTGGTCATAAGCGAATAATGCGCATGTTCAGCGGTGCGATCAATGATGTCTGGCGGGCCTGGTTTGGTTATTATTCGGGAGCAGCCTGGCGAAAGCCAGGGCGGCGTCTATAGTCTCCGTTTCTCGACTTTGTCGCGTTACATGCCCCCCTTGCAACGTCTAATTTTCAGCTCTAAACAGGCCAACAGAACACCGATGACCATCAAGCTTTCCGCCCGCGTGCAGGCCGTCAAGCCGTCTGCGACCCTCGCCATCACCGCTCGCGCTCAGGAGCTTCGCGCTGCTGGCAAGGACGTGATCGGCCTTGGCGCTGGCGAGCCAGACTTCGACACCCCGGATCACATCAAAGAAGCCGCCATCGCCGCCATTGGCGACGGCTTTACCAAATACACCGCAGTCGACGGCACGCCGGAGCTCAAGCGCGCCATCATCGCAAAGTTCAAGCGCGACAACGGCTTGGATTATTCACCCGAGCAGATCCTGGTGTCCTGCGGCGGCAAGCAGAGCTTTTTCAATTTGGCCCAGGCCGTGCTCGACCCCGGCGACGAGGTTGTCATCCCGGCCCCCTACTGGGTGTCGTATCCCGACATGGTGCTGCTCGCCAGCGCCGCTCCGGTGCTGGTACATGCCGGCGCCGAGCAGCATTTTAAAATCACGCCTAACCAACTTAAGGCGGCGATGAACGAACAGACCCGTCTGGTCGTTATTAACAGCCCGTCCAATCCCACCGGTATGGCTTACAACCGAGACGAACTGGCAGCGCTGGGGGAGGTGCTGCGGGAGTTCCCGAAGGCCTTGATTGCCACCGATGACATGTACGAACACATCCGTTGGGATACCGCTACACCCTTCGTCAACATCGTCAACGCCTGTCCGGACCTGGCCCCGCGCACGCTGGTATTGAACGGTGTCTCCAAGGCCTACTCCATGACCGGTTGGCGCATCGGCTATGCCGGCGGCCCGGAGCAGGTCATCAAGGCCATGAAAAAGATCCAGTCGCAGAGTACGTCCAACCCGACCTCAATCTCCCAGGTCGCGGCCCAGGCTGCGCTAGAAGGCCCGCAGGACTGCATCGGCGAGATGCTCAGCGCTTTCAAAGAGCGGCACGACTTCGTCGTCGAGGCTCTAAATGGCATCCCTGGCATTGAGTGTCTGCCCACGGATGGCACCTTCTATGTCTTCCCCAAGGTTCAAGGCCTGATCGAACAGCTAGCAGGGATCACCAACGACCTGGAACTGGCCGAATACCTCATCGAGCATGCCGGAGTGGCACTGGTTCCCGGTTCCGCCTTCGGTTTGAATGGTTATGCGCGCATTTCCATCGCAACCGGCAGACAGAATCTGGAGCAGGCCGTGCAACGCATCGCGACCGCCGCCGGCTGACGAAAAGACAGATCAAACGGCCGTGCGGTTGCAAAGACCCCAGCATGCTGTTGAAACCTGTGCTTCACTTAAGGGGTAGGGAATGATGCATCGGGATACTCTATCCATGAACCGCGCGACATCGAAAACACTGGCCGGAGTGACGCTGATTGAACTCTTGGTCACTCTGAGCGTCTTGGTGATCCTTATGACCCTTGGCATCCCGCAGTTGGGATACATGGTTGCGCACAACACGCGCAGCGCCGAAGTTAACACACTAATTGGCCAGATTAACTTTGCCCGATCGTTGGCCATCTCCAGTGGATCCGTTATCTGCGTCTGTCCCGTCAATGTTGCGACCCCTACCGCTTGCAAAGATACCGCGTGGTCCGACGGCTACGCCGTGTTGGTCGAAGACGGCGGAGCGCCGCTGCGGCTCCGTAAGGGAGCGGGAACGATCAACATCACAGATAATAACGACAGTCATGAGTATTGTTTTAGAGACGACGGGTCTGTGGAGGTCCCAGGGACATTCACGTTTTGCGACGCCCGCGATGACGCATCCGCTGATGACGCCCGCGCCGACGGCGTGTCCGACCCGATACAAGTGGTTGTCAGCCGAGTGGGACGCGTGGCGCTCAGCGAAGAATCCAACATTGATTGCAGCGACTAGCCCCGGGACATTTTCGGTGATCTCCCCGCGATACCGGCGCTCTTCTCTCCTAACCTTTTAACCCGGCAGAGCCGAAATCGTCGTTGTTGTGCGGATACTCGATGACGACAACGACAACGAGAGTTCTTTGGCGGTTTGTTCAATGCACTGACAACGAGACGATATAGCTTCTGCTATCGGGCAAATGCAGAGCGTACAGTTCTTGGATAAGCCTTTGATCAGCTACTGACCAGCGAGCTTCAGACCGGCTCTGAGCATGGTTTTTTGGTTGACGTAGCGAGATCTGGTGTCCTATAATTCTGGGCTTCAGTCAACTCCCCGATAGCTCAGTTGGTAGAGCAACTGACTGTTAATCAGTGGGTCCGTGGTTCGAGTCCACGTCGGGGAGCCAATAAAAACAAGGCCCTGCGGTAATCCGCAGGGCCATTTTTATGTCAGAATTTCAATCGGTAACGTGGTAGATAACAAAAGCATCGGTTAGCCCCTCCGCAGCGGCTTCGGTCTACTTGATCGCAATCACGGCCTAGGCGCTCGCGCTCTTTCACGGGGGTAACTGGATTTCAAACCTGTGGATCGCCAATATAAGAAGCGGCTTACTTAGGTAGGCCGTTTTTCTTTTGATGGCTTGGGTAAATCTCAGCAAGAATCTGATCGCGGGAGCTTGGCTCTACGATCAATCAGCGTTTGCCGTCAGACCCGACTGTTTTTCTGCCTTCGATAAGTGTGATCTTCTGACCATAAACTTTATTTATGCGATTTATCCGTGAGTCGTTTGCTAGCATACGTCCTATTGCTTCGTAGAAAAAATGCCAAATTCTGACGACGGAGTCATCGACAACGACGCAGGGGCCTCAAAATAATGGCAATCCAAGTGTCAGATAAGATAAGACAAGACAAATTGTTAAGGTACACGAGCAACGAATTGAACGAGTAAAAAGACTGAAGTTGCCTGGATAAATTGGCATGAACGACGACACGGGAAGTCGAGGAGGACCCTATGTCAGCGCCTTCACCGAACGGGATTGCGAGCAGTTGTGTCGAGCCAACTGCGCAACTCCTGCACCAGGTAGCCCGCGTGCTCGCCCAGCTTGGCATCGGCGAAACCGCGTGCGTGGGATGCGCTGCATCTGGCGTCCCGCCGCATGCAGGTTGTCCGGTATGCCGTCGATGAGGGGCGCGAGATCCAGTCCGCTCCAATCTAGCGCGAACAGGATGTCCTGCTCCTAGTCCAGGCTCCGGACCAAGCCGTCCGCGACGTAGAGCACCTGCGGCAGATGTGAGCAAATCGCCGACTTCGGCGACGATTAACGCACGCTCCAGCGCTTCCTCCTCGTCGGGATCACCCGCCTCGTAGCGGGCCTGCACCGCATAGGGCGTAAACCGGTCGAGGTCTTGGAACGTGGCAACCTCGGCCCCGTCTTGCCGCAGCAGCGAGAACAGCGGCATTCGATGCAACAAATCGGCCTCTGGCAGCCCGGTCTTTTCCAAGTCAACGGCATGCATTGGCGCTGCACCCATTCCGGCCCCTAGTCCGGCTCATCGTCGCTGAAGGCGCGGGCAAACCCTGTCATGGCAAGGTTGGACCAATCGGCACCGATCTCGTCCGGGGACTCCAGCACGGTCGCGAGCAGACGGGCGTTCGGCGCAAGCTCGATCGGCTCATCCAGTGTCTATCTTCAGTTCAGATGAATCCATTAACCAAATCCTCCGGAGCAGCATCCACTCAGTCCGCAACCCTGGATTCGGCTTGTGTTAAAGGCGAGGAGATCCGCGTTCGCGGGCTGGTTCAAGGGGTCGGCTTGCGGCCAACCGTTTGGCGCCTGGCCCAAGCACTCGGTCTCAAGGGCTCGGTCGGCAACGACGGCGATGGCGTGGTCGTATGCGCCTGGGGATCATCGACTAGTCTGGATGCCTTCTGTCGTCGGCTGCTCACGGATTGTCCTCCGCTGGGTCGCATTGACGGCATTGAGCGTCGGGTCTTGTCGGAGGCGCCGGAGTGCGATGGCTTCGTTATTGCTGCAAGCGCCGCGACAGAGGTTCATACCGCGCTGATCCCGGACGCCGCCACCTGCGTTGACTGCGGCAAGGAGATCTTGGACCCGGCCGATCGGCGCTTTCGATATCCCTTCACCAACTGCACGCATTGCGGTCCGCGGCTAAGCATCGTCCGTCGCATTCCCTACGACCGCGTCAACACGAGCATGTCGGTCTTCCCAATGTGCGTTGACTGTGGTGCGGAGTATGCCGATCCCGAGGATCGACGCTTTCACGCTCAGCCCAATGCCTGTCCGGTCTGTGGTCCGAGGCTGTGGCTGAGCGATGTCGATGGGCGTGAAATGACCGCCGCCGAACTTGGAGGCCTAGACGCCGTAACGGCGGCCAGCAAGCGACTTGCGGATGGTTGGATCATTGCGATAAAGGGCGTCGGCGGTTTTCACCTGGCTTGCGACGCAACGAGTAAAGAGGCCGTCTCGGAACTGCGCCGCCGCAAGCGCCGCTGGTCCAAGCCCTTTGCCTTGATGGCGCGGGATTTGGAGCTGATCAAGCGTTACTGCAAGTTGCGTCCTGAGGAGGCGCGCTTGTTGACCAGTGCGGCGGCACCTGTCGTTCTGCTGGAACTCGATGGCGACGCCTTGCTGGCACCGGATGTTGCACCTGGCCAACGTTCGCTCGGCCTCATGCTGCCCTACAGCCCGCTGCATCGTCTGTTGCTCCAAGATTGGCAGGTGCCGCTGGTGATGACGAGCGGCAACCGCAGCGATGAACCCCAGTGCATCGACAACGCCGATGCCTTGCTGCGATTGCAGGGTATCGCCGACGCCTTCCTGCTGCATGATCGCGAGATCGTCAACCGCGTCGACGACTCGGTAGCGCGGGTTATGGATGGAGCGCCGCGACTGATGCGCCGAGCTCGAGGGTATGCGCCCGCGTCTTTGCCCTTGCCCGCGGGGTTTCGTAAGACCCCGCCTATTCTGGCCCTCGGTGCCGAAGTGAAGAACACCATTTGCCTCCTGCAGGACAGGCAGGCAGTGCTTTCTCAGCATTTGGGTGACTTGGGGGAGGCCAAGACATCGATAGAATATGAGCGCGTCATCGCTTTGTATCGGCGCCTTTTTCAGCATCGTCCCGAGGCCATCGCCGTCGATCGACATCCCGGTTATCGGGCGTCGCGCATTGGGCGGGACCTGGCCGCGGCCGACGGACTGGAGTTGATCGAGGTCCAGCATCATCGCGCGCACATTGCCGCCGTGTTGGCGGATAACGATTGGCCGCTTCAGGGCGGGCCTGTGCTCGGTGTCGCCCTGGATGGGTCCGGCTATGGCGACGACGGCAGCATTTGGGGCGGAGAGTGGCTCATCGGCGACTATCGGAGATTGGAACGCGTTGCGCATCTTCGCACCGTCGCGCTCCCCGGCGGCACTCAGGCCATCCTTCAGCCTTGGCGCAACCTGTTCGCACAGATCGTCGCCACCTTGGGTTGGGACAATTTTGAGCGAGAATTCGGGATGCTGGAGCTCGCCACCGCCTTGCGACAACGGCCCATCGACCTTCTTGTCCAGATGATCGCGGGGGGTGTCAACTCACCTTTGACCTCTTCGTGCGGACGTTTGTTTGATGCCGTTGCGGCGGCCCTTGCCATTTGTCCGGACGGCATCGCCTATGAGGGTCAGGCGGCGATGGAGTTGGAGGCCTTGTGCCGCGATGTCGAGGCTGCTCAGGGTTACGATTTTGGCATTGGATATGACGCTGACGATGGGCTGTGGCTGCTCGATCCGGCACCGATGTGGCGGCAATTGTTCGCAGACCTCAACGGAACTACACCGTCAGCGCAAATCAGCGCGCGATTTCATGGCGGGCTCGCCGATGCGATTGTCGAACTGAGCGCGCAAGTTGCCGCGGCCCATGCGGTCGGTACGGTGGCCGTCTCCGGTGGGGTGTTCCAAAACCGCACCCTGTTCGAGCGGGTTTGCGCTGGCCTTCGTGCGCGCGGTCTTCGGGTCTTGTCTCATCGTCGGGTGCCGGCCAACGATGGCGGACTTGCGCTCGGACAAGCCGTCACGGCAGCGGCGCTGCTATCTGCTGTTGGTCGTGGCTAGCGCGGTTTCGCCTCAGATCGACGAGTTATGGTTGGCGCAGCTTCAGGCAGCACCCCGCATCAAGGCAACTTTTCCTCATCCACAAGCATTAGGCGCCATCAAGCCATCTAGGGATTGACTGAATCAGAGATTTTCGGACCATAGGCGTCAACTTGAGGCAGTTCGGGACGACCGATGTGGTAGCCCTGTGCGAAATCCACGCCGATCTCCGCTAGTACTGCGACGATATCGGCGTTCTCGACAAACTCGGCGACGACCTGCTTGCCCATGCCGTGTGCCATCTCCGTCACCGCGCGCACGAAGATCCTGTCTTCCTTGCTGTAGGCGATGTCGCGGATAAAGGCGCCGTCGATCTTGACGTCGTCCACCGGCAACTGGCGCAGATAGGCGTAGCTGGCGAAGCCGCTGCCGAAGTCGTCCAAGGCAAAATGGCAGCCGATGGCGCGGATCTCGTGCATCAGTCGAGTGGCCTGTTCCAGGCTGTTGATGGCGACCGTTTCGGTCACCTCTAGCGTGAGTCTGGACGGGGATATCTTGTAGGTGCGCAGCAGTCGCTTGATCTCCTCGGGCAGGGATGGTTCCTGCACGGCGCAGGCCGACAGGTTGACCGAGAGCGACAGTTCAGGGTGATGTTGCATCAGTTGGATGGCGCGCGCCAGTACCCAATGATCCAGGGTGCGGATTTGCTGGGTTTCCTCCGCGATGGGAATGAAGCTGCCGGGCATCACCAACTTGCCATCGGTGTCTCGCATCCGGATCAGAGCCTCGGCGCGCCAGATCTTGCCTGTCGCAATCTCCAATATCGGCTGGAAGTGAAGCTCAAAGCGATCGTCTTCCAGCGCGTCGACGATACGTTCTGCCCAGATCACACGAGCGTTGGCGCGCTCGCGACCGGTGTCGTCTGGAGATAATAGATGCCAGCGGCCACGGCCCTTCTCCTTGGCCTGATACATGGCCAGGTCAGCGTCGGCCATGAGTTGCTGCGCATCCTTGCCGTGCTCTGGGAACAACACGATGCCGATGCTGGCGGAGACCTGGTGTCGCCACGCGTGGTCGTGGACAACGACTTGTTGGATACAGCGTTGCACCTCTGTCGCCATACAAAGGACCTGTTCGGTGGTCGCGTCCGGTAGAAGGATGGCGAATTCGTCACCGCCGAGCCGGCCAAGAACGGCCTGATCATCCGTGCCCTCGGCGAGTCGATTGGCGATATCCCGCAGCAGTCCGTCTCCCATTTGGTGGCCGCTAATGTCGTTGACGTCTTTAAACTGGTCCAGATCGACGAACATCAGGGCGCCACTGCCTAGCTTCTGCGTCGCATCCTCGACGGATCGTTGCAACTCCCGATCAAAACGGCGCCGGTTCAGCAGCTTCGTGAGCGGATCATGATCCGCTAACCAGACGAGTTCGCGGCGGGCCTGCTCCCGGTCTTGCTCCATTGCGGACATGCGGTTAGAGACCTTGTGCACCGTCTCCACCATCAGGTCCATCTCATCGCGCAACGGAAGCTTGAGTCGCGGCGATGGCAGGAGCGCCTGCAACTCCGAGAATCGCTGATCGGCAAGTAGCGGCAAGAGGTCGGCGAGTCGACGTAGCCGGGACAGGGATGTGCTCATGATCAAGAGCATCAGCGCCTCGGAGAGTATCAGGCCGATGGCGCCGATCAGAAAGCTCAAGCGCGTCGCCGCGCCAATGGCCGCGCGTTGAGCAGACACATTGTTCAATACCAGGGCATCAACGCCGGGGACCAAATCGATCAGGCGGAACACCTCGTAGGAATTGCCGTCGTCTTTGACCAGCACGTTAACCGGGAATTCATCGTGGTTTGACGCGTCTATTCTGATGCCTCCGGATCTTGTCGCGCCGGTCTCCATCGACAGTGCCTGCTCGAACAGCGTCCGCGTCGATCTTGCGTGGGTAATGGCCCTAAACTGAGTCGGGTCGGTTGTTGACTTCCCCTCATTCGCGCTCGGAACCATTGCCACATCGGCGCCGGTCAGGGCGCTGAACGCGAGCAGCGCATCCGCAATGGAGCGCCCAAGGACCAAGGCCCCGGAAGACTCGCCGCTCCAGAGCAACGGGGCAGCCAGGAGTTGTCGGCAGTCGTCTGTACAGGACAGCATGCGGGCGGTTTGGTCCGGCGCGCGTTCCGCTCGGGCGGCAAGCTCTGCTGGTACCGCTGGTGCGTCGGACGGCCAGAGCAATTGAATCCGGCGGTCTGGTCTGATCCAGTGGACCGAGCGGATGTCCCACTCCAGATCCAGCATCACGCCACTGGTGTTCAAGGCGCGTCGCAGATGTTGTGCCAGGGTTTCTTCGGCGCGCGGGGGGACCAACCGTGGTACGACATTGGCCAGGCGCGACATCTGCTGATAGCGATCATCGAGCAGCGCCCTGAGCTGTTTTGCCTGCAGCGCCTGGGCCTGCCGCTGACTCTGTTGGAATTGGCCAGTCAACTGGGAATATGAAAAATATGCGAGCGAGCCGTTGACGGCGACCAAAATAATCGTTAGGCCTATCAATGCCTTCCAGCGCAGGCTCAGGTAGGGCGCGGTTACTATAGGCCGAGTGTGGTGCATGCCGAGGCCTGCCTAAAAGCGAACCGCCAGTTGGAGTGAAAACAGATTCCAATAGCGCTCTCGGGCGAGAAAGTCGGCGTTCTCTCGCGACGACAGAATAAAAGTGCCGTTGTTGTAGGCGTATTCGGCGCGCACCATCCAGTGTGGATTGATGTCCCAACGAATGCCAGCGGAGAGGATCTTGGAAAATCCCAAGTTGGCCGGCAACAAGCCTCCCGTTGCTGCCTCCAACTCGCTGCCGTCGCGGTCCGCGGTGTCGGCGTAGCCTTCTTCATAGCGCAACATCAGGCCCAGGCTTGGACGCAGACGGTAGGTGCCCTGTAGATACCAGCCCTCGCCGGTTGCATCTCGATCCGGTACCAAAGCGCCATAGCCCCGCCATGACAACGGCTCGCTGGCGTATTCCGCGGTCAGGGTCCAATCCTCTGCGTTGTATTGCGCCGAAGCTATCCAGAAGTCGATGTCCGTACGCCCGCGATTGATGCTCGGCAAGCCGTCGATGTCCGGATCGAACTTGATGGACAGCGTGGCCCCGCTTAATCCGAGCTTAAATCGCTCGCTCGGGTCTGTATACCAAAGGCTTGCGAGCCAATTCGGGCCGTTGGCTTTGATGTCGCCGGGGAAATCGTTGTTCAAGTAGGCCCATTCGACGTTGTCGTCCATCACCGGCCAGCCGTTGCCGATTGTGAACGAGAAATTGCCGAACGCGGTATACCTATCTCCATAGAGCATCGCGCCGTCGGTGGAAAGCACCAGGTTGCGTACCCGATCAAAATAAACCACTTGGGGCAAGAAGATACCGGGATGCGTGAATGGCACATCGCGGGTTGCGTTGTAAAGGCCCAGGGGATTCTTGATGCGGCCTGCACGCAGTCCCAAGCGTCCCTCGGCAGACGACAGGGGCGTGATATCGACCAGCCCATAGTCCAATGACAAATCGCTTTCGTACATTTCCCCCGCGCGTCGATAGAGGACTTGGCCGGCGAGCAGTAGTTTCGGGTCCAGTCGCATTGATGCGTTGAGGCCGACCTCGGTGAAGTCGAACGAGGTCTGTTCGCTGTCGCCGAACCAACGGTTGTCGCTGGTTTTTACGGCGGCTTGACTCGCGAAGCCGTGAACTTGCAAGCGATCCCAGAAGGATTCGGATTCAGTGGCCTGCGCCGCGGTGCAGGTCAGCATCAGGGCGAAGCAAATGAAGGTGAGACAGCTATGCATGTCAGCGTACGCGAATAGTCTGGATGCGCGCATCGAGAGGCGGTCGCTCTAGATACCCGATGGCGCCGGGTGTCGTGCTGAGCCGACGCAGCATCTCGTCCTCGTTTGCGACCGTGATCGGCGCCTGTCCGGTACCGCTGAAGACTTGCCTATCCCAAACGCGGCGTAACTGATAAGGAAATAAACCAAGAATGGTTTTGGCGAAGTCGATGTGCAGTTGGTGGTCATCGGGCAGCACGAAGACCGTTACCGGGCGCTTGTTCGGCCAGTATTGCAGGCGCATGGTGAAAAAGAGCCTTGCCTCATTCCGGGAGATTTGCGCGTCGGTAACATCGGCGTTTGCGACGACCTGTTGAGCGTTCGAGTTAGTGCTGCAAAGACCGATGACTGCCGCTAGCAACAGGTGTCGAATCAAACCGTGTACCTTTCTCGGGCAGTTACCGGGGGCAAGCGGCTCAGCGCATGGGGTCGGTCGTGTTGTGGCGGCGGCGATAGCAAACGTCCCGGATGTAACCGCGCCTAAGGGCGCCCGTGTTCTTGGGTGGGTTGATCGATTTGGTTGACTGCACGGGGTCCGACGGATGTCGGGTGCTTCTTAGGTGCTTAACCGCGCAGATGCATCAGACGCCTAGCCGGACTGTCCCCGCTCGCTTCGGGGCCAATGCCTGTTTGGCCTTTAGACTAATCGAGCTAGCGCGGATTCTCAACGGAAAATGTGCCGCGCACAAGGCTGTCGGGGATCTGTCGTGGCGTTTCGCGGGTCCAATGCAAACTAATTGCAAGCCGGATCGACGTTGGCCGCAGTTCCCAAGCAGGAGACCAGGGATTAGCGCTTGGGGTTTTGATCCGGTCGCGGCCGGTAGCGATCCGGTATCAAGACGGTCGGAGATAACTGGCTCGCGTCCTTTCCGGGGAAGTCCAGCGTGTAGTGCAGGCCGCGGCTTTCGCGCCGACGCTGTGCCGATTGGACGATCAGGTCCGCAACCTCGACGAGGTTACGCAGTTCCAAGAGATCGGTCTCGACGCGAAAATTGCTGTAGTTCTCGATGATCTCCTGACGCAGCAGATCAATGCGTCGCTTCGCGCGCTGTAGGCGCTTGTTGGTGCGGACGATGCCGACGTAGTCCCACATGAAGCGTCGTAGTTCCTCCCAGTTGTGAGAGATGACGACCTCTTCGTCGGGTTCCGTCACCCGGCTTGCATCCCAGGCCGGGACATCGCCGATTTGGGTCGAATCGGCAAATGCGTCTTCAATATCGGCCGCGGCGAGTTCGGCAAAAACCAGGCATTCCAGAAGTGAGTTGCTGGCCATGCGGTTGGCGCCGTGCAGGCCGGTGTAGGCGGTCTCTCCAATGGCATACAATCCGGGCAGATCGGTGCGTGCCTTAGCGTCTGTGAGCACGCCGCCGCAGGTATAGTGGGCGGCGGGAACCACTGGTATAGGCTCCTGGGTAATGTCGATGCCGAGTTCCAAGCAGCGCGCGTAGATGGTTGGGAAGTGCGAACGGATAAAATCAGATTGCCGGTGGGAAATGTCGAGCAGCACATACTTACTGCCGACGCGCTTCATCTCATGATCAATGGCTCGTGCGACGATGTCACGCGGGGCTAATTCGGCGCGCTCGTCGAAGCGCGGCATGAAGCGGTCGCCGCTCGGCAGCAACAGGCGCGCCCCTTCGCCGCGCAAAGCCTCGGTGACCAAGAAGGACTTGGCCTTAGGGTGGTAAAGGCAAGTTGGATGGAACTGGATGAACTCCATGTTCGCGACCCGGCAGCCGGCGCGCCAAGCCATTGCAATCCCGTCCCCGGTGGCCACATCAGGATTGCTAGTGTAAAGGTACACCTTGCTCGCGCCGCCGGTGGCGACGACAACAAAAGGTGCTAAGAAGCTGTCTACCTCGCTGGAACTTTCGTCAAGGATGTAGGCGCCAATGCAACGGTGGCCGCGGTCTACTTTGGCTCCGGAATTGCTCGGGCGGAATTTGCTCGAATCGATAAGGTCGACCGCCGCGTGATGTTCAAACAATTCGACGTTGCTTGAGGCGCGGATCCGACTCTCCAGCGTGTCCTCGACTGCGCGGCCGGTGGCGTCGGCGGCATGGACTACTCGCCGGTGGCTGTGACCGCCTTCTCGAGTCAGGTGATAGCCGTCGGAGTCGCGCGACTGCTCATCTCGGGTAAACTGCACGCCTTCGCGCAGTAACCAGCGGATATTGTCCGGCCCCCGCTCCACCACCAGTTGCACGGCGTCGGCGTCACACAAGTCGGCGCCCGCATTCAGCGTGTCTTGAACGTGCGACTCGATCGAGTCGGTGGCGTCCAGGACCGCCGAGATACCGCCCTGCGCATAGAGTGTGTTGCCTTCGCGTAGTTCGCGTTTGGAGATGACCGCGATAGACATGTTGGTCCGAAGGCGAAGGGCCAGGCTCAAACCGGCTGCACCGCTGCCGATGATGAGGACGTCGTGGCGATGGGTCGTACTCATTTGCTTCCCGATTTTGGCTGCGCCGTAGCTGGCTCTCTGGTGAAGTTGTGTCTATCTGAGTATGGAGCAAGGTTGCCTAACGTGCCGCGGCATTATCGGGTCCGATGCATGAGTCCGGTCAAAACATGGTCGTGCCCGAAGATAAATCTTTTCAAAGTCTGTTCAGCCCCTAGTCTTTCGTTTTGATCTTCGGCATTGTCCGCATATCCAAAGAACTGACGCGGAAGTCCGCGGCGCAACCAGCATCGCTTCGTTTGACCCGCGCATTCATTTAGGGAGGCCAATAGTCGTGGGCCGTCGTCCAGCGCGACTGCGCGGATCTAATCTCTAGCCTTTGGCTGTCGCGCTTGGCCCTTGGCGGGCGCTCAGTTGTTGTCGTCAGAAAACTTGACTCATCCGCAAGCACTTGGCGCCATGCAACCTAGCGATGCCCCCGCTTTTCGGGGTGGCGTCATCGACGGGGGACGCTGCTCGAAGTCTGATCGAGATCAACGTTGCCTGATTTTGTAACGAACTTTCTGTGCCGGGAGGCTGTCAATGCGAAAGGAACGCGTAACTCGCCCACGATTGGGGGGTAGACGTGTCTGAACGAGAGGTCGATCAAGCCCTGGTTGAGCGCGCCCAGGCTGGGGATCGTCGCGCATTCGATATGCTGGTGCTGAAATATCAGCAGCGAATTTCTAACCTGATCGGTCGCTACGTTCGCGACAGCAGCGAGGTACTCGATATAACCCAGGATGCCTTCCTGAAAGCATACCGGGCTTTGCCAGGGTTTCGCGGCGAGAGTGCGTTTTATACCTGGATCTATCGGATCGCGATCAATACGGTAAAAAATCACATGATGTCGCAAGGTAGGCGACCGCCGGGCGATGATGTCGAGGCCGAAGTCGCTGAGCAGATGGACATTGGCGCGAAACTGCGGGAGGTCGCGACACCGGAGGCCGAGTTGTTGAGCAGCGAGATCGCCGATAGCGTGCAAGCCGCTCTGGACGGATTGCCGCAAGACCTGCGGACGGCCATCATGCTGCGCGAATTCGAAGGCATGAGCTATGAGGAAATCGCGACTACAATGGATAGCCCAATTGGTACTGTTCGCTCGCGAATCTTCCGCGCCCGAGAGGCGATCGACAAGAGGCTACGGCCATTGCTCAGTTCCTGAGGTTGGCGCCCGGTCCTGAGACCAGTCCTGAGACCAGTCCTGAGACCAGTCCTGAGACCAGTCCTGAGACCAGTCCTGAGATAAGCGCTCGGAGCCAGCCGGCTGAAACAGTGATCCAGACCTACAGATCTCCCAACGTTTGAACCCCGGCTATCGGAACAGACCCGTGCGGATGCCCCGAAGCGACCTTTCCGAAATGCCGATTTCCAAACCCGATTCTCAAACATTGACCAGGGCGCGACGATGAACGAGGACGATCCCCGACAATCCCTTTCGGCATTGCTGGATGGTGAATGCAGTGGACCGCAGATGCAGCAGGCGATCGATCGATTGCTGGCAAATGGCGAGCTGCAGCAGTGTTGGGAACGTTTTCATCTGGTAAGTTTTCTGTTGCGGGGCGAGAAAATCGACTTGAACGCGCGGCTTGCAGGCAGGGGTGTGTTCGAGTCTGTCGTCGGTGACGGCCGTCCCCGCTTGGGTCGGGAGCAGGCATCGCCAGGCAGCCCAGGGCGACGATCAATCCGCTTAGGGTCGTCCATGCGCTTTCGAAGGAGATCGCCGCGCTGGCTCCGGTTCGTACCAATGACTTCCGCCCTTGCCGCAGCTTCGGCCATCCTCGCAATCTTTGTCATCCCCGCTGCAGTGGAGGTCGCGGATACGCGCGTTGCTGACGCGGGCAACATCCCCTTCATCACGTCGTCGCCTCAGCGTTGGCAGCGCGATGATCCGTTCTTGCGGGACAAACTCGATGAGTTACTGGTTAGCCATCATGAGTTGACCCCAGGGTCGGGGTTGTCCGGCTTCGTCTCCTATGTCGATTTCGTCGGTTATGAAGACAGTCCCTGATACTCGCGCATTACCGAGCAAGGGTCGACTCCAGCAGGTCTCCCGCGGGGCGCGCTGGCTATCCGCCCAGGCCCGACTCCAGATCTGGCCGTCGGCTGGTGCCCCAGTCTTGGTTGCAGTTATTTTAGCGGCATCGAGCGCGCCGGCCCCGACCTTGGCTCACGGACCTGGTGACGAAGGCAGCGCTGTTAGCGAAGCCGTAGACAGCGACACCGCGGCGGCCGTCGATCCGCAGGCTTTGCTCGACCGCATGGCCCAAGCACAGCGCCAGGTCGAGTACGAGGGGACGCTGGTCTATCTGCACGATCGTCATTTGGCCACGCTGCGAATCGCGCATCGCATCGACAACGGCGTCGCTATGGAGAGTCTGCTTGCGCTCAGTGGCCCAATTCGGGCCGTGGCTCGTAATGAGCGAGGCGTGACTTGCATGTCGGCTAACGCCCGCGCCTTTTCGATGCCGCGCGGCGAGCAGCGCAGCGCGATTCTGCGGAGCGGCCCGGTTGACTTCAAGCGCATTCGTCGGCACTACGTCATCAGCGCGTTGGGACAATCGCGCGTAGCTGGTCGCGACACCGACGTCGTCGGCATCGCGCCGCGGGATGATTACCGCTACGGCTACCGTTATTTTATTGATCGTAAGACCGGGCTTCCGCTCAAAATCGACCTGCTCGACGACGCCGAGCAACCTATAGAGCAGGTGATGTTCACCAACGTTGAAATCTTCCCAGCCGACCCCGGACTCGCGCGGTTATCGTCTGCGCCGGTCGATGGCATTCCGGTTAACGACGATCAGGCCTTGATCGCGCCGCGTTCCGACTGGACACTGGCTGCCATGCCCCCGGGATTTGAGATTGTCGCGAGCCGTCGCAATCAGACGATGGAGCATTTTTTGATTGGCGACGGTATTGCATCCGTCTCCGTCTACATCGAGCCGAGTGTCGGTGGGCTCGTCGGTGCCACCCGCATGGGCGCGATCGCGGCAATCGGTGGTCGCATCGACGGTCACCATGCGACCGTGGTCGGTGAGGTGCCCGAGCACACCGCACGCATGCTGCTCAATGGCGTGACGCCGCCGCGGACTGCGGCTGCCGAGCCATGACACTTATTAGTTACCTGATCATCAATCCGGCCCTGATTGCCGGGCATTCTGAACGGAGAGAGCCGCGTTGATCGAAGAAAGTGCCGTCATCGTTGTCCGCGACGGCGAGTTTGCCGATGTTCAGGCGCAGCGCCGTGGCGCCTGCGGCGGCTGTGGGGCAAGAGCGGCTTGTGGAACATCGCTGCTTGATCGATTCCTGGGGCGGCGGCCGCTGCGTCTGCGAGTCGTCAATGTGATCGACGCGGCCGTCGGTGATCAAGTGGTCATTGGTGTTCCGGAGGCCGCGCTGCTGCGGGCCGCGGTTTCGGCTTACCTAGTCCCGGTAACTGGACTCATCCTCGGTGCGATCCTGGGGCAAGAGATCGCGAGCTTCTCCACGTCCTTGTCATCGGATTTGCCCAGCATTATCGGTGGCTTGATGGGTTTCGGGCTGGCCTTGCTGTGGCTCCGCGGTTACAGCGCGAGGATTGGGACCAATCCGCGCTACCGCGCGGTGCTGTTGAGACGAGAGTCGGGGGCGGCCGTAGAGGTCGGGTTTAGCTGATGCTACAGGCCGGTTTTAGTTGGCAGCCGACGTTCTTAGGCGGCAACCGACTGATAATCGATTCGTCCGGGCGCAGGTCTGCTATCTTTAGGCGCTGAGCTTTCCGCCGATGCGCGCCGCGCGTCGCCCCGGCGGCCGAGTCGCCAAACCTGTTCCTGCTTCCGTCACTGCTTTCGATCCCGGTTCTTTATGCGTAGTTTGCTCGCCTCGCTGCTCGCCTTGTTGTTCTTTTGCCAGGGGGTCTGGGTCGCGTCATTCGCGGTCGCTGAGGGCTCGCCAGCGGCGTTGTTGTCCCGGCGTGGCACTGCATTGCCGGATTTTACCTCGCTGGTTGAAGCCAATGGGCCCGTGGTCGTTAACATCAGCACCAAACAGAGCATCACCTTGGGGCCGCAGGATTTTGGCGCCGAAGAAGGTCTACCTGAAGACAGTCCGCTTTATGACTTCTTTCAACGCTTTTTCGGCGACGAAGGACAAATGCCCGAAGAGATCGACCCGGGCCGCTCGCTCGGTTCCGGATTCATCGTCTCGGCGGATGGTTACGTCCTGACCAACTCCCACGTCGTTGAGGCCGCTGACGAGATCATCGTGCGCACCAGTGATCGACGCGAGTTTGTTGCGCGGATCATCGGCGCGGACGAGCGCAGCGATATTGCCCTATTGAAGATCGACGGTGATGATTTGCCAATCGCCCATATCGGCTCCGCGGTCGACCTCAAGGTGGGCGAGTGGGTTCTCGCGATCGGTTCGCCCTTCGGGTTCGAGCACTCGGCAACGGCCGGCATCGTCAGTGCGAAAGGTCGCAGTCTGCCAACGGAAAATTACGTGCCCTTTATCCAGACCGATGTTGCCATCAATCCAGGCAACTCCGGCGGCCCGTTGTTCAATCTCGACGGCGAGGTCATCGGCGTCAATTCTCAGATTTACAGCCGCACCGGGGGCTTTATGGGGCTATCGTTCGCGATTCCCATTGAGGTCGCGATGGATGTGGTCGATCAACTCAAGGAGAAGGGGCGCGTCAGTCGCGGCTGGCTGGGCGTGCTGATCCAGGACGTGACTCGGGAATTGGCCGAGACCTTCGGCATGCGTCATCCGCGTGGCGCGCTGGTGGCGCAAGTGCTGCCCGGCAGCCCAGCGGAAGTTGCGGGGCTGCGCGCCGGGGACATCGTTATCAGTTTCAACGACAAGGACATTGCGACCTCCAGCAATCTGCCGCCGCTGGTCGGTGTGACCAAGGCTGGCAGCGAGGTGAAGCTCCAGGTGTTGCGCTCGGGCGAGATGATCGATGTCCCTGTGTTGTTGGCGGAACTGCCCGAGGACGGCGATCTCCTCGTCGAGCCGGGCCTAGGAGAGTTGCCCACGGTCAATCGTCTTGGCTTGGTCGTCAAGGATATCAGCGCCGAGGAGCGCGAGATGCTCGGCATCGCCGATGGCGGTGTGTTGGTGGATACTGTTGAAGAGGGGCCAGCCCAGCAAGGGGGAATCCGTGCCGGCGACATCATCATCAACTTCAACAACCAACCGGTCTCCGACATGGAAGGTTTCGGCACATTGCTCGACGAGATCAAGGGCGGACAATCCGTTGCCATGTTGGTGCAGCGCGGAGACGGGCGTATGTTCTATCCAATCCGAATTCCCACGGAGTAGCCGCCCGGCGTTTCTGTTAAATTGGCCTGTTAACGCGAAACAAGCGCGCCCTGTTTCCGGGTAGCGCCGCACCATGAAACTCAGCCGCAACGGCGCCGGCCGGTCATAGCGACCCATCGTTGCTCGCGTGCCGCGTGCTGGCAGGCCGGCACCCGCACCTATTCGCATTCAATCTTGCTCAGTATAGATAGGACCAGCATCCACTGATGGCGGACCTCAAGCATATTCGTAATTTCTCAATCATTGCCCACATTGATCACGGCAAGTCGACCATCGCCGATCGCTTCATACAGCACTGCGGCTCACTGACCGAACGTGAAATGTCGGCGCAGGTGCTTGACTCCATGGACCTCGAACGCGAGCGTGGCATCACCATCAAGGCCCAGAGCGTCACGCTGGACTATCCGGCCAAGGATGGAGAACTCTACGAGCTCAACTTCATCGATACGCCGGGGCACGTGGATTTTTCCTACGAGGTATCGCGTTCGCTGGCCGCCTGCGAGGGCGCGCTGTTGGTGGTGGACGCGGCCCAGGGGGTCGAGGCGCAGAGCGTGGCCAATTGTTACACCGCCATTGATCTCGGGCTGGAGGTGCTGCCGGTGCTGAACAAGATCGATCTGCCCTCGGCCGAGCCGGAGCGGGTGATGCGCGAGATCGAAGAGATTATCGGTTTGGACGCCGAGGATGCCTTACACGTCAGCGCCAAGACCGGCGAGGGCATCCCAGAACTCATTGAGATGCTGGTCGCGAGGGTGCCGCCGCCGCGCGGTGAAATCGATGCGCCCCTACAGGCCCTGATCATCGATTCTTGGTTCGATTCCTATGTCGGCGTCGTCTCATTGATCCGCGTTATGCACGGTACTCTGAAAAAGCGCGATAAGATCAAGGTCATGTCCACGGGGCGCGTGCACCAGGCGGACAGCATCGGAGTCTTTACACCCAAGAAGACCGAGCGAGCCATGCTCGGCCCGGGGGAGGTGGGCTTTTTGGTGGCAGGCATCAAGGAGATCGACGGAGCTCCGGTCGGCGACACCGTGACCGGCGCCGATCGTCCCGCCGACAAGCGCCTACCGGGGTTTCGAGAGGTTCAACCTCGGGTCTTCGCCGGTCTGTATCCGGTGTCGTCTGATGACTACGAAGACCTGCGCGACGCCTTGCGTAAGCTTAGGCTCAACGATTCCGCGCTGTTCTACGAGCCGGAGACCTCCCAGGCGCTCGGCTTCGGCTTCCGTTGTGGTTTCCTCGGCCTGCTGCACATGGACATTATCCAGGAGCGTCTGGAACGAGAATACGACCTCGACCTGATCACGACCGCGCCAACGGTCATCTACGAGGTGGTACAGGTCGACGGCGAGATCATCAAGGTCGATAACCCAGCTAATCTGCCGGAGTTGGGCAAGATCCGCGAGATCCGCGAGCCAATCATTGAGGCGCATATCCTAGTACCGCAGGATCTCCTCGGCGCTGTCATCACCCTGTGCATCGAGAAGCGCGGCGTGCAAAAGCAGATACAGTACCTAGGCGGCCAGGTGCAAGTGGCCTATGAGTTGCCGCTGAACGAGGTGGTGCTGGATTTCTTCGATAGGCTCAAGTCCGGGAGCCGCGGCTATGCGTCGTTCGAGTACGAATTCAAACGCTTTCAGGTCGGAGACCTGGTCAAGTTGGACATCTTGATTAATGGCGATCGGGTCGACGCGCTGTCGTTGATCGTGCATCGCAACAAGTCCCAGCAGCAAGGCCGCGAGTTGACCGAGCGGATGAAGGAACTGATCCCTCGGCAGATGTACGAGGTTGCGATCCAAGCCGCCATCGGCGCCAAGGTCATTGCTCGAACCACGGTCAAGCCGCTGCGCAAGAACGTCACCGCCAAGTGCTATGGCGGTGATGTCACGCGCAAGCGCAAGCTGCTTGAGAAACAAAAAGCGGGCAAGAAGCGCATGAAGCAGGTCGGCAGGGTGGAAATACCGCAGGAGGCATTCCTTGCGGTCTTGCAAGCAGGCAAAGATAATTAGGCCTTGAGATACTTAAAGGATATACCTAAGCCCTGATTGGCATAGCAAGGCTTTCCGTCGCGTGACCCCGTATAACAATCCTAAATTTCGACATTAGATCAAATTCGACATTAGATCATGAGTTTTGACTTTCCGACCTTTCTCGTCGCTGCCACTGCACTTACCGGCGGCATCTGGCTGGTGGATGCCTTGCTGTTCGCTCCCAAGCGTCGACGTTTGTCCGAGCAGGCGGTCACGGGTGTAGCAGCGGTGGACGGTGGCGGCAGCGCCCCGTCCGGCTACAAGGAGCCGGTGCTGGTCGAGTACGCGCGCTCGTTTTTTCCAGTGATCTTGGTCGTGCTGTTGTTACGCTCGTTCATTGTCGAGCCGTTTCGCATCCCGTCCGGGTCGATGATGCCGACGTTGCTGGTTGGCGACTTCATTCTTGTCAATAAGTTCTCCTACGGGCTGCGCTGGCCGGTGTTGAACTCCAAGTTTCTTTCGTTGGGTGAGCCGCGGCGCGGCGACGTGGTGGTCTTCCGTTTCCCGGAGAACGAGTCTGTCGACTATATTAAGCGGGTGGTAGGAGTTCCCGGCGATCAGATTTACTATCGCGACAAGACGGTCTACGTCAACGGCGTACCTATGCACCAAGTGCAGTTGCCTCCGTATGTCGGTGAGGGTGCCGGCAAGGGGCATACCGGCGCGCAACGCGCGATCGAGGACCTTAGCGGCGTCGAGCACGACATCCTTATCAACCCCCGCGCCCGAGACCTTCCCGGCGGCTGCACTGTGCTGGCATCGGGGCCGGTGACCGTGCCGGATGGGGCCTATTTTGTCATGGGAGACAATCGCGACAACAGCAACGATGGTCGCTGCTGGGGCTTCGTTCCCGAGGAAAATTTGGTCGGCAAGGCCTTTGCGATCTGGATGAATTGGGATGGTCAACGCGACGCATTCCCAATCGCGTTCAACCGTCTTGGCAACCTGATTCGCTAGGCCCGTTAGAGGCAGGCCTATGGACCGCAGGATAGACAGACATGCAATTTCGACTGAATCCCCAACGTGGTGCCAGCCTGGGTATTGTCTTGATCGTCATCGTACTGGTGGTGTTCTTCGGCAACCTCGCCGTCAACATGGTGCCCGTGTACATGAACTTCATGCAGGTGAAATCGAGTATGGCCGCCGTGCATGCCAAGCAAGACGTGATCGCTGGCGGCCCCAGGAAGATTGCTGGCGCGATTTCATCCCAGCTCTATATCAACAATGTGCGCTCGGTCTCCTCCGATAGCTTCGACTTTGAAAAGACTAATCAGGGCTGGGTGGTGACGGTGAACTATGATGTTCAGAAACCCATTTTCGGCAACGTCGACGTCATCATGCACTTTGATCACAGCGAGACCTATCTAAAGCCGTGAACGCAGATCCTCGCCAACTGACGGCGACGCTGCTGGATAATGCGCCGTTGCGCGAAGACTTGCTCGACCAAGCGCTGACGCATCGCAGTGCCGGCCCGGTCAACAATGAGCGCCTTGAGTTTCTCGGGGACGCGATGCTGGGGCTGGTCATCGCGGAGGTCCTCTGGCAGCGTTTTCCCGATGCCGACGAAGGGGAGTTGAGCCGCCGGCGCGCGTCTTTGGTTAAAAAGGAGAGCCTTGCGCGTGTCGCTCGCGAACTGCGTCTTGGCGATTATCTGCAGCTCGGCTCGGGCGAGGTGCGCACCGGCGGCCACACCCGCGACTCTATTCTGGCGGATGCGCTGGAAGCCGTGATCGGCGCCGTTTACGTCGATAAGGGCTTTGCCGAGGCCCGAGGCATGTTGCTGCGACTCTTCAGCAAACCACTCGACAAGGTTGCCGGACAACAGGCACTGAAAGACCCAAAGACGCAATTGCAGGAGATGCTGCAATCCATGCGCCGCCCATTGCCCGAGTATGAGGTTGTTGATGTCAGTGGTGAGCAGCACGCGCAGCGATTCGCGGTGTGCTGTCGGCTAAGGCACGAGGAGCGTACCACGCGGGGCGCGGGCAGCAGCCGCCGTCGCGCCGAACAGGATGCCGCCGAGCGGATGCTGGCAGAGTTGAGCAACAAGCCTCATGGGTGAGGTTCGTGACCCCTTGCCCAGCGGGAAGATGCGCTCGTCGGTGCGAGGTAACCGCTGCGGTACCGTCGTCATCGTTGGAAGGCCAAACGTCGGCAAGTCGACGCTGCTGAACCGCTTGGTCGGGCAGAAACTCGCGATTACCTCACACAAGGCACAGACCACGCGACACTCGATCCTTGGCGTCAAGACCACAGACCAGGGGCAAATCTTATTCGTCGATACCCCTGGGATGCACGAACGGGGCGGTAGTGCACTCAATCGCTATCTCAATCGTACTGCGCGGGCCGCAGTTGCTGACGTCGATTTGATTTTGCTGCTGGTCGAGGCCTTAGTTTTTACCCGCGAGGACGAATTGGCACTGCGCGTCGTCGCGGAGGCTGCGGCCCAGGCCCAAAACCAGATTGAGACCCAAGCCCAGACCCCATCTGGCACCGGATCGAAAACGGGGCCGCAGGTCATCGCCGTGGTCAATAAGGTCGATCGGGTGCGGGACAAGACGGCGCTGCTGCCCTATCTGCAACAATTGTCCGAGCGATATGACTTCGACACCTTGGTCCCGGTGTCGGCCAAGAGCGGCGATCAGGTCGACGCGCTGGAACAAGCCATTCTGACCCGATTACCCAAGGGTGAGAATCTGTTCCCAGCCGATCAACTCACGGATCGATCCGAGCGCTTCTTTGCCGCTGAGCTATTGCGAGAACAGCTAACCCGGCGCTACGCGCAGGAACTGCCTTACCGGACCACGGTCGAGATCGAGCGCTTCGAGGATCAAAGCGGTCGCTATCTGATCCACGCACTGATCTGGGTCGAGCGTCCGAGCCAGAAGGGCATCATCATCGGGCATCGCGGAGAGGCCCTGAAGGCCGCCGCGATTCAGGCCCGCCAGGAGATGCAACGACTGTTCGACTGTCCGGTGCACCTGGAGGTCTGGGTCAAGGTCAAGGATAGTTGGAGCAGCGACGAGGCGGCCCTGGCGAGCCTCGGTTACACGGATGGGTAATGCCGCGGTGCCTCAGGCCGACGAAAACCCGGTGCTGCGATGGTCGACCTGTGGGTGTCTACAGGTGGGCCAAACGTCGATGGCCGAGGGGCCGAAGATCGCTTCATTAGAACAATCGCGCATCTTTGGCCCCGGGCCCTTGGCGCTCTGAAGCAATCTAGAGCATCGTCTGTGATGACCTCCGACACCCGTGACCGCTTACAGCAGGCGTTCGTGCTGCATCGGCGCGACTATTCCGACACCAGTCTGCTGCTGGAAGTACTCACGGCCGCTCATGGACGACTGCCGCTGGTAGCCAAGGGTGCGAAGCGTCCACGGGCCCCCGGTGCCGCCTTGCTCCAGCCCTTCACGCCGGTATTTTTGGCCTGGAGCGGGCGCGGCGAGGTACGCACTTTGCGCCGCGTCGAGCCGGCCGGCCGGCCGGTGGCGTTGAGCGGCGATGCACTGTACTGCGGCTTCTATGTCAATGAACTGCTGATGCGGCTGCTTGGCCGTCAGGACCCACATGAGGTGCTGTTCGTATTCTATCAGGCGGTACTCGAAGAACTCGCCGCGGGCACAGATCTCGGCAGTGCTCTGCGACGCTTCGAACTGCGCATGCTGGCGGAACTCGGCTATCAGGCCGTGCTTGACCGTGAGGCCAATGGCCTGGCCCCGGTGCGCCCGGACCGCATCTATGTCTACAGTGGTGAACAGGGGTTGGTTCCCTCGGTCGCGAGCGGTTCCGATGGGGCCATCAGCGGAGAGACTCTGCGGCGGTTGGTTGCCGGCGAGCCTTTGCGCGGGCAGCATGCCCGCGAGGCGCGCACCTTGACGCGACGGTTGTTGGCGCCTCATCTGGGCGAGCGGCCGTTGCGGAGTCGCGCGCTATTCAAGGCACGACGCGCTACTGGGACCACAAGGGCCGAGCTAGTCGCCGAGCCGGCTGACGTCTACAGCGTGGCTCCCCCTAGTCCCTAACCCAGCAAGTTGTGAACAAAATCAGCGCGGATAGGAATATGAACAATATCAACTCGGCGCCGATCCTGCTCGGCGTCAACATCGACCATGTCGCCACTCTGCGCCAGGCCCGCGGCACCCGCTATCCGGAGCCTATCCAGGCCGCATTGATGGCGGAACAGGCCGGCGCCGACGCCATCACGCTGCACTTGCGCGAGGATCGACGCCATATCCAGGACCGCGACGTCGAGATGCTGAGCGGCATTCTGCAGACAAGGATGAACCTGGAAATGGCGACAACTCCTGAGATGGGTCGGATTGCCGCCGAGATTCGGCCGGCGGACTGTTGCCTGGTGCCGGAGCGGCGGGAAGAACTCACGACCGAGGGCGGCCTGGATGTGGTCGGGCATCAAGCGCAACTGAGCGAGTTTTGCGCCATGCTCGCGGAGGTCGGGGTTCGCGTTTCGTTGTTCATCAATGCCGATCCCGCACAGCTTGACGCGGCTGCTGAGGTCGGTGCGCCGGTGATTGAGATCCATACCGGTCACTTTGCCGATGCCAAGACGCCAGCGGCCCGTGCCGCCGAGCTTGCCCGCATCGCGCGGGCGGTCTCGCAGGGACGCAACCTCGGTTTACAAGTCAATGCCGGCCACGGCCTCGAGTACCACAACGTTGCCGCGATCGCAGCGCTAGCTGGCATCAGCGAACTCAACATCGGCCACGCGATCATCGCCCGGGCGCTGTTCTGCGGACTTGGAGATGCAGTGCGTGAAATGAAGGCGATCATGCGTCGTGCGTCCGCTGGCGCCGCATGAAAGCCCCTGGGGCGAGATCACTTGCCTACCCGTCTTCGACAACAAGCGGTTCATCCACAGGCAAAGCTGTCGGGTTGCGACCGGTCTGCGGGTTTTCCCCGTTAGACAGGGCACAATTGCCAATTTTCTGCTGCCAGTCTTTGGCGCGACAATGACGCCGTAGTTTATCCAAATTCAGATCCAACCTGAATCAGATTAGACGAACATTCTGGGTTCCTATATGCCGCCGTCGCGGTCGTCGAGTCGCTCGACCGCGAGGCCGGGCGGGTGTTGGACGGTGCGGCCCGCCATGGCTACTCGGGGCTGCTGACTGCTGACCATGGCAACACTGATCATTTTGACATTCGACCATGAGGTGGCGCTGTGGATATCCACAAGCTTGTTTTGTTTCTGGCATTGTCAGTCGGCGCTGGCGCTCTGATTTTCAACGCCGTCAGTATCGTCAATGGTGATGGCGGCCTAGCCGGGTTGTCGTCAGCCGCGGACAAGCAACAGTTGGCGCAACGCCTGTTTTGAGATGCCGAGTCAAACCCTGACCGTTGTCTTTGCCATTGAGCGGGGCAACCCAGAGCCGCTGACTCGGCACCGGACCAAGGCCGCGGTTCCGCACGCTGGCAAATACCGGGTCATCGACTTCACGCTTGCCAACTGTCTGCACTCAGGGTTGCGTCAGATTTTGGTGTTGAGCCAGTACAAGTCCCATTCGCTGCAGAAGCACCTGCGCGACGCCTGGTCGCTGTTTAACCCGGAACTCGGCGAGTTCATTACACCAGTGCCGCCGCAGATGCGCCACGGCAGCGGCTGGTATCGCGGCGTGCTCGATGCACTGCGGCAAAATCGTTATTTGCTTGAGCGCAGTCGCTCTGAGCAGGTGCTGTTATTGGACGGTGGTGTCGTCTACCGCATGGACTATGCGGAGTTAATCCGTTTTCATCGCGAGCAAGGCGCTGCGGTAACCTGTGCGTTACGCTACGTGGCCACGCCGGCTGCTGAGGCCACCACAGGCATCCGCTGCGACGAGGCCGACCGCATCCTTGAGGTTGATCCAGTTGCGCCCGTTGCACTGGCGCCAAGAGCGGGTCTGGAGATCACGGCGGGCTCGGAGCAAGCACCGACGCAAGGGCAGGGCGCTGGCCTCGATGTGCCGATGGGTGTGTATTTGATCGACAAGTCGGTTCTGCTGGCGGAACTCGACCGACTCGCGGTCGCCGAAGCGGATGCCGCGACCGGCGAGGTCGAATCGCCCGCCACCTTGGCCGCTGACCTTGCCGGCTATCTGCTGCCGAGTCTGCTCAATGCTTACCCGGCCTACGCCTACCGGTTTGGCGGCGAGCGTGGCCGCGTGACGCCCGATCAGTATTGGAGCGATCTAAACTCCATTGACGCCTATTTTCACGCCAACATGGTATTGCTGGAATCCGATCCGCCTTTGGACCTGTACCAGCCGGACTGGAATATCCTCACCTACCAGGGCCAATTCCCGCCAGCACGCACCGTGCCTGGCCCGGTGTCCGGGACCGAGGGCATCTTCGTCAACTCCATGCTTGCGGCTGGGACCGTGATCCGTGGCGGCGGGGTCAGCCACTCGGTCTTATTTCCGCAGGTGCAGGTAGACGATGGCGCCATCGTCGACGAGGCCATCTTGTTCGAAGGGGTTCGAGTCGGTGCCGGCGCGCAGATCCGCCGCTGCATCTGTGAGAAAGACGTTGTGATTCCACCGAATGCCCGCATCGGCTTCGACCGTCGCGAGGACGAAGAGCGCTTCGGCGTATCGCCGCAAGGGATCGTCGTCGTCGTAAAGGGACAAGCCTTCTGAGCCTAGACCAGACGGCTCAGACCGCAACCTACCGCGGCCTCTATTCACGCCTGTTCGCGACCTACGGCCACCAAGGCTGGTGGCACGCCGATACCCCGTTCGAGGTCATGCTCGGCGCCGTGTTGACCCAAAACACCGCCTGGACCAACGTCGAACGGGCGCTGGAGCAGCTCTCCGCCCAAGTCCCGCTTGCCCCCGAGGCCCTGCTGGCGCTGCCCGAGGCCGAACTCGCCGCGTTGATTCGCCCTGTCGGCTACTTCACTCTACTCAGGTGACTTCAGATAGCGCACCTGAGTCAACAAGCAGCGCCAAATTGGACACCCGCATCGACCATAGCGACAAGGTGCGCGAGGGTGGCAATCGAGAAGCGCTTCTGGTTTCCCCGGCGCTCGTGGGGAGTCGCTCCGGCGCCGTCCGCGTCAACGCACGACCGGTGGGTCGATCAACGCAAGCCAGCGCTCGAATAGGCCCTGGTTGGCGGCGGCGATGGCGGTACGTTTGTCTAGCCCAACGCCAGCCAGTGGTCGATCGCCGTTCGGCGCGAACAGGGTCGAGATGACACCGGCCTCGTCGGCGATCAGGCGCCCGGCGGCGTAGTCCCAGAGCTTCTGCCCGCCGTGCAGGTAGAGCTGAAAGCGCCCGGCGGCGAGCCAGCACCAGTCCAGCGCGACCGAGCCCAGGTTGCGCTGGGAGCGGAATGAGTCGGCGCTGAACAGCCTGGCGATGCGCTCCGGCGGTAAGCGTTTGAAGTCGACCATGGCGAGACAGTCCGCGAGCATCTCGCCCGGTGCGAAGGGCCTGATGGGCTCGCCATTGAGGAAGGCGCCACAGCCTCGGGCGGCGGTAAAACACTCGTCGCGCACCGGGTCCAGGATCAGCGCCATCTCGGCGTTGCCGCCGCGCATCAGCGCCAGCGAGATCGAGAATCCTGGAAATCCGCAGGCGAAATTGCTGGTGCCATCCAATGGGTCAAGACACCAGAAGGTGCTGCTGCCGTCGCCGACCAGGCGTTGCTGCTGTTCGGTGGACATCTCCTCGCCCAGCATCGGGATGTCTGGATAGCCTTCCCGGCAGGCCGCCAGTAGGCGTCGTTGTGCCGCAAGGTCGGCCTCGGTGACCAAGCTGCCGTCGGCCTTGGCCGAGGCGCTGGTGTGGCCGAATCGCGGCAGGATTTCATCGCGGGCCACGTCTCGCAGCAGACTGGCCAATATATCGAGATCGGTATCATCGGGGTTAGCGTTCATGGGGCATACTCTTGGTAGACGGCGAGTGAGAAGACGGGACGTGGCGAACTGCTAGCGAGATCGGTGGATGTGCCTCATTTAGGAACGACTCACAAACAAGTGGAACAATGCACTCCAGAAGTGCCGTTGGCGTCATCGTCGTTGTCGTAATCGGGTGTACCCCGACTGAGCGCTGCGACGCGCGATCTTGCTGAAGGATCGCTCTAACCTGCGGACAAAGATCAACCGAAGCCATGACAATTCTGCGACGCGCTTTTCTCCTGGCCGCGCTGGCGGCGACGACCGCCTTGCTGGCCGCGGCCGATACGCTAGGCGACCGGCGCGCCGCCTTTGTCGCCGCCGAGCAGGCATTGGCCGCGGCCGACCGCGAGACCTTTGAGCGACTCGCGGCCCGCCTTAGGGATTATCCGCTGCATCCCTACTTGCACCTCGCCGACCTGATGGGGCGGCTCGACAGCGCCTCCGAGCAGGAAGTGTTGGTGTTCTTGGCGCGCTACCGCGGCACCGCCCCCGGAGAGCGCCTGCGCCTGAACTGGCTCAAGCTTCTGGCCCGGGAGGGCCGCTGGCAGTCGTACGTCGACGCCTATGTCGACAATGGCTCCGAGACGCGCGCTTGTCTATATCGCCGGGGCCTGATCGCTACCGGACGCACGGACGCCGCCTTCGACGGTCTTGATGCACTGTATCTGACCGGGTCATCGCTGCCGGATGCCTGTGATCCACTGTTCGCGGCCTGGGCGCGGTCCGGCCGGTTAAGCGCGGACTTGGTTTGGCAGCGTGTCGATCTGGCGCTTGCACGCGGCAACAGCGGCGTGGCGCGTTTCCAATCGCGCTATCTGCCCGCCGCCCAACGGCCTTGGCTGGAGCAGCTGCTGCTGATCCATGCACGGCCGCGGCAACTGCTCAATGCGGCGCTGCCCGATGACCCGCGACGGCGGGTCGCTGCCGTTGTGCACGGCATTGCGGAACTGGCGCGCCGAGACCCGCGGGCCGCGGCCGATCTTCAGCGTCGATTGCAGCAGCGGCTGTCACTGCCCGAGCTGGCTCGGGATCGTATCAATGTGGCGATTGGAAGGGCCTTGGCCAAGCAGCGGGAGGGCACCGCGCTGGTCTATCTGCGTCGCATCCAGCCGCGCGAAGACAATGTCGAGATCCAGTACCAACGGCTGCGGGCGGCGTTGCGTCTGAGCGCCTGGGCGGACCTTGTGCACTGGGTCGGCCTGATGCCCGCGAGCGCGGACGATGACGGCGAATGGCATTATTGGCTCGCCCGCGGCTTGGCTCAACGCGGCGATATGGCAGGCGCGGCGCACGCCTTTGCCGATGCCGCGGGCGCCCGCAGCCTATGGGGCTTTCGCGCCGCCGAACTGCTCGGCAGGCCGCCAGCGCTGGCGCATCTGCCCGCGCCGGTGGACGCCGATCAGCTCGCTGTGCTGCTCGCCTCGGACACCACGGCACGTATCCCTGAGTTGCAGGCGCTGGGTCGCACTGTTGACGTCAGCCGCGAGTGGCGTGAACTGACCCGGGCGATGACGCCGCCAGAGTTGATCACCGCGGCGGCGCTGGGTGCGCGTCTCGGGCTCGTGACCGAGTCCATCTTTACGCTGGCCCGCGGCGAGTATTGGGACGATCTGGACCTGCGCTTTCCGCTGCCCTATCGCGATCTGATCCTATCTGCCGCGGCCGCCCAAGGGCTGTCGGCGGACTGGGTCTATGCCGTCATTCGCCAAGAAAGTGCCTTTGATGCCGATATCGCGTCCCACGCCGGCGCCGTCGGCCTGATGCAGTTGATGCCCGCCACCGCGGCCGAGATGGCACGTGATGCCGGCCTGGATGCGCCGTCGAAGCTGGCGCTGACCGAGCCCCGGCTGAATCTGCTGCTTGGTAGTCGCTATCTCGCGGCGATGCGTCGGCGCTTCGGCGGCAACACCCTGTTGGCCACCGCCGCCTACAATGCCGGCCCCGGTGCCGTTCGTCGCTGGTTGCCCGCACGGCCGATGGCCGCGGACCTGTGGATGTCTGAGATTCCCTATCCTGAGACGCGCGACTATGTGCGCCGTGTGCTGACCTATCGTGTCATCTATGCGCAGAAGCTGGGCCGTGACGGTTTTCGCATCGGTGGCTTGCTGCGTCCGGTGGCTCAATAGCGGCTGATCTGGAGCCTGCTCGGACATCTGCATCGGTCGCTGGATCGGCACTGGCGGCGGCAGGCGCGCAACAACAGACTGACGATACCGGAGCCGTCCGAGCCATCGCCGTCGATTGAGGTGCCTATTGCGGCTGTGCTGTTCCCAATGTGGCGTTCCCAATGTGCGGTTTGTCGTGCGCTTGCTTGCGTATTGCCGCAGAGATTTGCTCGTCGATGATTACCTCAAAGTAATGTCTGTGCTCCGGCGCGATGTCGCCGATTTCGCGACCATCCCACTCGCGCACCGGCGCGCAGCGCACGGCGATCCGTTGGTCGCGACCGAGCGCGTCGTCGAAGCTGCCATAAAAATATAGCCCGTCGGTATCGCCCGGCACGGACAGACGCGCCTGGCGCATGGTGATCTCGCGTTGCAATTGGAAGAATGCCGCCTGCTCCAGACGGATGCCGTTGACGTTGAAAGCCAGCAAGGGCTCGTCGGCGAATGGGAGAGTCGAGGTTCTGACATCATGCAGCACCACCAGGTGCTGCCCCTGTCCAGGCGGCGTGACGCCGGCCGCGCGTAAGACCGAGGCGCAACTGGACAGCCGGTCGGCGGTGTTGATCGCCGTCGAGATCATAATGCGTCGGCCTTCATCGTAGAGAAAATTCGGTTCCCGCGGCGAGAACGCGATCCCGAGCCCTAGCTCCAGTTCCGGCAAAGCATGTCGACGGTTTAGCGCATTGCGCAGTGCGACCGTTTGCAGCACCTTGCGCGCCAGCGTGCAGGCGCGGGCCACCGGACGTTCGCCGCAGGCCCCGCCGGATTCGCTCTCGTACTCGTAGAGCGCCATGATCACGGCGTCGCCTTCGACGAACAGCTTCTCCGCGCCGAACGCGGGCAATAGTTTGTTCACCGGGGCGAACAGGTTCAGGCTGAAGTGTGATGCCGGGTTCAGCCCAAGGGCGACAAGTGCGTCCGTGATTCGGGTGGAGCCGCGGATATCGGCCTTGACCACGGCATGGGCGCGGATGCGCCGTTGTAGCGGTGCCCGCTCCTTGCGGTCCACGAACTCATACAAGGTGGCATTGCCGCGGGACAGATTGACCTCGTCGTCGTTCTCCAGCAGGCGCAGCCGGTCCATGGCCTCGTAGGTCTTGAAGGCGAGCTTGAGATCGCGGCGCAGGACGACGAAATCACTCAGAAATCGATCCAGATACGGGGCTCGATCCGCCGGTCCCATGCGCCGCAGCCTATCCTGAAGCTGATCCAGCGCGCGCGTGCCGGCGGCTACATCGAGCCTGGGCTTTTTCCCGGTGTCGAGCCCAGTGTATAGCCCAGTGTGGAGCCTATCGTCGAGCGCGCCGAGTTGCTGCCTGAGTTGCCGTCGCGAGAGCCCTCCCGCACAATAGGCTACCAGTACCGACAGCGGCAATGCGGCGCTCAGCCGGGCACGCAGCGTCGGCAGCCAATAGCAAAGTACGATGCGCTCGGCAATGCCGGCCTGCTCCAGGCGTCGGTGCAGCCGTGCCCGCGTGGCGAGGCGGAAGCTGCGCCACCGCGGTGATGCCCACTGCGACGGCCAAAGCATTGGCGAGCTGTCGCTGTCGCCGTCGGCGGACTCTGGCAAGTGCAAAAAGCGTTGCAAATTGGCCGGCTCGTCGAGCCAGGAGACTTGGCCGCTGCGATATTCCTCCTCGGACAAAACGCCGCTCAACAGCAGTTCGGTGGCCAGGTAGCCGCGCAGCGAACCCTGATTGCGCCGCTCCCGAACGCGCTTCGGCAGATCCTGCGGCCTGACATGACAGCGTGGTTCGCGTCGGCAGAAGTCCGGCAGATAGGCGCCAAATATCGTCATCAGGGTCTTGTTGGCCAATTGCAGCCAAGGCTTGTCATCGAGCTCACTCAGACTCGCCACCGGATAATCGGCGGACAGCGCTTGCGCGTCGTAGGGGTCCGGAACCGTGAGCACCGGATTGAAAAACGCCTGTAGTGGAAAGGGCCATGCCTCGGTGCTGATTGAGCTGCGCAGTTTGCTCAGCGGGCCGGACTCGAGCTTTCGGATTTGACGGAATAGGAGCTTGAGCACGCGGCGGTTAATTGCGGGGCCCTGGCATTTGAGCCGCGGCAATTGGTCATGAGGGTCCAGATACCGCAGGCTACTCGCCAGGGTCGACTCCGGGCCGATCCCCTGATACTGTTCCTCAAGGGTGCGAATTTCCCGTGCGGGGAGTTCAAGCATCCAGCGCAGCAACGCCAGTTGCAGCAGCGCCAGCCGGTCGGCGGACAGCGCGGAGCGATCACGCTCAAGTGTCGACTCGAACAGCCGAAGATAGTGGCGTCGGAAGCGTTCTAGATCCGCTGCGCTGACCAATTGCACCGGCGCCTGATGCAAGGAGGCGGCCAGATCCTCGGCGATCAGGTTATGCACCGTCTGCACGGCCAGTTCGCGAAAGCTCGGGCTCAGGTACAGGTCGACATGAACATTGTCGATGCCCGCGCCGAAGCTGCTCGGATCGAAGGCCCAAGCGGGCGGTTCCCGCATTGGCTGGCGGAAGTCGAACAGCTCTGGACGCCAAACGCTCAATGGGTCTCCAAAATCAAGGTCTAAGTTCGCGATTCACAAGCGGTCATCATTGTGGCCCTTTTGTGGCCATTTTGGCATCCTTGTGTGGTGCCTTGTGACCCTTCCGCGCCCCCTTTGTGATCAGGTCCGAATCGCATGCTGATTTTAGTCAAAGATGACCGATAATCAGCACTTTCTCGACAAGTCCGCATCCCGTCACCAAGATCACATGCAGCCTTTTCAACCAGTGCCGGAACCGAGTCCGATTAGGTTCCAGCTCCAGCCTCAGCGCCAACTCAAGCCCAAGCCCAAGCCCAGTTCGTTGCACGACCGACATCCGCCTGGGTTGGCGTGTCGGTCCCTATCTAGAACAGGTCGCCTTGATGCCATGCATCTTGCCCGCGCCTGCTTGTTGGCAACCCTGATGGCGTTCTCGTCAATGCCGCAGGCCGATGATACTGCGCGTAACGCCATGGCCGATGCCATGGCGCGCATGATGGAGGCCATGGGTTTGCTCGGCGGCGATAAGTCCGGTGGCATGATGCCCATGGACCCCGATCATTTGACCATGCCCGGAATGATGCGGGACTTGACCCCATTCGATCCTGGACAATTCGAACCCCTCCCCTGGTCCTCAGCCATGGGGAATCCCGCGCAGGCCTTGGGTATGGACCGAATGATGGAACAGATGCCGCAATTGTCCGGCTGGCATCCTACCGGGCTCGACGGTATCTGGGAGGGCCGCGGCGGTGGGCTGCTGATCGTGCAGGCGCATCGCTTTCGGCTCTACTCGCCGCGGGGGTATGTCGACGGGCTAATCCAGCAGCGCGGTGACCGAATTGCATTGTACGACCCGCGGCTCGGCACCGCCCGTCCCTACGAGTTTGCCGAGCACCGGGGGCGTTTGGTGCTGCGCGACGCCGAGGGTCAGGTCTATCTGTATCGGCGTCTGTGGTTTGAAGAAGGCGAACGCGCTGCTGTGCCGCGTTGACATGCATGGCAGGGTGCCGCTCCGCAAGATGCGAAGGGGTGACTGCCAATCAAAACGCGCAAGGCAAAATGATCTTGGTTCGGATCGTGGCCATGCTCACGAACCTCGCACCGAGGAACTATAAGGTGCGAGCATTTGTTGGGGACTACGAGGATGACGATGCCAAGGACGCCATAGATACAAAATGAAACGTGTACGCTGAGGGCCGCTGCAACCTGAGAGGTAGAGACTGTATCGCGAGTTGCCGCCCGCCAATGGATCAATGCAGCATGAACACGGGTATGTTGGCCGAGGTCAGCACATGCTCGGTGACGCCGCCTAGGATCAATTGACGCAGGCGGCTGCGGCTGTAGGCACCTACTACCAGCAAGTTGATTCGATCCTTGGTCGCGGCGGCAAGCAGTGCCGCGCCGACGTGCGGGTCGTGCGCATCCATGGTGCTGACCTGCGCCTTGACGCCGTGCCAGCCGAGATACTTGACGAGGTCATTTGGGGTCGGTTCCGTGTGCTGATGGCGTCGGCAGCTGTAGACGGTGACCTCCTTTGCCTCTTTCATGTAGGCCATTGCGGCGCCAACGGCGTGGGCTGCCTCGGCGCTGCCGTTCCAGCCGATGCCGACGCGGCTGCCAATGTTGAGCTCCGCGTGCGGCGGCGCGATCAGGACCGGGCGACCGGTAGACCGGAGCGCGGCCTCGGCGACGGCAGGTGGCGGTGCGACCGGTATTGGACCAGGCAGCACGATGAGGTCGGACATCCGTCCACGCACGGCGAGAATGCTGTCTTCTTGACCCATGATCTGTTGCCAGGCGGCCGAGACGCCGCCGATGACCCGATCTTCGACGATCGGAATTTCGGCGTCGGCGCAGTAGAATTCGAATAGCTCGTGCGCATGCCCAGCCTTGTTATCGATGTTGTGATCGTCGGCCTTCAGAACCGTCTCGCGCAGATGCTTTGGTAGCCCGAGCGTCGCCAGCGGAAGGTGATGGCGTGAGTTTCTAAGCACGTAAATGATATCGAGATGGGCGTTGAAACGTCTTGCCAGGCCCACCGCTGTCTGAAGCACCGGGCCTGGATTGTCGGTCTCGCACAGCGGGAGCAGGATGGTCTTTACGGGCATCGGTCTTGGTCCCCCATGACGCCTCACCCGCTGGTGAGGCTGACTACAGCTAACGGGTTCGGTCTGGGCAGGCCGACAGCGCTGCCGGCGTATGCCGACGATATTCTACTAGATTAGATGGCGCCAAATGCTTGCAGATGCGCCAAGTTGTTTGGCGACAACAAGCTTGTCCTATTCAGGGCCTGGGGCCAAGGGCCAAAGATCATAAATGCACGATCGTTCTGTGCGGCGTCCCTCGGCCCTCGGCCCACTTGAAGCAACGCACAGGTCGTGCAATAGGGCGACGTGCTCTTGTCGGTCTGAGGCATCTCGCTACCGACAGCGATGCATGCCGTGTCCGAGGTCGTCAAGCCCGGACACGGCGGTTTTCCGCTTATGCGGTGACGCCAAAGGTCATACCGGGCTTGCCCTGATTCCAGCGCTCCAACTCGGTCATCAACATGCCGATATGGGCATGCTCTTCGGCGCGCAGGGTCTTTAGCACCTTGCGCTCCTCCGACCCACGCTCGGCGGTCTCCAGCCGCGCATCCACCTTCTCCAGCGCGCGCTGCTCGAATGAGATAGCGAGCCGAAGCAGGTTGAGCGGGTCCTCGGGATGATCTTCGACATGCGCGAACTTTGCCGCACCGCCGAGATCGACATGGGTCGTGTCGTCCGGTGGCGTGGTATGGAAGCGCTTGGCCAAGGTGCTCATCTGCGCGTGTTCGAGTTCGGCGAAGTGGCTGAACATGGCCCGCAAGATCGGGTCATCGGCCTTGATTGCGGCTGCGGCATAGAAGGCGTGGGCACCCAGTTGGATTTCAAAGGCCGCGCGGATCGTGGCAATCGCCTGCGCATTCTCCAGTGGCTCTGGCTCCACCATCCGGAGCTTGCCGCCGCAGATGGTGCAGCGTCCATAGGGCATCGCGATGCCCTCGCTGACCTTGCCGCAATCCCCGCACTCCCAGTGGACCGTTTGATCGCCGAGGTGGATTCGAGACGCATGCTCGGAGAAACGATGCTCCGCCTCAAGCACGCGGGCGATCGCCTCCGGCGGCGGCTCGGGCAGATTCGGCAGTGGGTGTGGAGGTACGAAGGCGTCCACCTGTTCCCGCGTGGGCGGCCATTCGGCGCGATCCCCGGATAACCAGCAGGCCATGGCGCGAGCGGCGCGGCGTCCGGCGCCCATGGCGAGGATGACCGTTGCACCGCCGGTGACGATATCGCCGCCTGCAAAGACGCCGCGTTTGTCCGTGGTTTGCAGTTTGTCGTCGGCTACAACATAGCCCCATTGATTGCAATCGAGGTCGGGTGTGGTCTCGGGAATGATCGGGTTGGCCTTGGTACCCAGCGCAATGATCACATTGTTGCAGCCGATCTCGCTGACCTCGCCGGTGCCGATCGGGCGTCGGCGCCCGCGCTCGTCGGGCTCGCCGAGTTCCATACGCTCGACGCGCAGACCCGTTACGTCGCCTTGGTCGTCGGTCAAAACGGCCAGGGGCGCATGCAGGAAGAAGAACTCGATGCCTTCTTCCTTGGCGTGGCGCATTTCCTCGATGCGGGCCGGGGCCTCGGCCTCGCTTCGCCGGTAGACACAGCGCACCCGCGGCACGCCCAATCGCTTGGCGACCCGCAGGCAGTCCATCGCGGTGTTGCCGGCCCCGATCACGACCACGCTGTCGCCGAGCGCGACCGGAGTATCTCGGTAAGGGAATTGGTTTCCGCCCATGAGATTGACTCGGGTCAAGAACTCGTTGGCGGAATAGACCTGGCCGGCGGATTCTCCCGGAATGCCGATAAAGCTCGGCGCTCCGGCACCGACACCGAGGAAGGCCGCATCGAAACCGCGCTCGCTCAGCAATTGCTCAACGGTGAAGGTCTTGCCGACCACCTTGTTGGTCTCGAACTTCACGCCCATGTCGCGCAGCACCTTGACCTCCCGAGCGATGATGTCGCGGGGTAGGCGGAATGGCGGAATGCCGTATTGCAGCACACCACCGATCACGTGCAGCGCCTCGAATACCGTCACCTCGGCGCCGCAGCGCACCAGATCCGCGGCGGCGGCGAGCCCGGCCGGCCCCGAACCGACGATGGCAACTTTGCCGAGGCCCCGTTCAAACCTCGAGCGCTGTATAGGTTTCTGTTTGGCATTGTCGCCAACGAAGCGTTCCAGGCGACCGATGGCGACTGGCTCCATCTTGTTGATCAGCACGCACTGACTCTCGCACTGGCTCTCCTGTGGGCAGACGCGACCGCAGATGGAGGGAAACAGGTTGTTTTCACTAATCACATCGCGCGCACCATCAATGTCGCGCACCAGTAGGTGTCGGATAAAGCGCGGGATGTCGATCTGCACCGGGCAGCCAGCGATGCAGGTGGGGTTCTTGCACTGAATACAACGCTCGGCCTCCTCCATGGCGTCGTCAATGTCGAAGCCCAGGTTGACCTCTTTGAAGTGCTTGATTCGGCTGCTGGCTGGACGCTCCGGCATCGGTACCTGGGCCGGCAGCAGCGTCTTGAGCTTTTTGTAGCTGCGTTTCTCCTCTTCGAACAGCAACCGCTCAATGTTGCAGACGTGCGTGTAGTCTTCGTTGGCCTTGGCCTCCTGCGCCTTGAATCGACGCTGACGGGCGAGCAGTTCTGGGAAGTCGACCTGGTGACCGTCGAAATCCGGGCCTTCGACGCAAGCAAATCGCACCTTGCCGTCGACCGTCACGCGGCACGAACCGCACATACCGGTGCCGTCGACCATGATCGCATTCAGCGAGACCATGGTCTTGACGCCGAACGGCCGGGTGGTCTCGCAACAGGCATGCATCATGGGCATGGGGCCGATCGCAACCGCCAAATCGGGTTTGTCGTTTTCTAGCAGTTCCTGCAATGCCTCGGTGACAAAGCCCGGGCGACCGTGGCTGCCGTCGTCGGTACAGACGATGAGATCGTCGGCGTAGGCGCGGAAACGGTCGAGCCAGAACATCAGGTCGCGATTGCGGAAGCCGACGATGGCGGTGACGCGATTGCCCGCCTCTTTGAAGGCACGCAGTTGCGGATAGATTGGTGCTATACCGAGTCCGCCGCCGACGAAGACCACATGACCGACATTCGAGACATGCTGAGGTCGACCGATAGGACCAACGAAGTCCTTGAAGTAGTCCCCAACGTGGTAGTGAGTCATCATCTCGTTGGTGGTCTTGCCCAGCGCTTGTATCACCATGGTGACGATACCGGCTTCGCGGTCATAGTCCGCGACCGTCAGCGGGATACGCTCGCTACCGTCGTGCAGACGCAGCATGACGAACTGGCCGGGCTGCGCGGCCTTGGCAATATCGTCCGCGAAGACGTCCCATTGAAACACGGAATCAGACAGCTTTTCGGAGTGGGCGATTTGATACATTTGGTTCTTCTCCCGAAGGATTTCGCCTGCTCGGCGAAACGCTCTGTTGTCATTGGCCAGGGACGCGCTGGTCCTGGTAGTCGGTGGTCGTGGGGTCGTTAGGATTGATGCGACGGGTTGACGCCGCGCCATGAAGCTTGAGCGGTACTGGTGCTCATGCCGGCTGGTGCTCATGCCGGCTGGTGCTCATGCCGGCTGGCGCT